>Ga0224534_1000303_pt1 | contig 32640 bp, 28 predicted proteins | sample 714E12024metaG_FD_172012 | JGI IMG/M metagenome (GOLD analysis project Ga0224534, IMG submission 172012) | Peat soil microbial communities from Stordalen Mire, Sweden - 717 E1 20-24 | ecosystem: Environmental > Terrestrial > Soil > Wetlands > Peat | place: Sweden: Norrbotten County, Stordalen... | reverse complement strand
GTTTCGTCAACAGACCACCCTCCCCACCGCTTCTTCCCGAAGCGGCGTGGATCAACGAGCCGGTGCCAAAGGAGCCCGCGCAGATCTCATGAAATGAACGTGTCTCAGCCGGCTTGACAGGTTCCGGAACGCTTGCTTGAAATGGTGAGCAGCGCGTGCGGCAGGAAGTACGGCTCCGACCGGCGCCTCGATGCCGCAGACCGGTGGCTTCCCGAGCGCCTGAGGCTTAGGCCTCAGTCAGAGCCGACGTGTTCCGTAGGGACACGGAGGGACACGAGCAGACGGTGCGGGCGCCTTGCGAGCGTGCCGTCTGCGTCGGTCGTTCTCTACGTCGACGCGCGCGTGAACAACCCGAGCACTTGACGACGACGGGCGACAGCAGGGAGTACCTCTCGCCCCGCCGTGATGGGCCATGATGGAAACCCGGTGAACGACTTTCTCGTCGTCTGACTGGACTCCATCGACAAGCGTCTCCTGGAGTATCCCGAACAGGATGACGAGGTGCACGGCCCCCTGCTTCCCTCGCAAGGCGACCCCGGGGGTCGTGCACCACAGAGGGTCTCCTTCGCCGAAGTCGAGCCCTTGAAGTTCGTGCTGCCGCCGTATGTGGCGACGAGACGGTAGGTGCCCGCCTTGAGCTTCTTGGCGGACAACCTGCACGAGCGCTTGGCCGAGGACAGCGAGATCACGCACAGCGTCGTCGTGGACTGCTTCACCGTCACCGTCCCCGTGGGCGTCGAGCCCGAATACTGCGGCGACACGGTGACCGAGAGGTTCAGGACCTGTTCGTGTCCGTAGATGACCTTCCTTGCCGACAAATTGAGGGCGGTCCTGGACACTGCCTTGGCGACGGTGAGGGTCTCCTTGGCCGAAGCCGAACCGGCGAAGTCGGTGCTCCCACCGTAGGTGGCGACGAGTCGGTAGGTACGTACCGGAAGCTTCTTGGCCGACAGCGTGCACGATCCCTTGCCGGACGACAACGTGATCACACACAGCGTCGTCGTGGACTCCTTCACGGTCACCGTGCCGGTGGGCGTCGAGCCCGAGTACTGCGGCGATACGGTGACCGAGAGGTTCAGGACCTGTTCGTGTCCGTAGATGACCTTCCTCGCGGCCAGCTTGAGGGCGGTGACCGGCGGTGAGTAGGTGAACGCTTCAGAAGGGTCCACAGCAGCGCAGAAGCTCGGCTTGGGGCACGAGCTGAGGACGGGTGCCTCGTAAGGGGTCGATCAGCGTCCCCTGTGACCAAGCGGATGCAGTGCCGGCGGCCGCCGAAGCTGCCGCCGGCGACAGAAGCCGGGCAGCGAGTGTTGCCAAGGTCGCAGCGAACAGCAGCACAACGGCAACGAACAGACGAATGACGGCTAGTTTCGACATCCCGCCTCCTCGTGACTTGGAACTTCGATGAACGAGAGCCAGGTGACCGCCTCGTCCCACGCCGCCACCGCGACGACTGGTGATGTGCGGAGCTCGCTGATACATGCTGTCAACCGGCGCGTCGCTCCCATGGAGCTGAGCGGCGAGGCGTAGGCCTGCTTGGCCCAGATGAGGCCGGATGGCTTGCCCGGCTCAAGTGCAGGCCAAGAGACGGCTCGCACGAGTTGGGGATCGGCGGTTGACGCGCGTACCACGTGCCATCCGATGCCCGCCACCGGTCGAGCCTTCTGGCCGTGTCGTCGATCTGGCGCGGGTCCCTCCCGGGGCGGACCGGCTTTCGTGGTGTCGATCTGTTCGTGTCTGTCCCCGACCGCCTGTGGGACTGACTGGATAGGTACCTGCTGCTCAGCGAAACTCTGGCATGGACGACGCCCTGGCTCCAACCAGCGATCCCAGCGATGTCGAGGCCCGCCTGGCCATGCCGCTGGCCGAGGCAATGCTCACTCAGCGGGCGGTCCGCCGGGTCGAGCCTGGCCCGGTCGACGACCGCATCGTGCTGCGATGTTTGGAGCTGGCCCTGGAAGCGCCGACCGCCTCGAACGGCCAGAGCTGGGAGTTCGTGGTCGTGAAGGACCGCGCTGTGAAGGCTTCGCTGGCGGCCCAGTACCGGCGGGCGTGGAGACTGTACGGCGAGCTTGGCCGGCTGGTCAAGACCGACGAGCAAACGGCCAAGATCCTGAAGTCGGTCCACTGGCAGGTCGAGCACTTCGAGGAGATCCCAGTTCTTGTCGTGTGCTGCCTGCGAAGCCGTGCCCGAGTGCCTCTCGTCCCCAAGCCTCCGGTCGTCGTGTCGAGCCACTACGGGTCGGTGTACCCCAGCGTCCAGAACCTCCTGCTGGCGGCGAGGTCCGTCGGCCTCGGCGGTGCGCTCATCACCCTGCCGCTGTGGTCCAACACCGTGGCGCGCCGGATCCTCAAGCTGCCCTTGAACGTGGAGCCGTGCTGCATCGTGACCCTCGGCTGGCCGAAGGGCCGCTACGGCCGCAAGGCTCGCAAGCCGATCGGCACGGTCGTCCACCTCGACCGGTACGACCACCAGCCGTGGCGTGGCCAAGCGCCGGCCTGATCCCCCAGGTTGCCGAGGGAGCACCATCTGCTGGATCCGGGTGGAGTGCTCCCGACATCGGGCCAAGCCGCAACGGTCGAGGGCGGCCTCACCAGCGCAGGCGCGTGGACCGACCCGTCGCAAGACAGAGGTCCGGCGGCCCAACCGGCAGCTGTGCGTACTGGTCTGAACTCGCCATGACGGCCACTCAAGAGGCTCGGTCTCCCTTGTGAGACCAGAGCCTCCGGTGAACCCAGGGCGATTCACGGAGCATCCGCAAGACCTGCTGACACCGTCATCTACAGTCACTGCAGCTATCGACAAGAGGAGAGAGGAATCATGACGAGACGGTGGGCAGTGGTCTCATTCGCGGGCGTCCTTGCGGCGTTTTCATGCATCGCTGTTTCCTCGGCGCCTTCCAACGCGCAGGCGACCGCCCCATCCGGGCTTGCCGTGCTGCATGTGAGCGCGAGCCCACCGCCTCCAGCAAACTCACTCGCGCTCGGACCCCTGTCTTCCTCGGCGGATGTTCACCTCGACGTCACGCTGAAACTGCCAGACCCGTCGGCCGTGACCTCCTTCATCGCGTCTTTGTCCGACCGGCACTCGGCGAACTTCCACCACTTCCTCCGCCCAGGCCAGTTCGGTCGCCTCTTCGGGCCCTCGCTGTCGGAAGTGGCCGCAGTCGACGCCGTGCTCCGCTCCGACGGACTCCACCCAGGACAGGCGACATCGGACCGGCTCTCGATCCCGGTGACCGCCTCGGCGTCAACCCTCGCCCGCGCCCTTCACGTCAGTCTCGTGCGCTACCGGCTGCCCAGCGGGCGTGCCGCGTTCACGACCACGTCGCCGCCGAGCATCTCGGCCGCCGTGGCCCCGGATGTCGAGGGAGTCGTCGGCCTCAGTGATGTCTTTCTACCCCAGAGCTTGACTGCTCGCCCCGTGCGCGCGGTTCACTCGGCGGGAAGGCTCGGGGTTCACAGGGCCACGGTGGGTCCGCAGCCGTGTTCCACCATTGCTGACGACGCCATGACGGCCGACGAGTTGGCGTCCTACTACGGCATGACGCCGCTGTACTCCCTCGGTGACTTCGGCCAAGGTGTCAGGCTCGCCATAGTCGAGCTCGAGCCGGACTCGCCGCCCGACATCGCCGGGTACCAGGCCTGTTATGGGACGAATGCCACCGTGAACTATCACCTGGTCGATGGCGGCTCCGGTTCTGGTTCTGGCAGCACTGACGAGGCGGCGCTCGACATCGAGGACGTCATCGGCCTTGCTCCTGAGGCGACGATCGACGTCTATCAGGCGCCGAACACAGACGTGGACGACGTCTACTCGACCATCGTCGACAGCGACACCGATCAGGTCGTCTCGACGTCCTGGGGTCTTTGCGAGCCGGAAAGCGACCCGTCGTCCATCACCTATGAGCAGAGCCTCTTCTACCAGGCCGCTACGCAGGGCCAGACCGTCCTCGCTGCTGCCGGGGACGACGGCTCGACAGGTTGTCAGCACACCAACGAGGAGCCAGAAGATGAGCTGGCTGTCCTTGATCCGGCAAGCCAACCCTACGTCGTGGGCGTGGGAGGAACGGCAGTGGACCCGGCCACGCAGACCGAGGTCGTATGGAACAACTCCACTGCGACCAACGGAGCACACACCACTGGCGGGGGCGGGCTGTCCTCCGTATGGTGCATGCCGTCCTACCAGGACCAGTCGGGCATACCGGGGCTCATCGGCCCCTACTCCGTGGATGACCCAGCCGGCTGCGGGACGACAACGCCGTACCCGCGCCAAGTCCCCGACGTGAGCGGCGACGCGGTCGACTACCTCATCTACTGGAATGGCTCCTGGTGGGACAGCGGGGGCACGAGCGCTGCCGCGCCGTTGTGGGCCGCGCTTGCCGCCCTCGTCGATTCCTCCCCGTTCTGTAGCAACTACAGCTCGGGAGACGCCGGAGCGCGGCCCCAGGCTCTTTACGACATCGCACATTGGGGCTCGCCCTATTACGGTCTCGCCTTCAAAGACATCACGACGGGCAACAATGACGACCTGGCCTCGGGCTACGTCCCCACTGGCCTCTACCCCGCGACGAAGGGCTATGACCTGGCAAGCGGGTTGGGGACGCCCTTGCTTGCCTATCCCGGCAACTACGTCCCCGGGCTGGCCGCTCAGGTGTGCTTTGCATACGGCACCAAGCTCCAGACGACGACCATCACAGGTGTCTCGCCGAAGGAGGGTCCGAGCAGCGGCTCGATCCCGGTGACCATCACCGGTTCGGGCTTCCTTCCGATCCCAGGAGCGGACCGGCTCGAGGTCGGTACGAAGTGGGTCACTGTTTCCTGCACGACCACGGTTCGCTGCACCGGCACCCTCCCGGCGACCAAGGTGGGGACGGACAACCTCGTGATGTCGGTCGAGGGCCTGACGCTCAGTCCGCTCGCCGTGCCTGATCGGTTCACCTTCGTGGCCGCAGCACCGACGATCAGCAACCTCACACCCGCCAGCGGGCCCACCAAGGGCGGCACGAAGGTGACGATCAGGGGAAGTGGCTTTGTCGGGACATTGACGGTGCACTTCGGGACGAGGCCGGCCAAGCTGTTCCGTGTGGTCTCCTCGTCTGAGATCGTCGTCATCGCGCCGCCTGGTTCGGGCACCGCCTACGTCACGGTGTCCGCAGCCGGGGTCTCCAGTCGGACAACAGCCCCGGGCAGGTACACCTTCGTGGCTGCACCGACGATCAGCAACCTCACGCCGACGGTCGGGCCCACCAAGGGCGGCACGAAGGTGACGATCTGGGGAAGCGGCTTCGTCGGGACATTGACGGTGCACTTCGGGACGAGGCCGGCCAAGCTGTTCCGTGTCGTCTCCTCATCTGAGATCGTCGTCATCGCGCCGCCCGGCTCGGGCACCGTCTACGTCACGGTGTCCGCATCCGGGGTCTCCAGTCGGAAGGTCACCGCCGGCAAGTATCACTACTGATCGCTCCTCCGACGACGAGGAGCGATTGCACGAGTGTCATCGCCCTCGGTCTCGCGTTGGCACGGCCCGGTGCGTCCCCAGGTCGACGTACTCGCCGGGCATCTCGCGTAACCCGAGATGCCCGGCGAGGATTGCCGGCCGGATCAGCCCGGCGTTTGCCACCGCGTGGTCGTCGTCGAAGGTCGCCAGATCCGGTCCAAGCCGTGCGGAGATGAGCGCATCAAACAGGTGCCTTCCGCTCGGGGACGGGGGCTGGTCTGTCAACGACCATTTTCCCTTGTCGGAAGGCACTCTTTGCGGATGCTCAGGCGAGGACAAGTCTCGAAGGCCTTATTGTTCGGTGGATCCAGGGCAAGGCTGAGCGCAACTCCCTGAAACAACGTGTGGTCGGTGCTGCCCCCGGGTGGCCTGAGCCAATGCCCCGGCGCCGATTCCGATCACGAATAACACGGCCATGACGAACATGGCGACGAGTTGGCGGACCCTGCCAGTTATGCCGCCCGCAACGAGTACAGGATCGTCCGAGTGACCATGCCGTGCCCGGCAAGCCCGATCTCTACGTCGAGTGGCATTGCACGGCCTGGAACGACGACGAGCAGGTCGAGGATGTCGAAGGGCTGCGAGGCATTCACGTAGGCGACAACGCCGTTGAGCCTGATCGCCGTGTCGAGGCGCGAGGGAGACGGGGTCGGCACCTGAGCGCTGCCAGCATCGACCTGAACGCCGTTGCCTGGGGCATACTCCTGGAACGGGCCGGGCGGGCAGCTGCCCGTATAGGCAGTCCGGTCGGTGTCGAGGTCGACAACCGGCCTGTCCGGCTCGATGACCACGTTCCGGGAGGAGTACCTGACCACCTGTCGCCCGCCGAGGGCAACAAAGCTCCTACAAGACGAGAACATGTCGGTCCGCTGCACCGGCCAGGTCGCCGGCGTGGCGAAGCGAACTCCGTCGAATGCGTGCCAGCGCCATGTCCTAGGAGTCCGCAGAGCACCTTCCGACAAGACCGCCGCCCTCGGTGAAAGCGACAGCGTGTCAAGAACTCGGCGACCGAGCGGCCCGCTCGTCGTGATGATCACTCTGAGATCCTGTGCGAGGTAGCGAATAGTCGTGACCCGTGCGCCGCGACTCAGCACGTACAGGGCGATGCCGTGGATCACGACGCTTGGTCCGGCTGGCAGATGGTAGGTGCCCAGTTCTGGACCAACGGTCACTATCGACTTCGGTGGCGCCGGCCGTTGAGCCGGAGTCTCGAACCCGACAGCACCGCACCATGCCGGACCCTCGGGCGGTTGAACCACGAGCAGCCCCGGTGGGGTCGTTCCGCAGCCTGACCCTCCGTAACTGACCCACCATGTCGGCGGCACCGACACCTGCGCATCGCCGTAGTCGACCGGCACCCATCCATCTGGTGTGGCCGAGAGGTCGACCGCTGGGAGCGGCTCGGTCGAAGCTGGCGCCGTCGTGGTGGTTGTAGGCCCCGTTTCGGAGCTAGTGCACGCGGCGAGGGTCAGCACAACAACCACTATCGCGAGAGCGCGCAGTCTCACTACCGTCATGCTCCCACGAAGCGGGAACTGGACGGGTTCGCGTATCGGACGTGAGCGTTGCTGCATGCACAACGACGTCCGGGATGCAAGAAGACGGCGGGACCGGCGCCCGAACAGACACGTTCAGGTGGTGCTGATCCGGCTCTTCGCGTCGAGGTGGGGAGTGTTGTCTCTCGGGTGCCGGTGCGGTCCGAGGTCACAGGCCCACCTGGCCATCGGCATCCGCTCGTGCAAGACAGCCCGGGCGAACATGTCAAGATGACCACATGACCACCGTCGAAGTCCTTGAATTCCCAGACGCCTCGACGTTCGCGTGAGCGGGCCGCCAGATGGCCTACCGTTCACCTACCATCACGGGACACCTGGTGCCGCCACACCGATCCGAGCCATCGAAAGAGTCGCTCACGAGCGAAGGCTGCGCCTCGTCACGACCTCGCGACCTGGGTACGGGGACTCGAGCCGTCAAGCGGGCCGCAGCGTCGTCGATGTCGTGGCGGACACCAAGGCGGTGCTCGCCGCGATCGGCGCCGAGCGATGCGTGGTCGGTGGATGGTCCGGTGGTGGTCCTCACGCGCTCGCGTGCGCGGCGAGGCTCGACGAGGCCGCGGCAGTGCTGTTGATCGCCAGTGTTGCCCCCTGCGATGCCGACGGTCTCGACTGGATGGCTGGCATGGGCGAGGAGAACCTGACCGAGTTCGGGGCTGGGATCCAGGGTGAGGGGCGGTTGCGACCCTACCTTAGGCAAATGCGGGAACACCTGAACGAAGTCACAGCAGCCGGCATCGTGACGTCACTCGGGTCGGTGCTGCCCGAGGTGGACAGAGCCGTGCTGACCGACGAGTTCGGGGAGGACATGGCTTCCGCCTTCCACGAGGCCATGCGGATCGGCGTAGACGGGTGGCTCGACGATGACCTGGCATTCGTCAAACCCTGGGGCTTCGCTCTAGGTGAGGTTTCGATCCCGACCATGATCTGGCAAGGGAGCGCCGACTTGATGGTGCCGTTCGCCCATGGCCAGTGGCTTTCCTCGCAGCTTCCTCACGCCTCGGTCCATCTCGAGCCGGGCGAGGGTCATCTTTCGATCGGCCTGGGCGCGATCGATCGGATGTTGGACGAGCTGGTCGAAGCTCACTGTTCAAGCTGATCGGCTCGCCTTGGTGTTGGTCCGGCACAGCACCGGGAACAGCGCGGTATCGAGAAGTTCTTGTTGCTCGACGAAAGCGGCAAGCACCTCTCGCGTAGCTTCACCAGCTTCGACAGTTATGCCGACCTGCGAGCTCCTCCACATCGGCGAGGTGACATAGCCAACCGCCAATAGACGCCAGTCGCCTCCATCGCCACGGTCGTGACCGCTGCATCGGAGAGAGAGACCGCGAGCTCACCGAGGCCCTTTCGGGTCGTGGCGACAGTCGGAGGTCCTCCACGGTCCCTGCGTCAGACCAATGGCGCGCTCGCAGCTGCAAGGAGAAACTGGGCGACCATACCCGACGGCCACCACCAGCATTTCATCGGGCGTGGGCGGCCGCCAGGTCATGGGGACTAATGTGAATGTGTCAGCAAACTTGGCACTTCACCAGTCGTCACGGTGGCCGCAGGGAGTTCGGCGGTCACCTGGCTCTTGTTCATCGAAGTGCCGAACCATGAGGAGGCGGGATGCTGAAACCAGCTGCCGTTCGTCTGTTCGCTGCCGCTCTGCTGCTGTTTGCCGTGACCTCGGCGATGTTCGCCGCCGAGCTTCCGTCGGCGGCTGCTTCGCCGGACTCCAACGCCGCGGCCGGATGGTCACATGGGACACTGATCGACGCCTTACAGGGACAGCCGACTTCAATCTCCTGCCCGTCGGCGAAATTGTGCACCGCGGTGGACGTCAATGGGAACGTCCTCACCTACAACGGCAGCTCATGGTCGTCGCCTAGAAGCATCGACCCAAACGGGGACGGCCTGCAGTCCGTCTCGTGCCCGACGGCGAGCTTCTGCGCCACGGTGGACATCAGCGGCGACGTCCTCACCTACAACGGCAGCTCGTGGTCGTCGCCCAAGAGCATCGACCCAAGCGGGGAAGGCCTGCGCTCCGTCTCCTGCCCGTCGGCGAAATTCTGCACCGCGGTGGACGTCAGCGGCAACGCCCTCACCTACAACGGCAGCTCATGGTCGTCACATAAGAGCATCGACCAGGGCGGGACCGGCCTGGAGTCCGTCTCGTGCCCGACGGCGAGCTTCTGCGCCTCCGTGGACCTGTCCGGCTACGTCGTCACCTACAACGGCAGCTCGTGGTCGTCGCCCAAGAGCATCGACGCGAACTGGCTGAGCTCCGTCTCGTGTCCGACGGCGAGCTTCTGCACCGCGGTGGACGTCAGCGGCAACGCCCTCACCTACAACGGCAGCTCATGGTCGTCACATAAGAGCATCGACCAGGGCAGGACCGGCCTGGAGTCCGTCTCGTGCCCGACGGCGAGCTTCTGCGCCGTGGTGGACGGCAGCGGCCGCATCCTCACCTACGACGGCAGCTCGTGGTCGTCGCCCAAGAGCATCGACGCGAACTGGCTGAGCTCCGTCTCGTGTCCGACGGCGAGCTTCTGCGCCGCGGTGGACGAGAGCGGCTACGCCCTCACCTACGACGGGGGCTCCTGGTCATCACCCAAGAGCATCGACCCCAACGAGGGCAGCCTGGAGTCCGTCTCGTGCCCGACGACGAGCTTCTGCGCTGCAGTGGACGGCTACGGCGATGTCCTCACCTGGAACGGCGGCTCGTGGTCGTCGCCCAAGAACATCGACGCGGGGAACGCCCTGCGGTCCGTCTCCTGCCCGACGAGGAGCTTCTGTGTAGCGGTGGACGGCAGCGGCCACGCCCTCGCCTACAACGGCAGTTCGTGGTCGTCACCCAAGAAGATAGGTCGAGCGGGTCCCCAGCAGGGGGGGTTGCAGTCCGTTTCCTGCGCGTCGGCGAGCTTCTGCGCCGCAGTGGACGACAGCGGCGACGTCCTCACCTACAACGGCAGCTCGTGGTCGTCGCCTAAGAGCATCGGCACGAACGCGTTCGACCTGACCGTCTCTTGCCCGACCGCGAGCTTCTGCGCCGCAGTGGACTACAGCGGCAACGTCCTCACCTACAACGGCAGCTCGTGGTCGTCGCCCAAGAGCATCGACACCAAAGGTCCGCGGTCCATCTCCTGTCCGACGAGGAGCTTCTGTGCAGCGGTGGACGCCAGCGGCAACGTCCTCACCTACAACGGCAGCTCGTGGTCGTCGCCCAAGAGCATCGACGCAGGGAGAGGTCTGTACTCCGTCTCGTGCCCGACGAGCAGCTTCTGTGTAGCGGTGGACGGCAGAGGCAACGTCCTCACCTACGGCGGCAGCTCATGGTCGTCGCCTGAGAGCATCGACCGCAACGAGGGCGGCCTGCAGTCCGTCTCGTGCCCGACGGCGAGCTTCTGCGCCGCGGTGGACTTCCAGGGATATGCGTTCACCTACCCACTACCGGCCACCTCCAAGACTGCCCTCAACCCATCGGCCACCAAGGTGACCTACGGACACGAGCAGGTCTTGCACCTGTCGGTTACCGTCTCGTCTGCTTACTCGGGCTCGCCGCCCACGGGGACGGTGACGGTCAAGCAGTCCACGACCACGTTGTGTGTGATCACGCTCTCCTCAGCCAAAGGATCGTGCACGCTGTCGGCCGAAAAGCTTCCGGCGGGTACCTACGGCCTCGTCGCCACCTATGGGGGGAGCGCGGACTTCAAGGGCTCGACTTCGGCGAAGAAGACCCTCACGGTCGCGAAGGCAACATCCAAGACCGCTCTCAAGCTGTCTGCGACGAAGGTCACCTACGGACACGAGCAGGTCCTGATCCTCTCAGTCACCGTCTCGCCCGAGTTCGCCGGCTCGACTCCGACCGGGACGGTGACGATCAAGGAATCCACGACGACGCTTTGCGCGATCTCGCTCTCGGGAGCAAAGGGCTCGTGCACACTGTCGGCGAAGAAGCTTCCGGTGGGTGCCTACAGCCTCGTCGCCACCTACGGCGGCAGTGCGAACTTCAAGGGCTCGACTTCGGCCAAGGAGACGCTCACTGTCGCCAAGTGATCCTGCTGTCCAACACGAAGAGGGGCGGGCTTCGGCTCGCCCCTCTTTTTCTTCTTGACATCCTCGGAGCGCTGCGACGAGAACATGGGAAGGATCTACACGCGCCTCGAGGTCCAGGCCCGAATCAGGGTCGTGGCGAAGGGCTGGGGCTGGTCGGTGAGGAGACTCCCTTAACGAACAAATCGACAGGTCGTGAAGCGCCCTGCGACCTCTCAAGGGAGGCGATGAGAGCACGGACTTCACGAAGGGTCAAGGGCTCCACCGGATATAGCGAACCGGGGTCAGGACGACTGGATCCCCCAAGATCAAACAAGTCTTTCCGTCGGGTTCGCACGGGCTGATATTACGATCAGGGCGGCCGCGTGGCGGGGATACTCACTCTGCAACGACTGTTTGAGGGCGCCGTTCGAATGGGCGCGGCCCCGATCCCAAGCCGACGACTTGCAACTGGCAGGAGCACCTCCCGGCCCGCGGTGACGGGTCACGATCGACCTGTGAACGACTTGCGGCCACATTCCTGAACTCGATCGACGTGCGGCTCCTGTAGTACCTCGATGATGAGGACGAGCTGAAGCCCGATGCCGTCCAACGCCTTGAGTTCTGCACGACAGCGAGGTCGTCGTGCTCGGGCTCACACGACGCGACGGCACCTGGGTGCTTGCCGGCACGTAGTGGGTCCCCGGGAGCGTCCCAAGGAGGGAACGACACCTGCGGTCGAAAGACCTACCAGCGCGGCCGGTTCACACCCTCAACCCCGGCTCTTCGGTGCGGGCTTACCCCCGAGGACCCGATGCCAACGCTACGCCACGGCCGCATCAGCCGAAAGGGGCTCTGTCCAACAGCGCCCTTAGCCCAACTCGCGGACCGCGGCTTCCAGGTCAGCGGTGTCGGCCCCCCGCTCCCGCAGGTCGTCGACGTTGATGACCACGTTGGCGAGAGCGCCGTCCCGCGCCGCGTTCAACAGGGCCAGCGCGGTGGTCCAGTCGCTCTTCATGAACGGCCGGACCCGGTCGGCCAACTCCCGCAGCTCCCTGGCGCAGGTCCAGGCGAGCCGCGCCGTGTCGAGCGGCACCTCCGCGGCGTACCGGATGGCGGCCGTCCAGGCCTGCTCCGCCTCCGGCCCGGGCTGGCTCTTCGCCGCCCGGCGCGCCACGACGGTGTCGGCGTAGGCCTGCGCGTCCTGTTCGACCAGGCCAAGAAAGCGGCTCCGGGCGGCTGTGAGCCGTTCCCAGGCCGCGGCCGGCACCAGATCGTCGGCGACGTCCAAGTAGGCGGTCACCATCTCGCCGAGGGCGGCGCCCAGGGCGCCGGTGGCGGCAGCCGCGCTCCCGCCACCGGGCGTGGGTGCGCGCGCGGCAAGCCGGGCAGTGAAATCGGAGAAGGACTCCGCCGACGGCTGCGCGCCCCGCACCTTGCGCTCGAGGACGGCGCTGCGGTCGAAGCTGTTGAGCTGCAGGTAGTACTCAGCTGCATCGAACAGAGCGTCCTCGGGCACCAGGCCTACGATCTCGGTCTCCTCCACCCCCACTCCGAAACGGGCCGCCTCCCGTCGCACCGCCTCGACGGCGCGGTGGATCGGGGTCCGTCGGTAGTCGGTCAGGTTGATGGAGACCTGGGCGCGCTGCCGCTCGCGGATGTCGAAGCCCAGCGCCTTGACCTCGGCCAGGCCGCCGTCGCGGCCGCGGACGGCGCTTGCCACCCGCTTGGCCACCGCGACGTCGGGGGTGGTCAGGTAGGCGTTGTACGCGATGAGCACCGGCCGGGCGCCGACGGCCACGACGCCTGCGGTCGGATGCACACGCGGCTCGCCGATGTCTGGGTGCCGGGCGGGGTCGGTCCCGATGGCGTCCCTGATGCCTTCGAACTGCCCGGCACGCACCCTCGCAAGATCCTGGCGCTCCGGCAGCCGAGCGGCCTGGCCGTACAGGTAGACGGGGATTTGCAGCTCCTCCCACACCCGGGTGCCGAGCCCGACGGCGAGATCGATCGCCTGCTCGGTGGTGGCGTCGCCCAGCGGCACGAAGGGGACCACGTCGGTGGCGCCCATCCGTGGATGCTCGCCCTGGTGGTTCGTGAGGTCGATGAGAGTCGTCGCCACCCGCATCATGCGCAGTACCGCATCCACGAGCGCCGGCCCCTCGCCGACGAGCGTGACCACACAGCGGTTGTGGTCGGCGTTCTGTTCGACGTCGACCAGCGCCACCCCTGGTCTATCCTGCGCCTCGGCCACGATGAGGGCGATCTTCGTCTCGTCCCGGCCTTCTGAGAAGTTGGGTACGCACTCGAACCAGTTCACGCGGAACCTCCAGGATGTGCTGCTACTCCGACAGCGGCGAGACTAGTCGGGCGTCTTCGTCGAACCCGAGGAGTCGCTGTTCTTCTTCGATGACCACCTCGGGCCGTCCCGTTTGCCCGGCGCGCCGGCCGAACAGTCAACGAGGCGGTGAAGCAAGAGCGGTCAGACGCTCCTACACGGCATCAGAACCAGTGAAAGTACGGATGGCCGAACCGCCACATGATGACGACGACCCTGCCGACGACGTACGAGGCTGGCACTGTGCCCCAGCGTCGGCTGTCGACAGAGTTTCCGCGGCAATCACCCATGACGAAGTAATGACCAGGGGCGATCTTCGTAGTCGGGATGTTCTCGGCGGACTCCACGCACGATGAGGTCAGGGCCGGTAGCCACGGCTCCTTGAGAGGCTTTCCGTCGATGAGGACCGTAGCGCCGCGCGAGGAGATGGTCTCTTCCGGCAGCCCAATGACCCGTTTGACGAGGTGGGAGTCTGTGGTGGTGGTGTCGCCCGGGGTACGACGGAACACGATGATGTCGCCTCGATGAATCGTGTAGCCGATCTTCACAGCGATGATGCGATCGCCGATCTGCAGCGTCGGCACCATCGAGCCGGTGGGCACGAAAAACGACTGCACTACGAACACCCTCAGCCCTGCCGCGATGAGCATCGCGAACAGGACGATCACCAACCATTCGAGCAGTTGACGCCCCCAAGCCCCCTTTCGCACAGGCACGCTGGTGGTCGGCAGTGGCGCTGGCACTCGAGGCTCGTCCGAATCGGTCACGGTCTGCGCAGCTTAAGTCACGATCCACCGTCCGACCCCGGTGAGGTGACCGTCGTGTCCTGAGCTGCAGAGTTCTGGCGGCATTGCCACTGCCGGAAGGCCCGTTCCGAGGCGCGGGCGTGTTCGTCCCGCCTAGCACCGATGGTCTTCGTGCTGGAGGTCGCCGGGCACGCCACAAGCGATCTCGGTGGCAGCTGGCTCAGGTCCGGAGCGCGCAGAGGCGCCCGAAGCAGGCAGTCCATTGCGCGGCCCACGGCCAGTTCGTCGGCAGTGGAGCTGGCGCCGTCGTGCACGGCGCGTGATGCGACCCGGAAGGCTCAAGAACTGTCGCCGGATCGTCTTGGCTACGAGCAGGCCGCGGATCTCGAGCCCGAGCGTGGCGAGCCAGCGGATGAGGTTGTGGGCGATCGTGGCGCACACCGCCCAGGCGCCATTGGCACCAAAGCGCCCAGAGGGGCAGTGCGAAAGTCCCGATCCTTGTTTCAAGTCTCTGATCGCGAGCTCGACGACCGCATGGCGCCGGTGGTCTGCGCCGAGGTGGCCGACGGGCAGCCGGGCGCCTTTCTAACCCAGCACCCGGCCCGCACGTACGACGGTGGCAACGAGGGCGACTCCGGGACGGTAGGCGAGATGCGCTGCCGTCGGCGCGTTCAACACGACGAGGTCGCCGCGTGAGCCTGGGGTGAGGGCGCCGATCTCCTCGCGCCTCAGAGCTCGTGCACCTCCGGCGGTGGCAGCAAAGAGCGCCTCGTCGGGCGTCATGTGCATTTCCCGTACAGCCAGGGCGATGACGAACGGCATGCTCGTCGTGTAGCTCGTTCCCGGATTGCAATCGGTCGCGAGCGCGACCGTGACACCGGAGTCGAGCAAACGGCGCGCATCCGGGTACGGCGACCGCGTGGAGAACTCGGCCCCGGGAAGGAGGGTCGCCACCGTGTCAGATCCGGCAAGTGCGTCGACGTCGGCCCCATCGAGATGAGTGCAGTGGTCGGCGGAGGCGGCGCCCATCTCGACGGCGAGCTGGACCCCCGGGCCGCAAGACAGCTGGTTTGCGTGCACCCGAAGGCCGAGCCCGTGGTCGAGCCCCGCTTGCAGGATCTCCCTGGCTGCGTCAGGGCCGAAAACTCCCTCTTCACAGAAGACGTCGCACCACCGGGCCTTCGGCGCGCAGGCTTCGAGCATCGGGCCGGTGACGAGCGCGACGTACTCCTGCTCGCTACCGCGGTACTCAGGCGCCACGACGTGCGCGCCGAGAAAAGTGACCTCCTCGGCGATCGTCCCGGCAACCTCGAGGCATCGCGACTCGTCTGCGACCGTCAGGCCATAACCCGACTTGGTCTCGAGCGTCGTCGTGCCCTGAGCCTCGGCCTCTCGCGCCAGCTTGGCGGCCGACTCCATGAGCACACCTTGGGGAGCGGAGCGTGTGGCTGCGACGGTCGCCGATATCCCCCCGGTGTCGTAGCGCGTTCCCGCCATTCTCGCCGTGAACTCCTCGACACGGTCGCCGGCGAAGACGAGGTGCGTGTGCGAGTCCACGAATCCGGGAACCACGCATCGCCCGGCCGCGTCCAGCATTTCGTCGGCCGCCGGCGAGGTTCTGGCTCCTCCGATCCAGGCCACCGTGCCGTCTTCGACGACAAGGTCGACATCACGCAACACGCCGAGGGCTCCCTCCCCGAGCTCGGGCCGATTGGTGACGAGCAACCCGATGCCGCGGACTAGAAGTGACCCGCGAGGCGGCCTCACAGCACTACCGCGCGGTCTCGAAGCCTTGCCGGCGCGTCCTTCATCGCCCGGCCGGGATCCTCGGTCAGCTGATGGCGCCCGCCCGCCACGACCCGGCGGCCGCCGACGACCACGACGGTCACGCCGACTCGCCGGCGCCGGCCCCGGCCCCGGCCATCGGGATCGGTACCCCGTGAGCCTCGGCGTGCCGGCGCGCCTCGGCGTAGCCGGCATCGACATGGCGCAGCACGCCCGTCAGCGGGTCGTTCGACAGGACCCGCTCCAGCTTCGCCGCGGCGAGCACGCTGCCGTCCGCGACGCTCACCTGCCCGGCGTGGATGGACCGGCCGATCCCGACGCCACCACCGTGGTGGATGGACACCCACGAGGCCCCGGACGAGGCGTTGACGAGCGCGTTCAACAGCGGCCAGTCGGCGATGGCATCGGACCCGTCGGCCATCGCCTCGGTCTCGCGGTAGGGCGATGCGACCGAACCGGAGTCGAGGTGGTCCCTGCCGATGACGATCGGTGCGGCGAGCTCGCCCGAGGCGACCATGGCGTTGAACTCGAGTCCCGCCCGGTCGCGCTCGCCGTGACCGAGCCAGCAGATCCGGGCCGGCAGTCCCTGGAAGGCCACGCGCTCGGCCGCCATGCGGATCCAACGCGACATCGACTCGTTCTCGGGGAACATCCGGAGCATCGCGCGGTCCGTCGCCTCGATGTCCCGGGGATCTCCCGAGAGCGCCACCCAGCGATATGGGCCCTTTCCTTCGCAGAACAGCGGCCGGATATAGGCCGGGACGAAACCGGGGAAGTCGAAGGCACGCTCGTAGCCGCCGAGCAGAGCCTCGCCACGTATGGAATTCCCGTAGTCGAAGACCTCTGCGCCGCCGTCGAGGAAGCCGACCATCGCCTCGACATGAGCGACCATCGAGGCACGGGCCCGTTCGGTAAAGCCTCGCGGGTCGCTCTCGCGCTCGTGGGCCCAGTCTGCGAACGAGACGCCGAGCGGGAGGTACGCGAGGGGATCGTGCGCCGATGTCTGGTCGGTCACGATATCGACGTCGAGCCCCATGGAGAGCAGTCTCGGCAAGGCCTCGGCGGCGTTGGCCTCCAGCCCGATCGACAAGGGGCGCCGGGCGGCCTTGGCTTCGGTCGCTCGACGTACCGCGTCCTCCAGGTCGTTCGCCATGACGTCCAGGTATCGGGTCTCGATACGACGTCGGATGCGCGAAACGTCACACTCGACGCACAGAGCGACGCCTCCGTTCATCGTGACCGCGAGCGGCTGAGCCCCGCCCATCCCGCCAAGTCCGGCGGTGAGGGTCAAGGTCCCGAGCAGGGAACCGCCGAATCGCTTGCGGGCGATGGCCGCAAAGGTCTCATAGGTTCCCTGGAGGATGCCTTGGCTCCCGATGTAGATCCACGAGCCCGCGGTCATCTGGCCGTACATCGTGAGTCCCAGGGACTCGAGCCGACGGAACTCCTCCCACGTCGCCCATTGCGGCACGAGGTTCGAGTTCGCGATCAGGACGCGCGGCGCCCACTCGTGGGTCCGCACGACTCCGACCGGCTTGCCGGACTGCACGAGCAGCGTCTCATCGTCGGCGAGCTCCCTGAGCTCACAGACGATCGCTTCGAAGGCCTCCCACGACCTGGCGGCGCGGCCGGTGCCGCCGTAGACGACCAGGCTGTCGGGATGCTCGGCCACCTCCGGGTCGAGGTTGTTCATGAGCATGCGCAGCGCTGCTTCCTGCGGCCAGCCCTTGCACGAGCGTTGCGTGCCTCGAGGTGCCCGCACGACGCGTGGGCCCGCGGTCATGACCGCACCAACAGCCTCAACAGCGCGTCGTGGATGCGCCCGTTGCTCGCCACACCGGAGCCACCGTCGGGCCCCGGCGCGCCACCCAGGTCCGTGAAACGGCCGCCTGCCTCCGAGATGATCACAGGCATCGCAGCCAGATCGTGGGTCGCGGCCTGCACATCGACCATCGCGTCCACTCTCCCGGTTGCCACGAGGGAGTACCCGTAGCCGTCGCCCCACGTGCGAAGTTGAAGGCCGGCTCGTTTCGCCCCGAGCAGTGCCGTCTCGTCCCAGTCGCCAAAGCTGCTCGCGCTGAGGTAGCTCTCCGCCAGCTCAGCGCGCTCGCTCACCTGGGCACGTACGCCGTTGCAGAAACAGCCCAGGCCTCTGGCCGCGTAGACCGACTCGCCGAGAGCGGGCACGTTGATCACCCCGACCGCGATGCCATGTTCGTCCTCGAGGGCGAGCAGGTTCGAATACAAACCGACGCCGTGAGTGAATGCCAGCGTCCCGTCGATCGGGTCCAGTATCCACCGGCGCCCGGTCTCGCTCGGCTTCTCTGGCTCCTCTTCGCCAAGGATCCCATCGCCAGGGTGCCGCAGCTCGAGCTGCTCGCGGATGAGGCGCTCGGCTTGCCGGTCAGCCTTGGTGACCGGCGTGCCATCGGTCTTCCACTCGACGACAAGAGCCGCGGACCGGAAGTACCTGAGCGTGAGCTCGCCCGCCTGGCGGGCCAGTTCAACGGCCTCCTCCAGGAGCTGGGCGAGGGGGTCGCTCGCCACTTGGCTTGGTCTCTCGAATTCGTCCATCGCAGGATCCCTCCTCCAAGGCGACCGTAGAGCTTGGCGCCGCGGCGCCGCAAGAATCGCTCAAGGCCCCATCGCGGGGGCCGATATTCCGAGTATGGACCGGGATCGTAGATCGCGCTTGGGACTTCGCGTCAGAGCGGTGGCCGGCTTCACGTGGCTCCCGTTGATCCTTGCAAGCGTTCCGGTCGCCTCGAGCCTGGCCCCGGCGGCGGCGGTCACACGGACAGCGACGCCCAAAGGGCCGCCTGTGCCCGGCGCGCCGAACTGCCAGATGTTCCCTGCGAACAACGTCTGGAACACCGACATCTCCAAGCTTCCGGTCAACAAGCACAGCGCGACCTGGATGGCTCACATGGGCGCCTCTACGACCAATCTGCATCCCGACTTCGGGCCCAACCAGGGCGGCTACCCGTACGGGATCCCGTGGACGGTCATCAACCCGAGGACGCAGGCCTTCATCCATCTGCGTTTCGAGTATGCGGACGAGAGCAACAAGGGACCTTACCCGTTCGGCGCGAACACGCCCATCGAGGGTGGCCCGAACGCGTCGGGAGACCGGCACGCCCTCATGGTCGATCCGGCGACTTGCGTCCTGTATGAGCTGTGGGACGCGCACTACGTGTCCAGGACCGCTTCGACGGCCGGCTCGGGCGCGATCTGGAGCCTGAATTCGAATGCGCTCCGGCCCCCAGGGTGGACCTCGGCCGACGCGGCGGGCCTGCCGATCCTGCCGGGCCTCCTTCTCTACCAAGAGGTGCGCTCGGGCAAGGTCGACCACGCGATCCGCTTCACGGCCGAGTGCACCGATGACGCCTACATCTGGCCGGCGCGTCACGAGGCTGGGTCCTGCGGCGCCGACTATCCCCCGATGGGAGCACGGTTCCGCTTGAGCACCGGCTTCAGAGCCTCGAAGATCTGCAAGGCCGGGTCACCGTACTGCGCTCAACTGGCCGTGATCATCACCGCCATGCAGCACTACGGCCTGATGCTGGCCGACAACGGCAGCAACTGGTACTTCCAGGGAAGCGCCTTCCCGCAGTGGCCGATCACCCTCGTCGACATGTTGAAGCAGATCCCGGCGAGAGACTTCGTGGCGGTCGACGAGTCGTGTCTCCAGCTCAGCGCAAACTCCGGGCAGGCCTCGACCGCTCACTGCCCGAAGGGTTGACTGCAGTTTCCTCGGCCGGCCGGCTCTGGCGCGGCGGAGCCGGCTCTCGCGCGGCGGACGGGGCGCGGGCGCGGGGGAGCCCGCTCTAGTGCAGGCCGGCGTCCCGCTCCCGGCGCACCGCCGAGAGGCGGTGGAGGATGAAGACGCCGATGACGACGACAGCGACGGCTACCAGGACGTAACCCGCGGCACTGAATCCCTTGGTGATCTTGGTCCACTCTCCCCCGAGCTCGTAGCCGACGAGGGCGATCGCCGTGCACCAGATGGCACTTCCGGCGAACGTGGCCACGCCGAAACGCACGAGGCTCATCTCCGCGAAGCCGGCGGGAATGGATATGAAAGTGCGGACCACCGGCAAGATGCGCCCGAAGAACACCGCCGGCTCGCCCCGTTTGCGGAACCACCGCTCGGCTCTGTCCAGGTCGGAGCCTGTCAGCAGAACGTAGCGACCGAGCTTTGTCACAAGGGGACGGCCGCCGAAGCGACCGATCGACCAGCCCACGAACGAGCCGAGGAGCTCTCCGATGACGGCGATCACGATCACAAGCGCGACATCCAGCCTGCCAGTCGAAGCCAGGTACCCGGCGTAACCCAGCGTCACCTCGGACGGGATCGGCACGCAGGCCGCTTCCGCGAAGGTCAGCAGAACGAGCGCGAGATAGCCCCAGGACGAGAGAAGGTGTTGCACGACCCGATCTTTCTAGCTTGCTACCGGCCCTGTGCGCCATCGCTCTCCCAAGACCAGCCATTAGCCTGGCCCGACAGTGCCGCCGATCAGAGCCACGACCCCCGACGGCGTCACCGTGGCTCTGCACGATCTTGGCGGTGACGGACCGCCCGCTCTCCTCGTCCACGCGACGGGCTTCCACGGCCGGGCACTCGGTCCGCTTGCACGAAGTCTCGGGAGCCGTCTCCACTGCCTGGCACTCGATCTCCGCGGGCACGGCGAGTCTGGAGTGACAGCGGACCTGGATTTCGACTGGGTCGGTTTTGGGACCGATGTCCTGACGGCCGTCGATGCGCTCGGCCTCGAGGGCCCCGTCGGCATCGGCCATTCCTGTGGAGGCGCCGCGCTGTTGCTCGCCGAGGAGGCCCGACCCGGCACCTTCTCGGCCCTCTACTGCTTCGAGCCCGTGGTTCTCCCCTTCGACCGCCCACCGTCGCCGGACCCCTCCGGCCCGCTCGCACGGGGGGCCCGGCAGCGAAGGGAGATCTTCGCGTCGCGCCAGGAGGCCTCTGCCAACTACGCGTCGAAGCCGCCGCTGTGCAACTTGGACCCCGAAGCTCTCGCCGCCTACGTCGAGTTCGGCTTCGAAGACCTGCCCGACGGCACGGTCCGGCTCCGGTGCAGGGGCCAGAACGAGGCACTGATCTACGAGAGCGGCTTCCGCCACCCGGCCTTCTCCCGGCTTGCCGCGGTTGACTGCCCAGTGGTGCTCGCCTGCGGCGGCGAGAGCGACGACTTCGGCCCGGCCACCCTCGAGCTGCTGGTGGAGCACCTTGCGAACGGGCGTGTTGAGGTGCTTCCCGGGCTCGGGCATTTCGGACCTCTCCAGCAGCCTGGCGTCGTGGCTGACTCGGTGATCCGGGCTCTTGACCCACCCCCGGCGTAGCCTGGCCGCAGTGGCTCTCCCGGTGACAGACCTACCTCTTCCGGGCACCCTCTCGCCCTCGAAGATCACGGCCTTTACGAACTGCCCGCTCGCGTTTCGTTTCTCGGTCGTCGAACACCTGCCCGAGCCGCCGTCGCCGGCTGCGTTGAAGGGCACCCTCGTCCACCGGGCGCTCCAGCTGTTGTTCACCGAATACCCGCGCGGCTCGAGGAGCAGGCCTGCAGCGCAGGCGAGCCTGGATGCCGCCTGGCAAGAACAGCAGGGCGGAGAAGAGCTCGAGGGGCTCACACTTGACGAGGCCGAGACGGCTGCCTTCATCTCCGATGCGCGTGTCCTCGTGGACCACTACCTGGAGCTCGAGGACCCGGACAGTGTCAGCGCGATCGGGCTTGAGCTGAACCTGAGCACCGAGCTCGATGGCGTCACTGTGCGCGGGATCATCGATCGCCTCGACGAGCTGGACGACGGCAGCCTGGCGGTCGTCGACTACAAGACGGGACGGGCTCCGCGCACCGAGCAGTCGAGATCGCGCCTGAGCGGGGTCCAGATGTACGCCCTGATGTGCGAGTCCGAGCTGGGAAGACGGCCATCGGTCGTTCGCCTTCTCTACCTCCGGGATCGGATCGTCATTTCCGCGGCGCCGACCGATCAGACAATGCGTGGCACCCGCCAGCGAGCGCTCGGCGTGTGGTCCGCCATCGAACGGGCCTGCAGGCAGGACGATTTCCGCCCCAACCCGTCGAGCCTCTGCCGCTTCTGCGCCTTCCAGGCTTACTGCCCGTCCTTCGGAGGCGACCCGGCGCTGGCAGCTTCGGCGTTGGAAGCCGCAGGCGTCGCCTCGGGGAGCTCGCCCGCCTGATGCGTCCGCTCGGCAGGCTCAACTCTGATGCCCGACGAAGTTGGGTCGAGGCCCTCGACACTCGGGTCGACGACCTCTTCGCCCTGTTGCGTGGCAAGCCGATCGCGGACCGTCTCTTCTACACCGCTTCGGCACTCGGCGATTTCGGTTTGCTCTGGCTCGCGCTCGGCCTCGTGCGGATACTTCGCGGCCGCCCTGGCGACACCCGAGCGGGACTGCGGGCAGTCGTCGCGACCGGACTCGAGTCGGTCCTCGTCAATGTCGGAGTGAAGTCGCTGTTCAGGCGGAGACGTCCCAGGCCAATGGCGGCACACCCGCTGCCGTTCCGCCAGCCGATCACCTCAAGCTTTCCGAGTGGCCACGCGACCGCCGCGTTCTGCGCCGCGTCGCTGCTCGCGGAGGGACAGGAGCGGGCGCCCGTTTACTACGCGCTCGCGACAGTGGTGGCGCTCAGCCGCGTCCACACCAAGATCCACCATGCCTCGGACGTCGTTGGCGGAATTGCGATAGGCGTGATGCTCGGCCGTCTAGGCAGACGCATCGCTCCTCTTGACCGGCCGGCCGGCGGCGCCTGGAGAAAGGCTGGGCCGGCCCTGATTCAGGCGGACGGGGGTGGGGCCTAAGGCTCTTCCTCGGCCAACGCCGTGGCGCCGATGGCAGCGACGGCACCGGGAACAGGCGGGACAGCCGCCGGCGAAGACGGGGGTGGAGTCGCGGCTGGAGTCGGGGGCGACGAGCTCGGCCGGCTCGGAGGTGGCACGGCAAACGGAGTGGCGTCATCGACTGCACCGGGGCGCCTCAGGATTTCGAGCAGCTCGATCGGGATGGGGAAGATCAGTGTGGAGTTGTGCTCGGTCGCGACTTCGGCGAGGGTCTGCAAGGACCGCAGCTGCATCGAACCGGGAGACGAAGCGAGCATCGTCGCCGCCTCCGACAGCTCTCTCGACGCCTCGAGCTCGCCGGTCGCGGCAATCACCTTGGCCCGGCGCTCGCGTTCGGCTTCCGCCTGGCGCGACATCGCCCGCACGAGCTCGGCCGGGAGCGAGATGTCGCGGATCTGGACCTCGTGCACCTCGACACCGAAGCCTTGGGTCGACAATGCGATCTGCGCCTTCAGCTCGTTGTTGATGTCCTCTCTGTGCGCGAGGAGATTGTCGAGCTCGTGGCGCCCGATTATCGAGCGTAGGCTCGTCATCGCGATGCGCTGGCTGGCGAGGCGGAAGTTGTCCACTCCGACGATGGCCCTGACAGGGTCGGCGACACGGAAGTAGACGACGGCGTCGACCTGCAAGGTGACGTTGTCGGCCGTGATCGCAGACTGCGGGGGAATGTCGACGACCTCGACCCGGAGATTCACCTTGACGATCCGGTCAACCCCGGGAATGCGGAAGATCAGGCCCGGGCCCTTGGCCTCGGTACGAATCCGCCCGAAGCGGAAGAACACCGCCCGCTGGTACTCCGTCACCACCGTCATGAGCGAGCGAAGTGCGATCGTCACGACGATCGCTAGGACGATCACGCCTGCGACGATCCCGCCTACGAGGTCGCCCGAGGCCAGAATTCCTGATAGCACCATCGCGTCAGTGTGCCACGTTCCTCTTCGCCGTGAGCAGGCGGGGCGCCTCGCGCGGTGACTGTGCAAACGGAGGTGGGCAACGGTTGGCAGCCTTGCTCACTCCGGCTACCGTCGATCCGGTGACGACACTGGTTGAACAACTCGGTTATGGCCCGGACGACCGCGTGCTCGTGCTCAGCTGCGCCGATCTCGGAGTGTTCCACGCCGGGAATGTCGCCATCTACCAGGCGCTGCGCAATGGCACGGCCACGACAGCCACCTTGATGGTGCCGGCACCCTGGGCACGAGAAGCCGCGGCGCAGTACCGGGGAGAAGACATCGGCGTGAGCCTCACGCTCAACGCGGAGCACGATCTGTACCGCTGGGGACCGATCACCCAGGCCCCTTCCTTGCTCGACGGTGATGGCGGCTTCCCGCGGACGGCAGCCGACCTGTGGGACCACGCCGACCTCGACGAGGTGCGCCGGGAGTGCCGGGCCCAGCTCGAGCGTGCCATCTACTGGGGTTTCGACGTGAGCCACCTCGATGCTCACCTCGACGCCGTCCAGCTCAAGCCTGAGTTCTTCGATGTCTTCCTGGACCTCGCCGACGAGTTCCGCTTGCCCCTACGTTTGCCGGACGCCCGGGCCGAGCGCCTCGCCGGCTTCCCGTTTCGAGCGCTTGGCGTCGAGCGCGGCGTCGCCTCCCCAGACCGCGTCATCCTGGCCGGCGGCCAGGCCGGCGTTGCCCTTGGCGCCCTGGGCGCGCTGGGCGGGCGCTTGGCCGGCGTCTCAGGCGCGGCCGGCGTCTCGGGCCCGGCCGGCGTCGCCTCCGATGCCGACGATTCGGACGTGAGGGCGCAATTGGCCGAGCTGCTCGCCAGGCTCGAGCCCGGGGTCACTGAGGTCTGCTTACGGCCGGCACTTGACACCCTCGAGCTCCGTGCGGCGGCGCCCGACTGGCGGGAACGCATCGCCGACCGCGGGCTGCTCGCGGGCGAGGCGGCTCTGGCCGAGGCGGTCGACGCGGCCGGAGTGAAGCTCGTCGGCTACCGGGCCCTTCGCGAGCTCATGCGCACTGGTTGATCACAGGCGCCGGCCGGGCTGCCGCCGCTGAAGCGGGTCGCCTCCGCCGAGAATCAGAACTCGGTGATCTCCAAGGTCTCGACTTGGAGCTGCTTGTACTCCGCAGAATTCGTGATCGGCAGCATCGCCATGAGCTTTGCCATGTTGCCGGTGACTTTCACCCGTCCCTGCATGAACGCGGCGTTGGCGTCGAGCTCGCCCTTCTGGATGCGCATGGCGTCCTCGTAGCTCTCGGTCAGGGTCACCTCGGCGTCGGGCAGCTCGCCGAGCTGTGAGTCGAGGAGCTTCCCGTTCTCGAGCAGCCAGTAGTAGCGGATGTCGCCGTCGGGTCCTCCGGTGATGACGTACTGGAGTTTCGCGGAAGCTCCCGGGCGTTCCGGCTGTCCCTCTGCGAGCTTCTTGCCCTCGTCGAGCCACTCCTGGGTCAGCCACTTGGCCATGTCGTCCCTCCTAAGTGCGCCGGTGGTATCTCCCCCGGCACCGCGTGCCTACATCCTCGCCGCGGGCGGATGCTATCGGCTCGAGGAGAAGCGCACCCCGGCGAACAGATCGTCCTCGGGAGGATCGGTGTCGACGAGGCTGCGCGCCAGGATGTAGTCGTCGTACGGATGGATCGTCCTCAGGATCTCCGGGGGCAGCCCGAACCAGTACTTCGAGGTCGGATCGACCTGCGTCGCGTGCGCGAGCAGAGCCAACCGGCGAACGTCCTCGAAACCTGTCAGGTCGATCGATGTCGTGATCTTGTCGTCGTCGCCCGGGCGCTCCAGCCAGCTCACGTCGAAGGGCGACTCCAGGCCGAGCTCGAGAAACTTCGCGTGCGTGGCCACCACCCGTGCCCGCGACCAGACCGAGTAGTACATCTTCGAAGGCTGGTACTCCTTGTGTGCCCGCGGGAAGGCACCCGCGTCGCCTGAGGCGTCAAAGGCCGCCACCGAGATCTCGTGCACCCTGATGTGGTCAGGGTGGGGATAGCGCTCCTGGTCGTCGCCATAGGTGATGACCACCTGCGGGCGTACGCGGCGGATCTCGGCCACGAGGCGCTCGATGGTCTCCTCGAGCGGGCGGGCGGCGAATGCACGCGGATCGGAGTTCGCCTTCGAGCCCGGCATGCCCGAGTCGCGGTAGCCGAGCAGGACGACCTCGTCGTAGCCGATGATCTCGGCGGCCCGGTCCAGCTCGCGGCGACGGACCCCGGTGATGTCGGCGCGAACCTCCGGGGTGTCCATGACGGGGTTGAGGATGTCGCCTTCCTCACCACCGGTGCAGGTCACCAGGACGGTGCGGACACCTGCGGCATGGTATTTCGCGATGGTCCCGGCACCCTTGGAGGCCTCGTCGTCGGGATGCGCGTGCACGCTCAGGATGCAGGGCTGATCGTCCATGGCTGGCCACCCTAACGGGGCGGCAAGGCTTGAGGGTTCCAACCCGCTTATGATTGGCCCCAAGACGGCAAGGGAGCACAAATGGGTGTGATGAAGCGCCTGACGAACATCGTCCAGGCCAAGGCAAACAAGGTTCTCGACAAGGCCGAAGATCCTCGCGAGACGCTCGACCTCTCCTACGAGAAGCAGATCGAGCAACTCCAACAAGTCAAGCGGGGACTAGCCGATGTCGCGACAGCTAAGAAGCGCATCGAGCTCCAGGCCGTGCAGCTGCAGCAGGCAGCCGCCAAGCTGCAGAACCAGGCACGCCAGGCACTCGCGCAAAACCGCGAGGACCTGGCCACCGAGGCGCTCACCCGACGATCGGGGATCGCCTCGCAGCTCGAAGGTCTGAAGACCCAGCACGATCAGCTGGCACAGCAGCAGGCGCGGCTCGAGGCGACCACCCAACAGCTCCAGGCGCGCGTCGAGGCCTTCCGTACCCAGAAGGAGACCCTGAAGGCTTCCTACACGGCCGCCCAGGCTCAGACGAGGATCGGCGAGGCCGTATCTGGCATCTCGGAGTCGATGAGCGACACAGGCCTCGCCATGCAGCGGGCCCAGGACAAGATCGCCCAGATGCAGGCGAGAGCAGGCGCAGTCGACGAGCTCCTCGCCTCGGGGACCCTCACGGACCTGTCCGGCTCGTCTGATCCCCTCCAGGCAGAGCTCGACAAGACGGCCTCCTCCGGGCAGGTGGAGCTTCAGCTCGCTCAGCTGAAGGCCGAGCTCAATCCACCGGCGGCCGCGCCGAGCGGTGAGCTCGGCGCCGGCAACGCGGGCCCATCGGCCGCATCAGATGAGCCGGTCGATGGTGAGGTCGTGCCGGACCAGCCGCCGGCTGCGAGGCCGGCCGTGGGAGCGCCGGCAGCGCCTGCGGACCCGTTCACCCTTGACGACGCGGGAAGTGCGTCATGATCGTGCGCATCCTCGGAGAAGGCCAGTTCGAGCTCGAAACCAGCCAGGCCGCTTCGCTTGATGTGCTCGACCAGGAACTTGTGGCGGCTCTCGAAGCCGGTGACGAGCCGACTTTCCACGACGTGCTCAACCGGTTGGTCCAAGAAGTGCGCACGGAGGGAAAGCCTGTCGCGGCAGATCGTTTCGTGCCGTCCGATCTGACGCTGCCACACGAGGGCGCGTCCCTTGCCGAGCTCCGCGAGCTCTTGGCGTCCGAGGACGTCAGGGAGTCCTGAGTCGCTTGTCAACCCGCACGCGCTTTCCCGCAGACCGTGGTCTCACGGCCCGCATGATGTCGACTGTCTTCCTACTGGGGCTCCTGTACGCCGTCTTCGTCACGGTGCTCTTCTTTGTCGGGGTCAAGCTCGTCTTCATCCTCGTCATCGCGTTCGTTCTGCTCTTCGTGCAGTACTTCTACTCGGACCGGATCGCGTTGTACTCGATGAAGGGCAAGATCGTCACCCGCGAGCAGGCCCCCCAGCTTCACGGGGTGGTCGACCGCTTGTGCGCGATGGCCGACATGCCCAAGCCCCAGGTGGCGATCGCCGATGTCGACATGCCGAACGCGTTCGCCACCGGTCGCGACCAGAAGCACGCCGTGGTCTGTGTAACCACGGGCATCCTGCGCCGCTTGGACGAGCCCGAGCTCGAGGCCGTGCTCGCCCATGAGCTGTCGCACGTCGCGCACCGTGACGTCGCTGTGATGACCATCGCCAGCTTTCTCGGGATCTTGGCCGGCCTGCTCACCCGTGTGCTCCTCTACGCAGGGCTGTTCGGCGGCTTCGGCGGAGGAGGAAACAGGGGTCGCGGCGGCGGAGGCGGGGCCGCGGGCGGCCAGCTGGCCATTCTCGAGCTCGGAATGCTTCTCTTCTCCGCGCTGATCTACGCGATCAGCTTCCTCCTCATCCGGACCCTCTCTCGTTATCGGGAGCTGGCGGCGGACCGGTCAGGGGCGATCCTCATCGGCCAGCCGCGCCTGCTCGCTCAGGCGCTGGTCAAAGTGACAGGAGAGATGTCGCGGGTGCCGACGCGCGATCTCCGGGCCGCGGAGCACTTCAACGCCTTCTTCTTCGCTCCCGCGTTCGCCAAGGGCGTCAGCCTCTCGACGCTGTTCTCGACCCACCCCACCCTCGAGCGCCGCCTGCAGCAGCTGACCGAGCTCGAGGCCCAGATGGGGCGCGCTGCGTGAAGCTGTTCGACGTGCTCCTGGGCCGGACCAAGCCTGCCCAGCCCAACCTCGACCATCTCTTCGGGCTCCCGGGCGCTCAGATCACCCTCGAGGCATCGCTCGGCCTGCGCCCCACCGGCCAGGCAGGAGTCTGCTTCAAGCCGGCGACAGGACAGCAGTTCGCGCAGACTGCCACCGAGGTCGAGCAGCTGCTCGACCTCGGTGAGAACACGAAGATCCACGACGAATCCGATTCCTACGGGTACCGCTGGGCCGTGATCACAGACGACGACTTCGGCGATCTCATCAACGAGGTCCACGTCGTCAACACGACGCTGCAGGACCACGGCTGGGGACCACAGCTCCTCTGCTCGGTCTTCGGCTTTGCCCCGATCCCCGGCGGAGCTGCCGATCCCGCCGCCGCGACAGGCGCGCCGACAGTGGCAGGCACCTACCTCGTCTACCTGTACAAGCGGGGCACCTTCTACCCGTTCGTGCCACTCCCGGTCGCGGAGAAACGCGACTCAGACCGCGAGCGCCTGCTGAAGGTGACGCTGGCTCAGGACCTCTCGATGGAGCCCGACCTCGAGCGCTGGTTCCCCCTCTGGGGGCTCCCAGTCCACTGACGGCGCCCCCTGGCCGGGCGGTTGGGCCGCTCTCGCGCCCGGCGGCTCACCGAGGTGACGGCTCACGTGGGCTGAGGCGCTTACAGGTCGATGTCCACGAAGAGCGGCGCGTGATCCGACGGCGGCTTGTCGCTCCCCATCCCTTTTCTTGCCTCTCGATCGACGAGCGCATAGCGGACCCCGCCGGCTAGTGCCCGGGAGACGAGCACGAGGTCGATGCGCATCCCGCGCCCGTTGTGAAAGTCGCCCGCGCGGTAGTCCCACCACGTGTAGAGCCTGTCGGCGTCGGGATACACGGCGCGGAAGGCGTCGACGAGCCCCCACACCTCGAGCTCGCGCAGCGCAGCCCTCTCGGGCTCGCTCACATGTGTCGCACCGAGGAACTGCGAGATGTCCCACACGTCGCGGTCCTCCGGCGCCACGTTGAAGTCGCCGCACACGACCACCGCGTCGTCAGGCGTCGTGGTCGCGGCGAGGTCGTCACGAAGGCGGCGGAGCCACGCAAGCTTGAAGTCGTACTGCTCGCTGCCCACGGCGCGCCCGTTCGGCACGTAGACGCTCGCCACCCGGACTCCCCCGCAGCTCGCCGTGAGGATGCGGCACTGCTCGATCGCTCCGGGAGGCTCCCCCAGAAAGCCGGCCCGCGCCTGGTCGAGCCCTACCCGCGACAGGATGGCAACTCCGTTCCAACGGCCGTTGCCATGATGGGCGGACTCATAGCCGAGTGCAGCGAACGCCGCTGTGGGGAAAGCCTCGTCGGACATCTTCGTCTCCTGCAGGCAGACGACGTCGGGCTCGGCGTAGGAGACCCATTCCTCGAGCTTTGCGAGACGTGCCTTCAGCGAGTTGACGTTCCAGGTCGCGATGCGCATCCCGACAGCGTCGCCCGCCGGCGCCCGTGATGCAACGCGGCTCGAGGCTCTCGTGGCGGACACCGGGGCCGCACGCCGGGGCACGGCGGCACGCGACCTGCCCGGCCTACATCAAGGGATCGACGGGCAGCTGACCGACTGGGCGCCCGAGACGACCGGGAAGTTGGCGCTGTTGATCGTGCCGCACACGACGAAGCCGACGATGTCCCACACGGTGTCGGTCGCCTGCAGCAGGTGCGGAGGGTTCAGGTACGAGAGCCGCGTGTCGTAGGACAGCTGTTGGTTGTAACCGGCCGAGTTGCCTGAGACACCGTTGAACCCCGGGTAGTAGTTGATGTTCGTGCCTTCCTCGTACAGCCCGCCGAGGTAGGCGCCCTGGTTGAAGTTCGGCACGTACGTCGACCCGTTCAAAGTCACGACCGCGCCGTCGATGGTGGCATTGTAGATGTCGCACGACCATGGCACGACGTTGGATATCGTAACCGTAGAGCTCGTCTCGGTCCCGTCGTCGGTGCAAGTCGGGTCATTGCTGCTGCCGTTCATCGGGTGGGCGATCAGCAGGTCCTCGTTCGCCAACAGGCCGATGACGTCGCTGGTGCCGTCGGCGTTGCAGGCGGTCACCGACGAAGGATCGGTGGTCGTCGCGCCGCCTGCCCCGTCGGCGCACTGGTAGGTGAGGTCGCGCGAGACGATGATGTCGGCGGAGGTGGCGAGCGTCACCTCGCCGCGCAGCTCGCCCTCGATTATGGCGTCACCCTCGGTGCACTGGCTCGAGGTGGGGGCAAGGCTGGAGTAGTAGGGGTTGATGCAGGTCGCACCGGCTGGGAGGGCGAGGTTCGCGTCGCCGATCGCGCTCACCGCCGGTGTCGGGTAGCCGGAGTTCGCACCCGAGGACTGCTCCGACTGGACGTAGATGACACCGCTCTGGTTGAGCATGGGGGTGCTGGCAGGAACCGCGATGCCCGTCTGCCAGGGCGACGCGGGAGTGAAGGTGCCGCAGCTGGCCCGCGTTCCCGAACTGTAGTGCGGCTCCGTGTTCTGGCTGAGGGGGCTCCAGACGTTCATCGTGCCGCCCTGTACGAACTCGATCATCGTCGGGCCGGTGTAGAGGCAGCCGTTCATCTTGGTGCCGTCGACATAGGAGATGAGGCCGGCCGTCGTCGTGGGAAGGTGCTGCGTCTGCCCGAGTTCCGCGCCGGGTACTACGTGTGGGCCCCAATTGGGTGTGCCACCACAGTTGTCGTAGAAATCGTCGACCCAGCCCTGAGGAATGTAGGACGTGACGCCGCTCGGTGAGGTGTACTTCAGCGCCCCTTTCCAGCTGTCCCGGTACGACCAGGGCGAAGCCGGAGCGCCCGACTCCAGGGGCGGCGAGCCGTTGAACTGCGGGTTGCCGCACAACCAGAATTGGTCGTTCGTGTACGCGACGCCGTTGAAGGTGACCGAGCCGTCGTAGATGCCGACGCCGTATTGCGAGCACGGGCGAGCGCTTCTCGGGATCGAGATCTTCGCGCCCTCGTTCGGCCAGCCCGCATTGTCCGGCACGGTGAAGGTGATCGGGGTCGACGAGGTGTCGTAGTAGGGCCCGTAGTACGGATTGGAGGCGCTGGCCATCGTGCTTCCGTCGCCCGCCCAAGGGTTGACGACCGGCGGACTGAGCGAGTCGATGAAAGTGTTCTCGTCATAGGTGTGGTACTTGCACACCGCATCGCTCAGTGCCATCGGCCCGTAGGTCGTGGAGACGCCGAGCTGGTTGGTGTAGGTGTACTCCACCTGCACCTGGTTCATCGGCAGGGTCGTCGGCGAACCCGAAGCGGGCGTGACGGTGACGTTGGGGGGAAGCACACCCGGCTCGTTCGGGTCGGCGAGTTCGTACTCGGAGTAGTACGAGTCGGTGAGGATGCCCGACAGCTTGAAGCTCGTGAGCATCGTCCGGTACGCATAGGCACCCGGTGCGCCGGCCCGACCGGTCACCTCGAGAAGCATCTGGCCTGCGCTACCACCCGACGACACCGTCAGGCGGCTCGGATCGGGCACGTAGTGGAACCATTCGTCGGTGGCACCGATCTGCTTCCACCCGGTCAGCGCTGCGTCGCCGGCCGGAGAGCCGTAGTTGTGCGTGTAGTAGGCGGGCACGTTGTCGAGGTAGTTGCGGTACTCCTGCACGCCCGCTTCAGCCGCCGCCAGGGCCGCCTCGCTCGAGGTGGACATGTTGGTCGCGGCCATCTCGGCTCTGATCTGTGAGGCGAGGACCGGGACGAGGATCGAGACGAGCAGCACGAGGAGGAGCGCGATGACGAGTGCCTGTCCGGACTCGTCCCTGGTGCGCTCGAGACGCCGCGCGACTCCGGTTGTCACCACTCCCCGAAGCCTCCCCAATGGGCCGCCGTTTTTGGTTGGTGCAGGCATCGGCGTCATCTCCTCACTCCGGGCACGCCACGAGCGTCGAGGTGGTCGTGGTCGTGGAGGTCGCGGCTGTCGACGAGCCACGCAGGTAGACAATCGTGTCCAGGGTCGTCGGCTCGTCGGCGGCGTAGCCCTCGGTCGGGATCTGGGGTCCTGCGAGGAACGTGACGTGGATGCCGATGGCCGCGATCTCGTTGAGCGCGCATGCCGGGACGGGGTTCTGAATCGAGAGCGGCGTCAGCGTCGTGCCGACATAGCTGTAGTACGTGAAGACCGGGCTGGTCTGGGAACTAAGGGCGAAATAAGTTGCAACCGTCCGTGGTGTCGGCGCTGACGGTGTGCAACCCGACGCCGGGGTGAACGCGGACGGCACGTCAACCGCCGGGGTGATCTGCGACCA
>Ga0224534_1000302_pt1 | contig 32705 bp, 36 predicted proteins | sample 714E12024metaG_FD_172012 | JGI IMG/M metagenome (GOLD analysis project Ga0224534, IMG submission 172012) | Peat soil microbial communities from Stordalen Mire, Sweden - 717 E1 20-24 | ecosystem: Environmental > Terrestrial > Soil > Wetlands > Peat | place: Sweden: Norrbotten County, Stordalen... | reverse complement strand
TATCAATTCCTCTTTAGCTGCATTCAAGGCTGTCATGGACGTTTCGTACTCAGTCTTTAGGTTCATTGGAATCTCCTCTGATACTGCTGTACGGTTGAATGTGCCGGATACGCTCCGGCGGGCGGTCAAAGTCCTAAATCGTCAAGAATCCCCTGCACCATGCGCTCATTCATGCCGATCTCAGCCGCGATCTCGTAGGATGTGCGTCCGGCGAGCCATAGCCGTTTGATTCTGCGCTCAGTCTGTGTCATTGTCGTAATCTCCAATACTTGGCTTCAATCCTTCACTTTTTTTGCGGCGGCGTATTCATCGCTCACTTCGCGCACATGGCACATAGCGGTTTCGGCATATTCGCGGTCGAATTCGTCGGGCTGTTCGTACCGGGAAAGGTAGCTATTGATGAGCGCCTGGCGATACTGCTCAGCATCGGACTTTTGTTTGAAGATTCCAGCGTTGATATCGTTCCAGGCAGCGGCGCTATTGCGCTCGTCATCCTGTTCGCAGCTAGTTTCGGCCAATCCCATCACTTTTTGGCAAACTTCATATTTCATCTTGTCTCCTAAATGATTCATGCTACATGTCCATAGAGGCGGTGTGTACCCTGCTTGCGTGATTCAAATGTATCGCACATTAGTGTACTTGTCAACACTTTATTTCAAAATAATGCAAAATAACTGTAAGTATCATACTTTACACTACTTTAACCTACTTTAACTTACTTTAACCTACTTTGAGGCGTTTCTGCCCACTCATTTCTCCACTCATTTCTCCACTGCATCTATATATGTATCGCTTCGGCAGTGGATTGGCGGGTAATCGGCGGAAGATCGGCGGTAGAGCTATCCCAGGTCAATTAGCGGGCTGATATTGTCTCAAGTCATTGATTCTATGTCCGCCGATGGAAAAGTTGTCCGAGGGTGGGGGGCGTGATGACATAGACCGCCCAAACCGCGAAATCGGAGACCCCTAAATTTTTTGGATATAGTGTACACTTTTAGTGCTTGACAGTGGCCACAATTGGTGTACACTATAAGAGTGGAGATCAAACATTGCAAGCGGTGTGGTCGTGACTGGTGCTTTCGAGGATTCGGGAGGCCGCTTCGGTGTGGGAAGTGCAAGACGCCGTACTGGGATGTGGAGGTAGGTAATGCAGGGATACGCGACGGAGTTGGAAGAGTTGATAGCGGCGGAGGACAGGATAACCGAGCAGTCGGTGAAGGCTTGCCAGGGAGACGTGGTTCTGGGCAGAGAGTTGGCGCAGCGGGTGATGGCGCGAACGGAAAAGGAATCCAGAAGGGTGCGGGGGATCGTGAGACAGATGTTGCCGGAAGTTCAGAAAGCGTTGGTAAGGTATCACGTGGGCGCGTAGCTCAACTGGAAGAGCATTCGGCTCGGCCTGCTCACGCGGTTGGTTGCAAGTGTGGTATGTGTAAGATTTTGGCAACAAACAAGTCCTGACATTTACGGCGTATTTAAATACAATTTAAGTATGCCAAAGACGAAAGAAATGAGGAGCAATCGCCATGAATGAATTACTGCAAACGCTAACGCCAAAACAGGCAGGAAAATACGTGGGAATCAGCGAAGCCTCGCTGAGGCTGTGGCGTGCTGGGGGCCGAGGGCCGCGCTATTTCAAGGCGGGCGAGAGATTGATTAGGTATCGCCGCGCCGATCTCGATGCGTGGATTGAGGCCCGCTTGAGCGCTCCGCAAGTCGCGGGGGTTCAATGAGTCCGGCAGAGGCCACGCGGCGGGCTGTACCGGAATGAATTTTGGGCTGCAAGTGTTATTGGCTGCATACCCGGCTCTTACCCGGATGGTCAGGGTTCGACTCCCTGGCGGCCCACCAAATTTGACGTGTTCGCTGTGTGGTCAGCAGCAGGGGAGGGTGAATTGAGAGCCAAGCGTCAGGAGTGGATAGACGAGTTCCTTTCCCGGTATCGCCGGGGATTGATGGCGTTGAAGGTGTTGCGGTGGGAGTTGGAGGGAAAACGATGAGCAACAAGATTGTAGTACCGAAAGAGATGTGGATTGCAGGATTCAACGCCACCATAACAATTGCCGACCGTGGAGAAGCAACAACAAAATGCCTTGAAGCGGCTCTGCGCTGGCTGTCGGAGAACCCGATTGTGCCGACAACAGGAGATGTGCTTGGGCTGCTTCAGGAGCGTGTGCTGTCGGGGCGCCTGTCAGAAGAGGAATACTGTGGCATTCCCGCGACAACCATCAAATGCGTTATGCGAGAGTGGCAGCGCCGTATGTTCCTCGCGCCGGAGCCGGTATTCGATGCGACTCTAGGTGGGGCACTATTAGGCCGCACATTCACTCGTGAACAGGCTAACGCTATAAAGAACATCATCGACACGGCGGTGCATGGATGAAGCAAATCTGCTCAAAATGCAAGCACACGATCCGGCGCACAGAGCGTTGGAAGCACGTCTACACCAAGTTCCTCTGGTTCTTTACGCGAAAGCACGTCGAGCATCACAACTGCCTGCACCCATGTGATGGTCCGGTGAAGACAGTGAAGCGGTTGGCCGGCGAAGTGCCCTTGCCGTTTCCCGTCACCACAACGTACACCTACTTCAACAGTGAGACAGGTCAGGAATCACAACCCACTCCAGCACAAGAACTAGCGAGGATCGACTGATGGAAAACGAAATCATCGAAACGAAGATGCACCAACCTGCTTGCCCCAAGTGCGCCCATGAGCCACTTGAGTTCGCCTGTAACGTAGTCAAGACTCATGCTGGACACTTGATCGCCGTGATCTGGTGCGGGGCGTGCGGGTATAGTCTGAACGTGCAGTTCGTGGGCATGGACCAACCCAAAGAAGAGAAGCCCGTGTTGGTTATGAGGCCGTCGTGAGGAGTATCATCAACCCATCCCGCAACTGCGCAAAAGAGTGGAAGACTTGGCGCAAGGAGCGCGGATGGACGCAGCGGGAGATGGCTGATGTTCTGGGCGTCTCCCTCAGAACGGTTAGAAACGTGGAGTTGGGTTGGCATCCACCTTGCTTGAGTTCCCGGCTCAAAATGGAAGAACTTCAAAAACGCTACCGGGAAGCGAGAGAATTGGAGAACTATGGCATCCGCGACGCAAGTTGTTCCACAGCCACTCAGCGGGGAAGAAATCCGAAAAGGGATAGCCTCCCGCATTTCCTCAGAGGTTCCCGAAGAACACGCCGAAGCAGTCAAGGAGATTGTGTACCTGGGCCTGGCCGCGACGTGTTCGCTGGAGTCAAGCACAGCCTACTCGAAGTTCAAGGCGTCGTGGAAGTTGGCGTTTTCCGCTCCTCGTGTACCAGCCATTGACGGAATGAACAACGGTCTTGCCGTGTGCTGGTGGGTGGACTACGAACTTGACGACTTCGGACGAATCACTAAGGGAGGAATCGGAGGCAACACTTCCAACTCAAAGTTTCGCATCTGCAATCAACTTGCCGTCATGGAATTGCCTCACATTGAAGGAGAGATTCCAGAGGTTCCACCTGACCGCTTCCGCCGCGAGACAAGCCAGCCGATCCCCAAGCCAAGAGAACTAAAACAACCTGACCCGCAACAAAGTTCGCTTTCACGGGCGGTTCGTGGTCAGGGAAAACGGAGGGACGTGTGACCCCAAGACAGCTTAACCGTCTCATTGGAATCCTCGACCGGGCTGTGAAAGTCGCTGAACGTTGGGCTGATAAGGAGTACCCTCTTGCCAGTGAAGAAGAAGCCACCATTTCTCGTGTCGGCGACAGGCCGCTCCCTCAAACCGAAGAAGAGTACAAAGCCTTCGAGCCAGAAGTCGGTCGTTTTGAGAAAGCCTTCCTCCCTCGCGCCTAAGCGCACGGCTGCAATCATCATGCGCCGACTTGACATCGACCCCAAGACGGTGGCCCTCATGCCTACCGAGCCAGCAGAGATTCTGACGCGATGCTTGGGTGGGAAACGCAAAGACTTCCCTCGCAAGCAGGTGTTTGCATACTGCGCGGCATCCACCATGCCCGTCTGCCGAAAGTTCCTCGATTCCATCGGGACCATCGGTAAAGTTGATCTGGCAATGCTTTCGTTTGAGGCGATGTGCGTCAAAGCCGCGGTAAGCCCCCTGGAGATGCTTGGAGCCATCCTTATGTCCGCCAAGTCGCTCAAGGCAACTGAGAGCGCCCTGAAAGTAATTCTGGCACACCCTGACGTGATTGATACAACCGTCGAGACAGCAAAGATTTCCGGACCCGCCGGATACTCTGACCGGAGGATGCTGCATGAGACGGTTGGGTTCCTTCCAACTAAAAAGGGTGGAATGGAAATCAATATCGGGCTTGGCCGTCCAAAAGAAGATGACGAGGAAGAAACGGACGCGGATGATGCGTGGAGTGAGGTGTTTCCTCCTCTTGGAAACAAGATTCAAGACTGGTCGGAGAACAAGCACAAGTTGCTGGAAGGTGGTAAGTAGACTTGTACTCTGAAAAAATTGTCGAACTCACGATTCGAGACTTTGAACGCAGAAATGGGTGGGAGCCTGTCTTCCATACCGTAGATGAGTGCGACGAAAAAGCTGAATACATTGAAAGCACACAGGAAATTGCATCCTCTAAGGGTGGATTACGGCGTGGATGGTTTTGGAAAGATGGCAAGGCTCCTACAGAAAGAAGAGTCAAGGAAATCGAGCGGTGGGTCGAAAATGAACGGTTCCTTTGCTTTGCTTCCGCTGAGTATTTTGTAACTCGCTATGCCTACATCCGCGCCGCCAACACCCGGTTGGTTCATTTTGACTTCCGCATTGCCCAGCGAATCTACCTCTCGTTCCTGGCCGAGTGCGACGATCAGCAAATAGCCATTCAGCTTTTCATTCTCAAAGCTCGACAATTAGGTGTGTCCACCGTCACAGCATTGTTCTTTATGCATAGGATACTTGAGGTAGCCAACACCTATGCGATTGTGGCTTCGGTGCAGGTTGAACAATCTAAAAAACTAAAAAACATGATGGACACCTGCATGGACAAGCTCCCATTCTGGCTCAGGGTGGGGCAGACTTCCACTAAAGCAAGTGAGCCAAAATGGGCGAATGGTTCTCGTCTCTCTGTCCAAGCAGGAGCGCAGGAAGTAGGTATCGGACAAGGAGACTCACCTTCCTGCCTTCATATTTCTGAGCTTGGCGACTACACGAACCCGAAGCACACGCTCGATGAAGGGTTGTTCCCGGCCTGTCACCAACTGCCATCTCTGTTCATGGTTCTTGAGGGAACCGGCTCGATGTCTACTACGTGGCAAAAGGAAAGTTGGGAACTCTACTCGTCAGGTAAGGGAAGGTTTACAGCATTCTTCATCCCCCCGGCCTGTGCGACTGACCTTTACCCTCCAGAGTCGTTCCTGAGACAGCACCCCGTTCCTGAGCCGTGGGATAGCTTCGTGACTGACCGTACCCGCAAGATGCGGCGACGGGGAGAGTTGTTTATTCGGCAGACTCCGTACCTGTCAAAAGTATTAGGCCGAAAATGGGAGATGCCGAAAGAGTTTCAGTGGTTCTGGCAATGTGGGTACGAGGAGGCGGTAGCCAAACACGCTGAGCGGGAATTTCTCGCGGCCAACGCCGTCACCCCGGAAGACGCCTTCCAATCGAAAGACGATCCGATTTTCACGCACGAGACAATCACTCTGGTAACGGAAGCGAAAGAAAAAGCTAACCTTGCCTACGCGATAACCGGGCGAACGATTCTCATGGGAAACGACAACCAACCCTACGAGCCAAATCCAGTAGACGTGAATCAGGATGAATCGACGATAGTTCTCGACTGGACCGGATTGGACGACAACGAGTACCGATGGAATCTGGTTCCCTTGAAGCAGTTTGATGACTCGACAGACGAGGCTTGCTTTGACAAGTTGATGATCTTCGAGGGGCCGCAACCAGGAGCCGATTACGCGATTGCCATTGACACGGCGGGTGGTCTTAACAAGCCAAACGAGGATCGGGCAAGTTTGAAGGTAATTAAAAACGGAGGCAGCACGGAGCCTACCGTGGAGGTAGCTTCATTTGCTTCCATCCGCGTCAACTCTCCGCAAATGTCGCGCATCGCCGCCGCTATCGCTGTTCTCTATGGGACAGATGGAAGCGGTCACATCACCTCGGCGAATCAGCAGGTGGTCAAGTTTATCATCGAGCAGATTAGAAAGCGCGGTGACGAGTGCCAAAGCCAGTTGAAGATTATGGGATTCCTCGACCACCACATCATGCTCCGCATCGACAAGAAAGGGAACGTCTTGCAGAATAGCGGACATCAGGAGGGCTGGTACACCCGCGACTACAGCCGGTCCTACCTGTTGGAAAGATTCGTGGATGCAGTCAATACCGGATGGCTGATTCTGAATGACCCAATCGTAATCAGGCAGCTTGCCACGTTCGTCAGAAAACAATCGTCAGAGGGAAAGTATGAGATGGTCCACCAGACAGGTCAGCACGACGACGCAATCTTCGCCGCCGCCTTGGGTTGGACGACATTTCACGAACTTGAAAACTCCGCGCAGCGTATTCAAAGCCGGTGGCCTCTGACCAAAAAAGTCAAAGAGGCGGTCGATTTGTGGTGCGACCGGAGTATGCTTGTGGATTCAGGAAGTAGTTATTCTTTGCCTTTAGGGGCGTAAAGGGGGTAATGTATCAACATGGGAAACGTGCAACTGTGCGGCAAGGAGCGGACGGTAGTCTACCGGGAGCTTGGTTCTTCCAGAATACTCGGATTCGGGATTGAGGGCGCCCCACCGATCAACTGTTCAGAGGGGCTGCGCTACGAGACAATCACTGTATTCCATGCCCACGAACTCGACCGCTTCATGGACCAATACCGTGCGCAGCACATCCGAGACGAGGAGCAAGCGGCTCTCGTAAGGTTGAATCGGGAGCGTTCTTTCCGACAATCCAATCGAAGTGCAATTATTGCACGAAACGCGCATCTTGACCCGTTCAACCGGGCGGTCAATTTGAGGATGCTCGACGCTCAGGATAAGATGTATGAGGAGACGCTTTCCCGTAGAATCAGGGCAGTTCCCCGGCTAGCAGCGGAGATGTACGAGGCTGGCGGTGATGACACGAGGATCGTGAAAGATGCAATGAAGGGGTCAATGTGAGACTGGAAGAGCCAGAGCGTCAATTGTCGTGGCAGGCTGGCTGGCGTAAAAAGCGTCGTGCTGACATGACTACGCAGGAGCGAGAAAGACTCCGCGAGGCCAAACGGAAACTTCGGGCCAGAATGACCACGGAACAGAGAGAGACGGAACGTATTAAAAGCAGGGAAAGTAAGTTCCGTCGGTACCATGACCCAGATTTAATTGAAAAACTAAGAGAAAGAAGCAGACTGTGGGCGCAGAATCTCGCTCCGGACAAAAAGGAAGAAAGAAAGAAAAAGCAGGCTATTCGGGCCAAGGCGAGACGCGATAGCATGACCAAAGAGCAAAGGGAGGCTGAGAACGCATATCAGCGAGCATGGAAATCTGCTTCCGAGGAGAGGAGAGATGCTTCCCGCCAGAAAAACCGCGAATGGTACGCCACTAGAGACGCAGAACAGAAACGTCGCAAAAATGAGATTGAGAAGGCGCGGCTTTCCGCTAGAGATGCCGAACGAAAGGCGCGGGACAAGGCGGTAAAGGCTGAATGGAAGCACTCCCACAGAGAAGTGAGCAGGGCGGTTAATCGTAAGCGAAAAGCTGCTGCTAGGGCTGGGGGAAATTTTACGGCTCAAGAATGGACGGAACTTGTCGAACAATGCGACCATCGGTGTTTATGCTGCCAGAGACGGGAGCCAGAAATAACGCTCACCGTAGACCACATTGTTCCGGTAAGTAAAGGCGGATCAAACACGATTGAAAATCTCCAGCCGTTGTGCGGTTTGTGTAATTCTAAGAAGGGTACTTCGATAATCAGATACGGGGTGCTGAATGCTGCATGACGATGAAACAAGAGTGCTGAGCTGGCAGGCACCGCCCCGTGAAACGGACGGCTCCCAACTAAAGGGATGGATGGACGAACTGGTTCAAACCGGCGATTCATGGGTCCAAGGACAGCCGGGAATCGCCAATCTCGACAACGACATTCAGCTTTTGATGGGGACCGGCCAGAACCGGGATATGCCCTCGAATCTCCTCCAGCCGGACATCCGCTCTTTCGTTGAGACCATTACAGACCTTCGCCAGATCGCCACAATGGGATCAAAGGCGCAACAGGCAAAGAAGACCATTGCGCTCTACAATGATATTTTCAAGTTCGTATTCTGGGATTCACTCTACATCCCCAACACACGCAAGGCTCTCCAGTGGGCCATTTTAGGCCGTGGGTACAAGTGGCAGAAGTTTGGGCGCAACAAGTTTGGATGGGGAAAGCCGAAGATCATCTTCGAGTCTCTTGGTCCGCGCGAGTTTCTTCCTGACCAGATTCCCCACAATAACGATATTGGCGGATGCTATGCCGGCACGATTGTATATCCGATGGGGATAGCCGAGGCTCATGCCCGCTTCCCAAAATTCCAAGAATGGCTCAAGCCGATCTCTCAATACTCGTGGTCGAAGTACGGATCACTAGGAATGGCGCGGCGCTACGACTTCTACGACCGGCACAGGTTTCAAGGCGACGGCGACTGGCCGAACAAGTATATTGAAATCCGCTACCACTTCATTCACGATCTCAGAATCAACGATACCGGCTATACGCAGCCAATGGGCGTCAAGGATTCAACCTGGGGCTATGATGTTCCGACGCTGGGTGACTTGATTGTGAGCGTAGACCCGAACAACGGGTTGCCAAGGTCAAGAACTGCTGAGATTGCAGACTGCCGTATGTACCCTCGGATGCGCCTGGTCATCACTTCACCATCCTGCCCGTTCCCGATGTACGACGATACAGCTTTCGATATGCATGGAGAGATTCCCGTCACGCAGCACGACGTGAATGATTACCCGTGGGCCGCGCTCGGCTACTCGATTGTCTCAGGTGTGAAGGGGTTGGAAGTCGCTCGTCGTGATCGAATGTCGGACATCAACACCGTGAAGGCTATCGAGAAAGACCCGCCCTTGGGCACAGACGTATCGACAGGCGTCTCCCGCACCCAGATGGACAAGCTCGACCTGCTCCACGCGCAAGGCGTGCGCGTGGGTGGCAAAGGCGATCCGTCCAAGTGGACTCGCTCATTGCTTCCTGAGGGCGTCAAGATCGAGGAATCCGACTTTAAGGCTGTGGAGATGCTGAATGCTGGAGTCAAGGCCGCTTTGGGACTAGCTGACATAGCTTCCATGCGGGAAGTCAAAGGCAATATGTCGGACCAGTCATTCGACAAGTTTGTTGAGAACCTGGGTCCGGTGGCTAAGGGGATTGCACTCAATCAGTGGATTGCCAACTCCAAAGACGCGGATATGTTGAAGTACAACATCGCGCAATACTTCACCGTGGACATGATTACCGACATGATCGGTCCAGAAGGTGTAGGCATTGAGACGTTCGACAATGACCCAAACACTCTGGTTCCTTCGCATCTCCCCGGAGAGGACACGTCGAATCTGAGCGCACATTCCCGGCTGGACCGGGCGAAATGGTATTGCGAGAGACTCAGAGTAGTAAACACCCCTGCTCAGTTGCTTAACGTGACACATATGCAGGAGAGAATGCTTCAGATGTTCACCCTCCAGCAAAAGATTCCGATTGACACTGAAAGCACGATGGAAAAGATCGGCATCCCTGACTATCAGGTTCGCCACGAAAAGTGGAAAGAGGAGCAGTTGGAAGATGCTATCTGGAAGCTCGAAGTCGAGAAGACGTTGCAGGAAAAGGCAAAGTCTCTTGGGATGGAGCAACCACAGCCTCCGCAGCCTGGGCAGGGTAAGGGCGGTGGAAGAAAGCAGACGGGGGCTAAACCCCAACAGGCTGCGCAAAAAGGTTCTCAATCAGGGCAGGTGAGAGTGGTTAACAAAAGCAGTTAAGGAGAAAAGATGGTCAACGTAGCGGGAACAGTTCCAACACTGGAAGATGAACTCGGTATTGATGTTGTGAAGTCAGAGCAGTTCGTCACATACCGGCAGACCATTGCGCTACGCAAGCCGGAGTGCGCGGGGGCGGCTCTGGCTTATCTCCAGCAGTGTTTGCATGAAGGAAAAGTTACCGGACGTGTGCTTTGTTTGAATATGAACCAAGGCGGTATCTGCCAGATTCAAACCGAGCAGACGGGAAAAATCAGGGCTGGGTCGGAGCTTGAAGAGTTGACCGATGAAGTTTTTTCTCAGAATACAGTTGACAAGAAAACGGTATCAGCGTAATAGTTGAATCACAAGAGATTCCAGATCACTTCCTTTGGAAGATTGTGACGGCCTCAAGCTAAACAGTTTGGGGCCGTTTTCTTTTGCCCCCACAAAATCCAAAGGAGAATCACCATGGCAAAGAGCAAAAAGCACGGCTTTACCGTCAAGGGCGTCAGCGAGCATGAAGGCAAGCGCAAGGGCAAGAAGCGCGGCAAGAAGGGTTCCAAGAAGTCCAGCAAGAAGTAACCGAGGCCATCATGGACCCGAACGCATCCCCTAATCCGCAAGCATCGGCTCCCCAACCAGGCGGGGCCGATGCTGCGTCACCTGACGCGAACCCCATCCAGTCAACCCTTGGAAAGATAGCCATGATGCTCAAGCAGATGGCGTCTCAGAACACTTCTATCCAAGACCCACTCAACCAGGCAGTACAAAACATCGTGCAAGCGATTCAGATGAGCGGACAGGCGCAAAGCGCCCCGCCACAGCAGCCGCAAGCACCTCCACAACAGTAACAAGGAGAATACGGTGAAAGTCGAAGACATTCTTGCAGCGCTTGGAGTACAAGTCGATCCCGCGAAGGCGTCCGTCATTCAGGAATGGAATGGCAAGTTGACCGCCTCTGAAACCGAAGCCCAGCAGCGCCTTGATGCCGCTCAGAAGAAGGTATCTGACGCAGAAGCTCTTGACCGCATCATCAATGAAAATATCCGCACCGCCGGTTTGACGGAAACCAGTGTGGCTCAGTTGCAGGCGAACAACGCCGCGCTGACCGCCGCCAATGCTCAACTGACAACGGCTGTCGAGTCGATCAGGAAGCAGGGTTTCACTGGCATCACGATTCCAGAACTTCCCAAGACGGCTACTCAAGTGCAGGCCGATCCGATGAAAGAACTCCAAGAAACCATTATGAAGGGTTTGACGAACGTGGGCCAAGCGTTTGATGAGACTGTCCGGTATCAGCGCGTTTTTGGAGCGCCTATCCCGGAAGCTCCGTCAACCATTGCCGACCGCGCCGCCAAACTCCGTCTGTCCGTTCCTGACTACATGGAGCAGACGTATCATATCGGCGCAAAGGAAAAGGAAATTGCTGCCGCCTCCACTCAAAAAGGTTTGGATGATTATGCGGCAAAGAAGGTCGAAGAGTACAAGGCCGCGAATCCAGTGACATTCGGTAATCCCGATTTGAACGGCGGGCGTCCGTCGAACTATCCCAACATCCCCAAGCCCCGCGACGGAAAGAGTCTGCGGGAATTTTCGGCAATGTCGCCGATGCAGAAGATTCAAGACGCAAAAGCTCGCGTCACAAAGGAAGTTCAATCGCGGCAAAACGCCGCGTAGGAAAGGGTAACCTGAGATGAACGATCCACTTTACAATCAACGAGACGCGGTATCGCGGGAGATGGTCCGCAAAGGGACCGTCATCGACTGGTTCGGAACCAACTATCCACTGATGACTCTCCTGCGCGAAGCGGGAATCGTTGACTTGGACTTCCAAGGCACCGGCGTCAGGACTGCGGGCATTTACGACTTGGCTCACGGTTCATCGACGGAGCCGGGTGCGACCATCAACCCCACGCGCAAGCAGATGGTCACCGACACCAAGTACGATATCCGCTTCATGGAAGCCGACCTCGAAGTAGAGCGGACGGAATACGACCTCTACAACGCCGCCGGAGAAACGCAGATTGCCGATCAGGAGATGATTGACAACTACTGCATGACGCAACGGTTGGAGTCGATGGTTGAGATGCAGGCGTACCAGCACGGACAGTGGAACTCCGGTTCCTCGTTTGGTTCGTCCGCTGGCGTGGCGCAAGACCGGCATCGCGCGATCAACGGTTTCGATGAGCAGTTCAGCAACGGTGTCGATCCGGGTCCGTTCGGGAACTACTACCTCACGACCGGCGGCGTGACGCGCAATGGTGTGGTTGGGCAGGCGTTTAACTCGACCCCGTACTACTGCGGAACTCCGACTGGCGCGGCAGGGTCAATCAACTACTCACACTTCCTCTTGGCGAATGCCCGTCTCGGCACGCTGGGCGCAAAGGCGCGGGTTGGATTCACCAGCTTCTACGGATGGGGCGCAATCGCCCTGGCCTTCCGTCAGCAGTCTGTGGTCCTTCAGTTGGATGTGAAGGAGGGGACCGACTTCGGCTGGCCCTCGGTGGACTTCAACGGCATGAAGATTCATGCCGATCCTCTGGCTCCTTCTTCGGCGGCATGGCAGACACTTCCCGGCGGCAATCCGGGTGCATTCGGCACGGGAAGCTCAGCCAAGTTCTACGACGGCGCGGGCGGCACAACGCAGCTTGTTCCGTTCCTCACTCCGACGTTCAAGCTGAACGGAGCGAATATCGCCACTGGCGCTCTGTCTCCGACCGGCTCAAACATCCCGTCGAACACGACCATCAATCCGGGCGAAGTGCTTTACTTCCTTGACCCGCACGCGATGGTTGCTTTGAAGCCCAAGCCGGGTTCCGGTTGGACGATGACGTTCGATGAGAATCGCATCCCCAACAACATTTCTTCGAGCATCCGCTACTTGCGGTATGCGACAAACCTTTTCCCGGACCAGCCGACACACGGCATGATCCTGTACGGATTCAAGGGGGTTGGACAATAACATGGCACAGACTACAGCACAATCTTTCTTTCTTGGCCCGTTCGCGGTCTACACGTCGCCGACCGGGATGGCCGATGTGAATACCGGCATCCCGTATCTTGGCGGAACGCTCCACGAGGGCGACTACGTGGACCTGACGGCAGATGAAGCCGCGCAGTGGAATATTCAGTATGGCGCGAACCTCTATCCGGGGCGCTATCGCTTTGTCCGTGTCTCTCCGAACGCCACCTACTCGAACATCAAGTTCGGGACTCCGGTGGGTATCGGTCTGGGAACTTCGGTCGCACAGGTGTTGGTGGCGGCAGGCGGAACAGGCTATGTGATTACCGCAACCGGCGCAACGAGTGGCACGGTGTCGATCTCGTCTTCGGCTGCTGGCGGCACGGCGGCTACGGCCAACCTGACCATTGTGGGCGGCGTCATCACATCGGCGCAGTTGACCTATCCTGGCGCGAACATGACTTCGGTCCCGACATTCACGCTTTCGAGCGTGCTGTCCAGTGGATCGAATGGATCGGTTCTGGCGGCGCAGTACATCAGCCCAAACTTCATCAGTTCGTTCGATTCATCCTCGGCGCAGTTGAGCACGGTTCGCGGCGTGTCGCTGACCACCATCACGGCGGCGCAGATTACGGCTGGCGCATGGATCGTTATTCAGGAAGAGGGCATTGCTCCGATTCTTGTGACCACGGCCACCAATACGGCGGCGGGCTGCTATGCGGCGGCGACGAACGGCGCGGCAGTAACGACAACCACGGCGGCGACGGCGGTTCCGGTGGGATACTTTGCCGACACCCTCGACATTGCAACAGCCTCGGCTACGGTTCGCGGCATCCTGCGCATTCCAGTTCAGCAGGGGTAAGGAGACAGCGTGAACACGAATTACGTATATCCGAGCGCACAGGTTGGCGAGTTTCGGCAAGCATTGCTTTATGCTGCCGGACCCGCCTCCTACTCGCAAGCTACGGGCGATCCTGTCTACAATCCGGGCGCGAACGAGTACATCAATTTTCCGTCCTCGGCTACCACGGTGAGTGGGAATTATGATGTGAGGTTTAACCCAACTTCGGCTGGTTACAATATCGTTCGTGCCGGTGCTCCTGCTCCCTCTCAATCGGGATGGACGGCTCGCTGGTTCTTCAATAACATCGGTGGTGGTTCTGGAGTGGCGAAGGTGACACAGAATGCCGCCGGAACTGGAATGACGCCGGGTACCTATCCGATTACGTTCTCAAGTGGAGCCGCGACTGGTACTGTGACTGTAACGGCTACAACCGTAACTGCCGCAGTAGTCACGAACCCAGGATATTACACGACTCCTCCGACAGCAACTATTGGGGGAACTCCGGGAGGAACTCCAGCGACTCTTACCGTCACCATGTCCACCGCTGCGCAGGAAGTACCAACGGGCGCGAATCTGAGTGCGGAGACATTGCAGTTTGGTGCGGTCATCTCAAGTTTGTAGGGCTATCGTCGCGGGTGGCCTTGGGGCAGGTGGCAAAAGCTGCCTGTCCCTTTTTTCGTAAGGAGCGTAGATGAGTCTTGGAACGGTAGCAATGAATTTGACGAGGTTGGTTCCCGATTCACCGTTGCCACGGTGTCAGACGGGAGTCTATCGCGCTCTGGAGGCTATCTATAATCAGACAGACTGGAGCTTCCAAAAAGGATTCTCTGGTTGGCTTGTTCCAGGGGTACTCTTCGATACCGGAAGTTTTACCACGACTCCGTACTCGAATCAGGTCATCGCGGACGCGGTGGCAACTGCGGCGCTAATCGCTTACGCCGGAATGCCGTTGCTGACGAATCTTCAATACAGAAACCCGGCATACGCGATCTACGACATTGTGGGCTACGACTACAATACGATCAATCCGGGGTTCGTGACTCTGACTCTCGACCGTCCGTGGATGGAGCCAACAATCGGGTCAGGACAGCCGTTCATGATCTATCAGGCGTACTTTGTGGCCCCAGTTCAAGACTTCCGAAAGTTCATCTCGATTCAGGATTTTACGAATGACCAGCCTATTGATTTCTGGTCGAAGACTCAAGCCGATCTTGCCAGCGATGACCCGCAGCGGCAGGACTTCTCAATTCCTCTGTATTGTGTTCCGGCGGGATTCGATAACAGGCCGGGAAGTTCTACTCCGGGATGGCCCAGATTCGAGTTGTGGCCGCATCAGGGAAACTACTGCCCGTACACGCTCAACTATCGTCGCACTGGACCATTGCCGCAGACGCAGAGCGACTGGCAGACAATGTTTCCTCCCTCTCCGATCACAGAGAATATGCTGGAGTTCAAAGCCAAAGAGATTCTTCTTCTCGACAAGGCGGCGGACATGGAGGCAAAAGTTCCTGGGTCCGGAAAAGGGATGATGCTTCTCTCGACGATGGCTCAGAATACGTATTTTGAACTGTTTGGGAATGTTCTCTCCATCGACTTGAACTTGGACGGAGAGAATTTTACGCACACGCACCAACCCGGAAAGTGGCAGGCCGGGGAGCCTTATGCAACCATGAATGCAGGATTGAATCTGGGTGGTTACCCATCTGGAGGAGGAGTCTAATGTATCTGATTCAAGTAACCTTGCTGTCGGGAGCAACACCAATCGCTCCATCAGACCTTGTTGTGGCGAGAAACCTGAACTTCAACTCGATTGTGATTCAAAACAATGCCGCCCATGTGGTTCGGGTAGGGGATTCTACCGTGAGTTCTACGGTTGGGATTGCTCTTGCGGCAGGGAGTAGCACTACGCAGCCTCCATTTGTTGTAGCTCCTCTTGCTCAGGCAGAAACTCTTTCCGACTGGTTTCTTTATGGAACGGTTGGAGACAAAATCGACGTGATGGTTTTCGCATAGGCAATGAAGAATGGCGACGTATTCATGGCTCACGAAGACGGCGGCTGTTACGGCGTTGCAGGGAAGGCTAAACAATTGGTCACTCTGGACGCCCACAGAACTGTACCTATGCATCACTGAAGCATTGCGGCACTTCAACGGACTATGTGAGCAGTGGAACTCGACCGTCTCCATTCCCAATGCCAATGGTCAGTGGATCAACACCGGAACGCTTGCCAATTCGCCGCGGATTCGCACCGTCACGGACACATCCCTGTACACGCAGATGGAGTATATGCTGCTTGAGCCTGCTAGCGGAGGTGCGTGGACCGGGAGTTCTCAGTTCAATATCGGCAATCTTCAAGACGCGCTCCAGAAGCGGTTGCAGGAGATAATTCAGCAGACCTCGTGCAATATCGCACTACTTTCCCCAATCAACGCCACTCCAGGTGTGCGCGGTCCATACGCTCTTGCTGATACCGTCCTACAGCCGCAGAGGAACCGTTTCATGGCTCTGGTGGCACAGACGACCGGAACGGCAGCGTCCGGTTCGTCTCAAGTCATCCTGAGCGCGGCAGCGGGTGTTGTGGCTGGGCAGGTAGTCGGCGGAGCGGGGATTCAGGCTGGCACATTTGCCACTTCGGTATCCGGTACGGCCGTAGGGTTGAGTTTGCCGACCATAGCTCCACTTTCCGGGACGGCGCTACAGTTCTTTCAGCCGTTTCTTTTGACGCGCGAGGATGCACTTTCATTTCAGTCATTCGAGCCGCAGTACCTCCAGACTTCCGGGTTTCCGCAGTCGTGGTCAGTGTCCAGCGAGCCTCCTCTCTCTTTCGACGTGGACATTGCCCCGAACTTGCCGGGGTACTTCGAGATGCTTGCGCTCAATGCTGGTCCCACGTTGGCTCCTCCAGCAGATTCGCTTCTCGGAATCCCTGATGACTGGTCGATGGTTGCTCTCTACGGGGCGCTTGCCGATGTTCTTGGGCAAGAGGCGGAATCTACTGACCGGCAACGGGCCGCATACTGCATGGAACGCTATACCGAGATGATGGAGATGATGAAGCAGTCGAACTGGCTTCTTCAAACACTCATCAATGGTCAGGTATCAAAAACAGTTTCACTGGCCGAGATGGACACTCTCGCGGTGAACTGGCAGCAGTCACAGAACAATCTTCCAGCGGTGATTGAGGCCGGAATGGATATGATCGCACCCGTTCCCGGAGTCGGCGTGAATCTCAATGTGACTTTGGTTGGCAATGCTCCGCTGCTAGACGCGACAGGAACGTACTTGCAGGTAGCGCGGGACGATTGGGACGCGGTACTGAATTACGCGCACCACGTCGCATCGTTCAAGTTGGGAAACGAAGGTTTTCAGGCAACCATGCCGATGCTGAAAGCGTTCTACCAGTTCTGTGCTGACCGCAATAAAAGATGGATGAGCCAGGGAATTTTTTCTAAGTACCTGCACACTGAGGGTAAAAAACAGGAGGTATCACAACCAAGATGGGAAACTCAAGAGATGCAGTGAGCCGGGAGAATCCGAAACGCTGGATTCAGAATGCCGACGAAAAAATGACTCACAAGGGCACTAAAGGCTCTTTCGGAAAAGCAACTAAGAAGAAGATCGCCGCCGGAAAGAAGAAAGGCGGATTGACGGAAAAAAGGGCTGTTTTTGCGGATAATATGCGTAAAATCGCATCCAAACAGCGCGGAAAAAGGTTGAGAGGCAAGTAGTGGAAAACGGAATCAGACTAGATATTGCGGGTGGCATCAACTCGATGGCTTCTCCCGATCAGATCGCGGAGAACGGTGGAGGATGGCCATTTCTTCAAAATGTCCGCCGCTATCGCAAGTCTATGACTGTTGCTCGATTCCCTCTGGGGGTGAATCTTCTTACTTCCGCGCTTGCCAATGGAATCACGTCTGTTGCTCGTCTGAATGACCCTTACCAGTCCCCAACGCCTTACGCGTACCTGAGTGTGTCGAATGGAAGCCTGTACGTTGGATCGACTCAAGTCGCATCCGGGCTGAGTGGAAATCCACTATCGTTTCTCCCGTACCGGCCTCCTGCCAGCCCACGTCCATTTGACTACATCGCCGACACTTCTCTCGCCGTGAGCATCCTCAACCCTTCCTATGCGGCATACGGTATTGTTTCAGGAATGCTCAAGGTTAGAGCAGATGGAACGGTATACAAGATGGGAGTGAAGGAACCTCAAGTCGCACCGGCAATCACAGTAGGCTCAGGGACAGGGCCGAATTGGGTGACGTATCGCTACACCTATCGTGATAAAAATACCGGCGCCACTTCCAACCCGTCGCCTGAGTCCGCTCCTCAAATTGTTCCTCAAAGCAACAGCACGGGAACGATTATTCCCCACAGTTCCGACCAGGGCGTGAGTATGAGTTGGAACGCCTCGCAGTACGAGGTCCAAGTGGATGGTCAACTCCGCACGAAAGGAGGCGTTGTGGGAGGAACACTGACAAACTACATCAACGCTTTCGATTATGGACTCACTATTCCTGCTGGAGTGACCATTGATGGAGTTGAAGTAGACCTGAATTGGGCTGGACAAGCTGTAGCGACAGGAACCATTCAAAATGTTGCTCTGTTCTATCAGGGGGCGATCTTAGGACAACCGAAGACACCGGGAGCTCAGAATCAAGTCACTCCCACCGCCGATCTTATTCTTGGCGGTGGGAGTGACTCATGGGGTGCAATCATTACACCAGCCATCGCCAACGATCCAACCTTCGGGTTCGGCGTACAAGTGCTGGTCACGGACACCGGAACGACTCGCTCATTCTTCTATTCGTTCACGATAACCGTATACTACACATCCCTTTCAGGGACGGGGACTTGCACGGCATCACTTGACCCTCAAGTGAATACGATTGACGTATACCGCCAAGGTCCGGGGCTAGACAATTTCACCTACGTTCTTTCTGTTCCCAACTCCAGTCCATCGTTTACTGACACGGCAACCGATCTATCTATTGCGTCAAATCCGCTCATGAGCTTCAATAATTACGAGCCGTTTCCTTCGATTGATCTGCCGCGCTCAGGCACTTGCAACGTCGCGGCGAACGGAGCGATCGCATGGGTGTCGGGTGACGTGTTCAACGTGCGCTGGTTGCCAGGAACCATCGTCCTTATCGCGGGTGTAGCCTATGTCCTCTATAACCGACCAAGCTCCACCACCGCGATGGAAGTCTACACAACGGTTGCATCTACCGATGGAACAGGTTTCATCTCGTTTGGATACCCTCCAACCGGAACGGGCCAAACGTGGCAAATCAACGAACCTGACTTGGCGGCAGAGCCGTCTCCTGTTCTTTGGGGTCCGACCCCGGACAGCGGAGGGGGTTCGTTTATGTTGGGACTCGACCCTCTCAATCCGGGCGATCTTCTTACTTCGATGGGAAACAATTTTGACTCGGCTCCGTCTTCGCAGAGGCTTTACGTTTGCAGTCCGTCCGAGGGTCTTGTCAACGGAATTGTGACATCAGAGCTTCATGTTGTGTTCTCGCCAGAACGGTTCTGGCTCCTGTATCCCAACTTCTCTGACGCGGTAGCAACGGTGACGGGTACTACTGGGCCTCTGTGGACTCCGGTTCAAGCTGCGTCAACTCGTGGGCTTTTCATGCGATACGCTCTTGGAGGTATCGGTAGCCTGATAGCGTTCAGGGCAAAGGATGGAATTTTCGTTTCGCAAGGTGGAGGGCCAGAGCAAGATGTTTCCGCAAACATCTACAACCTGTTTCCCCACGGAGAGCCAGAGGGACCATCGCCAATCGTTATCGGGAATCAGACGATCTATCCGCCAAACGACTCATTGCCAAACGCGCAGACTATCGCTTGCGTTCCCGGCTATATATTCTATGACTACCAAGACACCACAGGCACTCCTCGCACCCTTGTTTACGACATGGAGGCAAAGGGATGGGTCGTTGATTCCTACACGCCATCAGTGAACTGTCACGCCCTGGCTACAGGAGTGAATCAGATCCTTTGCGGATGCAGTGACGGAACGATCAGAGCTTTTGATGCGGCGGGAACGGAAACGCAGACGGCTGTCATTATCACGCGCTCGGAGGGTAAGGGCAGCACGCGCATTGTGAAGCGTGTTGGCGGGGTGTTCTTGCGGGCAGTGGCCGCGAGCGTGATAAGCATGGCGTTCTGGGCCAACCGTCTCCAGACGGCAATCACGGGATTCCTACCTGCCACAGTGGGGACCGGAGCAGCGGAGAGTGACTACCTTGTGGACTTCACGGCGGCGACGAACGCGGACGTGAAAGACCTTGCCTGTCAGTTCTCATGGCCTATCGTGAGCGGGAACGTATTGAGTGAGTGGCAACCGGACTGGACGATTATGCCGGCGGCGATGATCGGATGGAAGACGGGCCTGTTGAGCTACGGGCCGGGGTGGGGCCACGTGGAGTGGATAAACTTGGCATACCAGTCCACGGCCACGGTGACGCTGGTGATGACTCCTGACAACGGAAGCCCTATCACTCTGACGTTCCCAAGCACGAGCGGAGCGCAAGTGAAACTGTTCTCGACCTTCCCGCCAAACAAGTTCAAAATCATCGGATGGACGGCCAATTCTTCGCAGCCGTTCACGATTTACGCGGCGGGTTGCGCGGTAATGTACTCTGGATGGGGAGTAAAATCGGTAACGATCAAGCCATTTGAAGCTGGGTTTGGCGTTGGAGACAGCACCACATGAGTCAGCCACCAATCATTACCGCTGGACCGTCGATAGAAAGCGATGTCCCATCCAACGTGCGCCGTCACCTTCAACTCATTTATCAGAAACTCGGCAACCACACTCAGGCATTTTCTCTGCTTTCGGCAAGATCGGCTGGTTCCACCACTACCAACACGGCAGTCCAAGAGAACATCACGACCGGCGGAGGATCGACACCGGGAAGCGTTTCGGGGATTCCGGTCAACAACCAGAGCGGTGTTGCATCCTACTCCACATCGAGTTTCGATAATGGCGGACTGCTTGTTCTCGCAGACGCTTCTCCTGTGGCCGTCACACTTGTACCATTTGTGACACCCTACGGCTTATTCGTTGCGAATCAGGGCGCTGGGACGGCAACTCTCACCCCGGCGAGCGGGACGATTAGCTACGCAGGGAATCCCGGCGCGTCTTCAATGGCGATTCTGACCAACTATTGTGCGATGGTGGCCTACGATGGGACGAACTGGTGGGCATGGACGGAGCCGATTGTTCCGGTAACGTTTGGCGCGGTTGCTCACGAATGGCTGACGGCCTACAACGCGGCGACGGGGGCATGGACGGCAGCGCAGCCCGCGTTCACAGACATAAGCGGATCGGCAACATCGGCGCAAGTTCCTGCACTATCCTCATTGACGGGGCAGATCACCACATCTCAACTCCCGGCATCAGGATTGAGCCTAACTATCACTACGGCTAAACTAACCACGGGCGGAACTCAAGGCTCCATGACTTATACGAACGGAATTTTGACGGCGCAGGTAGCGGCAACTTAGGTGTAAACTGTACGTGACAGGAAGTGGATTTATGAGGATCAAAGAACTTCTAATCCGGCTCTGGCGCGAAGAGGATGGAATCTTCGGCATTGGCATGGGACCGTCTAGCGGAGAGCTTCAAGCGACCTCTAATCTTACCAACGAATCCAACTTTGCAGGGGCGCAAGGAGAGGGTCTGATCTCCCAATCGTCTGGCATCATGAGCGCCCTGATGAGTGGAAATCAGGCGCAGATTGCCAAAATGCTTGCCCCTCAGATCAACGCCATTTCCAAGCAGGCCAATGAAAAGACTCAGACAAATTCTCAGTTTGGTACGCGATCTGGAGGAACCAACGCATCAAACCAGAACACGATGGATGCGGCTCGTGCAGGCGTAAACGACATGACAAGCAAGCTCACCAGCGATGCGGTCAGGGGCGCGGCTTCGATGGGAACCAACCTACTCAATTCGAGTATGGCCGGGAACAACGACGTGTTCAACCAGAACGTCACAGAGCAGCAGCAACGTGCTTCCAATGTAAATGACGAGTGGGGAAGCTATTCGTCGATTGCCTCACAAATGTTGTTGAAGTAGGGAGATGATATGGCGGGAATGATAATCACGCACAAGATTGGAAAGGATATTGGTAGCGTGTCTAAAGCTGCCCAGCAGAGCCAAGACAATTTGAATGCGATGGCGCAGTCAAGCCATGTCGAACACTCTTCTCCCGGAGGAGAGTCCACTCCCGCAAAGCCGATAGCGCACGATGACGCGGTAGACCACGCGCTGATGACTGACCCATCCACAGGTGGACCGCATAAAGATTTCCCAAACTCAGTCTCTTCAATACTCGACAAATTGAGAAGGGGTGGAGGTAGTTTCCCTAATTCAGTCTCTTCAATACTCGACAAATTGAGAAGGGGTGGAGGGTCCGCTCCGGGTGGCGGTGACGCTGGAGGCGGTGTGGAGGCTCCCCAGCAAGGAATGGGCGGCGCGGTTGGGCAAAATGGGTCTGGCGGAATACCTATGGTTGGCGGAATGCCTGGGAGGAACTAATGGGCGATATTCAGACCTTTCTTCAAAGCTTGACGGCGGGCGTGGGAACTGCATCCAACACCCCAACGGGAACCCACGCAGCAAGCGTAATCGAAGACTCACAGCAACGGCAACGTGACGTACAGGCGAAAAATCTAACCATGTTGCAAGACTCGGCCAAGAATCAGCAGTTGATAGCCGCGCACTTTACTGACCCCACAACCGGCAAAGCGTATCCGCAGTATCAGACTCAGCACGATGAGGCGATGAATCGGTTCGGTGGATTGGCCGGCCAGATTTACGAGAGCCAGCATCCAAACCCCGAAAGTATGTCGTTTGAACATAAAATGGGAATCCGCGCTCTCAGCAAGATGCACTTGACGAACGACCTGAACAGCCGGATTGACAAGTGGAAGAAGCATGAGGCGCAATTCAAAGACAATCTCGCTGCGGGTGGTCAATTGCCTTATGAATGGACTCCAGAGAGAGACGCAGAGGCCGCGAAATTGAGAGACGCTCAAACATTAGAGAAGCAACTCTCGGCGGATGCGATTGCTCTTGAGGGCGCCAAAAAAGCCAATAAACCTCCGAAAGGACTCAAGGCAATTGAGGCTGGAGGAATCCCGGTAGCTGTGCAGGACCAGGATACGGGAAAACAATACCTTCCATCACAACTCGGAAGGGATGGCGATGCGCCTCCCGAAGCCAAGCAAATGTGGCAAACTATTCAGGATGCAAAAGAGCAGAAACGAAAAGATGAGCAGCGAAAAGAAGATGAGATTGCACAACGTCAGGCGCGGACTATTGCCGCAGGTTTTGAGCGCATGGGGCAAACTCAACAATTCCAAGAACTCATGACGCAGTACCGATCCGATCTGGAAACCTACCGGACATTGAACACCCAGGCCGACCAGACCGAGGAGACGATGGCTGCGCTTAAGGCTCAATACTCGCAGCCGGGTAAAAAATCTGTGGCTGATAACGAACTGCAAAACTTCTACACTACCGTGGTGCAAAAAGGTGGGCGAAAAACTGCCGCTGAATTGATGTTGACGTTGAAGATTGGCAGTTTGGGGATGAACATTGAGCAGATGGCGACTAAGGCTGCGAAGGGAGAACTTCCCCCAGAGTTGCGAAAAATGCTACTTGAAGGTATGGACGCGGTCGCCAAAGAGCAGAGGGAAGTAGCTGACCATGTCAAGCCGGAGTTGCCGAAGATTAGCACACCATCCGGCCAGATTCACCAAAAGCTACTGAAGACAAAGCAGCAGGGTGGCGGCGGAAGTTCCAAGATGAAGGTTAAACTCTCAGACGGAAGAGTGGGAACAATAGATGCAGGCGACTTTGATCCGAGCACGATGACGAAGGTGCAATAATGCCTACTCCTCCAAAAAGTTTCGTTCCCGACGCTCCTTCTAGTTTTGTTGAGGACACACCATCGTCTAGTGATCCAAGCGGTCGAACCCCCACAGGAGAACCCGCGCCGGGAGATGAGCGCAATGGGGCGCAAAGGTGGATTGACAATCTCACCAACCCAAACCCTCGCGCCGAGGAGTGGCATAATCCAATAAAGAACACGGTTGACGATTTCGTGCGACACGTTGGAAGCACATTCCTTCCGCTCATCTCTCATCCCATAGACTCTGCGGTTGGCATAGCGAAGAGCGCGGGGCAAGCCATGGCCGATAATTACGGAAACGAAGCGGGAGCTATGGGACAACTTTTAGTCAAACCTCTTGTAGAACAGGCTATCACTGAATCAGCGGAAAAAGGTAAGGCGCGGGCGGCTCTCAACCTTGCGGGTACTGGTTTGGGTATGTGGGCCACCGGGGAGGCGTCCGGGGCAGTAGGTGAGGCTGCAAAGCCTGTCATTGGCAAGGTGACGCGGGGGTTACTGGAAAAGGTTGCGAAGGCGAAAGATGCTGCTGTACGTGGAGCTACCGGAACTGGTCCTCATGTGATGAGAGAGCTTGTTAAGGAGACTCAGAAAAATAAAGACTTGGTGGCAAAAAAGACTGGAGAAATATCTACCGAAGATCAAACAAAAGCCGCAGGAACTAAAAACCAAGATGAGGTTGCGTCCAAGACTCACAAGGATTCCGTCGCTGCCGCACGCGATAAGGCTAAGGCCGATCACGAAGCAGCACAGAAAGAGTATTTCCGCAAACATGCAGAGCATAAAGCGGAGACGGAGAGAACGGAAGCCGAGAATAAGCGTCTAACTCAGGAGCATGAGAAAGCAGTAGAAAAACACGGACAGACGCAATCATCTCTCAACGAGAACGAGCGTTCGGCAAAGGTTGAACTCGGTAAAGTGGAGGAACGAGTCCACGACGAGGCCGACAACCTGTACAAGGAATTGAAGCCTAAACTTCAAGACGAAGACGTTGACCCGGAAATCGCAGACCGTATAGCGACACACGGAATAGACAACATGAGTGCCGCTGAGTCGAAGCCCCCTTTGTTGGAAAAATTCGAGAAGGCATTGAAAAACTCCTCTCCCACCTATGGGGTATACGACGAATTCCGCTCGAAAATCGGGAACGCGATGAGGAAGGGTGGTCTTTCTGGAACCACTTACCATATCTACGAAATGATGCTGGAGGGCGACCCAGAGAACGGTATTCCTGGCATCGTTGATGAAATGGACAAGATCGCCAAAAAGGAAGGTCTTTCCGAAGAAGCGGCTGCGGCGCGGTCTGCATGGAGAGATTGGGCGCAAGCGTTCCGCGACCGTTCATCCCCCCTGCATAATATTCTCGCAGACCCAGAATCTCATGGGATGCTTGGTGCGATGCGTGGCCAGCAAAGTTATCTTGCACGTCTCCGTGCGTTTGGGGAAGATGGATCTAAACTCGCTGACCAGATTGAAAAAGACCTCAACACGGCGCAAGGGTCCAAGGCAAAATTTACTCCGTATGGAACAATAGAAGTTCCAAAACCGAAGCCTCCTGTATTAGGGAGAACAGAACCTTTTTCTGAGAGAGAGACGCAGTATAAAGCTCCTCAAACGAAACCCGCCCCCACTCCATCCCATCCTGTTCTAACGTCTGGTAGCGCGGAAGAGAGAGCGCGTAACGCAGTTGGGAAGCCTACTGACATTGGTACTGAGGATATTCGTCAAGCGAAGCGTGAATCCATGCTGTCTAAATCTGAAACCCTTAGTGGTCCAGCCAGCAAATTCATCAGCAATATGGCGGCATTTGGAGTGATCGAAGAGGCAATGCGTGGGGGAATACCCGCCGCCGCTAGAATAGTCGGAGCGCGTGTAATTTACGGGCTTGGACGCCACGCATTAGCAACTCTTCTCAGAAATGAATCGGTGTTAAAGCTAATCACAGAGCCAACCGCTTATGACATAGCGCACATCCCAGAGAATATGCGTGGTCCCTTGAAGGAGATTACCGAGGAAGCTCAAAAGCAGGGAATCAAAGTAGACCCGAAAGTTCTTGCTCTTATTGGTGCTTCCGCCGCTACTCCTCGCGGTCCAAAATCTCAAGAACTCCAGAAGACAGCCGATGAATACCGCCAAAACTCTACTCAGCAGTGACCTTTGCGAACGCCGCGCCTGGTACTCTTTGCGATGGGCTGCTCCGTTCCTGGCTCCCAAGGAAATTCTCTACCTCGCCGTCGAACACGGACTATGCTCCACAGGAGACGCAGGGGAATCGGCAGAGTCTCACGCGATGGACCTGTGCGTGGACCCCGGAGTTGACACATCGGAAGAAGACTTGCTCGGCCTCGCGCAGCATATCGCCAGTCTCGCCAACTTTCTGGCATGGCTACTCCGCGGCTCACAGACTCCGTACAAGCGTCCTGAGACTATCTCCCTTCCCGATGGAACCCCGTGGACCTCTGGAGCCTTCCTGAACGGTTCTGAGACACATCTTCGCCGGGTTGTGCTGGTGGACCGATGGGATTCATGGACGCAACTGGCTATGGAGAGGTCGTGGGATGTGGCCGGGGAGTGTTCCGTCTATGGAGTGGGAATAGACTGCGTTGTTGTCGAACTTGGTTCCCTGCGAAAAGGTCGCTGGTCAAACCCGTTCACCCGCGCTTACCGGCACCCGGTGGCGAAGACCTTGAGATTCAAAAAACGTGATGGTGACGACTTTGGTTCCACTTGGATCAAGGTTGAGCGGGAACACGACAATGCCTCACGCGAGGACTGGCTTGACGCTATGGGAGACGATGGGGTGTTGGCTGAGTCAATTCATGTCCTGAGCATGGAAGCTCCACAGCGGGGAAGTGCGATTATTGCACTAGCTCAATCGAAGTTGGAAAGAATCTGGGCGGCGGGGGAACCGCCCGAAGAGAACCTATCCATGTGCTACGACCGTATCCATCCTTGCCCGTTTAGGGCGTGTTGTCCGAGAGGATTGGAGCCGTCATCGGAGACTGGTTTCGTCCCTTTTCCATGAAACATTCCAGTACCCCATGCTTATTGAGTGTCGCTACTAAACCCACCACAGCGTCTCCGGGGGTCGATCCGTCTCCTTCGTAAAACTTTCCTATGACGGTGGCCTTTGCAAACCACGTGCTTCCCAGAATCCCAGACGGGTTTTTATATCGTCTAGGTGTCACTTCTGCCAATGTTTCTGCCCAATCTCCAATCATAACTTCCTCCTACATCATCGTCCCTGTGAGTTCATTGGGATTGCGGGATGCATGGGCGCGGGAAACCATATCGTTCGGGTCACCGTATCCCTGCACGCCGCGCTGTGCTGGAGCGGGATCGACAGACACGCCTTGAATTGACGGCATGGATGTCATCTGGAGAACAGGAGCCATTGGCTGACGGTTTTCCAGTTGAGCGATGAGTCCGATTCGGTACTGAACTTCCTGCTCGATTCCCTGCAACTCGGCTTGAGCGGCCTGAAACTTGCTTTGGGCTAGCAGGTACTCGGCGTGTGATTGGGTGAGGCGCTGACGGCCGGCAGTTCGTTGGCCGACCAGTTCGACAACCTGAGATTGAAGTGCAACGACTGCGGGTGATGTCACAGGCGGTAGAACCGGGAGTGGCGCGGGTGTGGCAGCAACAGCCTCTTGCGGGGCCAAAGGTGGGGCGTTTGGTACTGTTTTACGTCTCGGCATGAAAATATCATACTCTCATGTCACCAAAAAGCGGTAGACTATCTGCATGAAGAACCTGTTTGTGTTGATCGTCTTAGCGGTATCTCTTCCGGCCTCGGCTCAACTATCGACGGTGAATGGCTGGTGTGAACAAGGGGCGCAATCGGCTGTTGTGTCGGGTATGAACTCGACAAACAAGTTGCAGGGGATCATTCCCGGATGCACGGTGACGCCATATCTGACAGGCACTACCACGCTGGCTACCTACTATTTATCTCTCACGGGAAGCCCACAGACGGGACCATTTACCGCCGATACGAATACAGGTCAATATCTCTTCTATGCGGCAAACGGAATCTGTTTGGATGTTTATCGGAGTAGCGGAACAACTGATACAGGTGTGACCCCTAACACAGGCGGAGGCGTCTCACAGATCGTACCCGGCACAAACGTTACCATCTCGTCCACGGGTCCTAGTGGTACAGGGATTGTGACGATCAACTCCACGCCAAGCGGTACTTCCCCGCTCACCACGAAGGGTGATCTGTACGGCTACGGCACAACGAATGCACGCATTCCTGTTGGAACAGACGGATACGTGTTGACAGCGGATTCAACCCAGGCGGTAGGGCTGAAATGGGCGGCGGGTGGTGGCTCGATGACCTACCCCGCCGCAAACACCATAGGTGTGTCGAACTCAGGTGCAACAGCATGGCGTTCGCCGCTTTATAGCGACATCACCGCGCTCTTTGGCTCTGGTTCCTGCTCCGGCTATCTCAAGAGCGATGGAACGTGCTCTACACCCTCTGGCGGCGTCTCCAGCATCAACGGCGTGCCGGGCGCATTCACATTCTCTGGCTCGGGCGTGAGTTGCTCTACTACGACCTGCACATTCACTGGATCTGGTTCCGTCATTGGCAGCATTGCGTGGGCAATCCCTTCCTGGCTCACGGCCTCGCCTCCAACCATCAGCGCCAGCGGAACTCAGACATTCACCCCTACGACCGGACAGACCTCGAATCAGGTCATCGGCACTTGTGGGACGGGTACCAGTTTTGTGCCGTGCTCGCTGGTAGCAGCAGACTTGCCCACAATTCCCTCCACTCAGGTTTCTGGTCTGGGCACCTTTGCTACTCAGAACTACGCTACTCCGCCGGCAATTGGAGGAACGACTCCAGCGGCGGGAACATTCACAACTCTCTCCGCCAAGAACCTGTCCAGCATCGGCCCGCGCTACGACGTGACGCAATATGGGGCCGTGGGCAACGGCTCAACAGACGACACGGCGGCGATCCAGGCGGCCTTCAATGCCTGCTGGAATAATGGCTCAGGAGCTTACGGCGGAATTGTGCAGTTTCCCGGCAACAAGAGTTATGCAATATCTTCAACGATTAACGCGTGGGATGGTTGCAGGATAGATGGATCTGGCGGGAGTAAATCTGGTGGATGGCAATCCGCTGCGCTGAGCTGGATTGGGGCTGACTCGCACACCGCCTATAGCATCACCGGATTTACCGTCGGGTCAAACACTTCGTCCCCCGTGGCCAGTGCGGCTTTCCCGTTGGGAGGGCGTGAGGCAGGTTCTATTGGCACGTTCACGGCCACGAATTCCTTGGCGGCTGGTCAGTGGCTGGATATTGAAGGGTGTAGCACAACGGCGGGTGCGGGGCTCAACAGAGCAATCGTGCAAGTTGTATCATCGACAGGTTCGGCGTTTGTCGCGGTCATTCCTGAAAACCTAAATCACACGAACAGCTACGGAACATTCACCGATACCTGCACGGCGACCACTGTAAACGTCGCGGTAGCTTTTGACGGTAATGCCCGGTACCAGCAAAATGTTGCGGATTTGGGTCTCGGAGTCGGTACTGGAGGAGACTATGACATAGGGTTCCTGTTCGGGTCGCGGACTGATACTTCCAGCGTTCTGAATGTCAGCGTAGATGCCGCTGACATGTATAGCTACTATTTCGTGGATGGTGGTATCAATACCCAGATCGGACAGGGTTGGCGTTCAGACCACGTGGGAATATCTGGGATTTATTGGCGCGGGGGAGGATCGTTTGATAACTTCAGCGTGGAGGACGGAACCTCTGCAAATGATGGTAAGGCAGGTGGGTTCGTTACTCTCGATAATGCGATCTGCGTGGGGTCGATAACTAGCCTAACTGTGAATAATATGCTAGTCGAATTGGACGCTCCACTCACTGCTGGGCAGGGCGCTATTACGATGTACGACTGCCCCACTAATGATCCAGCAATTCAATTCAATATTGGGGCGGTTGGTCTGCACGTCGTCGCTTCCGGGGACGCGAACAACGCTGAATTTTCCATGATTCCGGCAAGCGATTACGCGTTGACTGTGAATATGGCAGAGTCATCTGTCTCTTTCAGTAACACACAATGGGTGATCGGCATTCCCGCGATGGCGCGGGGAAATATGAATGGTAATCTATCGAACAGCGGTTCTGGCTATGTGCCATTTTACACATACTCACCTTCCACTCAATCAAATAATGGGTCCATATACGATGAAGCACCTATTCAGCTTTTTGGTGATGTGAACATCAGCCAACTGTGGCAGGACGGCGTGAAAGCTTCCGATTTTCTGTATTCGGATACGGGCTTTGCGGCTATGCCCAATGGAACGACGCTGTATGCGGGCCAGATTATTGCGCCTCCGGCTTATTGGAGCGGGGCCAATGGCAAGCGCTATGCGGTGGATGTGGTCTATCAGGCGGGCACGACGGGAACGCCGAATAGCGGGGCGACTACTTGCACGGGAACCGCAGCCACCAGCTTGCTGACCTGCACGAGCGCAACGGATCTGTCTGTGGGACAGCGGATCAGCATTGGGACGGATACAGGAAAGGAAATTTTTGGAATTAACGCCCTCAATCCCAGCTCCGTCCTTGTCCAATTAACCACTAATTTGTCCTCAACCTACTCGACGGCGACGGCGCTGAACTTTTCGGCTCCAGTTCTAGGCCCCGAGATTCAGATGCCGACGAAGTCTTCGGCCGCTCCCACAACGCTGGCGTGGTCGCAAGGGGACATGGAGCAGAACTCCGGCGCGACTGCCAACGGCGTGGCGGCCTGGGTCAATGTGGCAGCAGGAACACCGGGAACGTGGGCGGGCGTGCCGCTGGGCAATAGCAGCGGACAGATTGCAGCTTCACAGATTTCTAACACGGTGGGCTCGGGAAGTGTCATGCTCGGGTCAGCGGTAACAGGATCAGGCGGAACCTATGTCGAGCAAACATCCCCCACCATCACGACTCCAACGACAATTGGGTGCGTACAGCACAATTCAAGTGTTGCCGGGGCGTATGAGCAGATATGCTCTGTCCCTGTCAGCGTTGCGGTCCACAGCGGCACAAACTCACAGCCAGTGACTGTTACCTTTACCATTGGTTCGTATCCACAAAACTCGGCCTCCTGCTCCGCCGTTCTTACCTCATCGGGGAATGAGTACGAGCGCATCACGTATAACTTGATAGGGAATCTGACTGCGGCAAACCTGAATATCACGCAGACCGGGTATTCTGGCCTAAATGCACAGGATTTCTTCCTCACTACAGCCACTATTAGTAGCTCCAGCGTGTTTACATTCTCGATTGTCAATAACGACGCTACTTATCCGAAGATTGGCTCTCTTGCGCTTGATTGTCTGAGCACGACTTCTAACGAGATAGCCTCGGTGGTAGCTGGCACGGCAGTCAACAGCACGGCCTCGGGAGCTCCGATGTGGGCTGTATCTGGTACGACAATTATGAGTACGGTCGCCACAGGCACAGCCCCGCTCTCGGTCACCAGCACAACACCAGTTCCTAATCTGAGCATCGGCGGCACAGCATCTAACGTGACCGGCACAGTAGCGCTAACTAACGGCGGCACGGGAGCCACCACAGCAGCAGGGGCGCTGGCGAATCTGGGCGGAGCTCCGCTGGCCTCGCCAACCTTTACAGGCACGGTCACGATACCGAGTGGAGCCTCTATTTCTGGCTACGCAAAGACTATCTGCTCAGGCACTCTGAGTCTCGGAACGTCTCCAATCGCTTCGGGGGCTGCGGCAACCACTGTCACGGGAACCTGCACGGGACTTGCAACGACGGACGTGATCGGCTGGGGATTCAATGGCGATCCGACTTCGACTCTGGGCTATGAGCCAGCCACAACGGGAATGCTGACCATCATCTCTTACCCGACTTCGGGAAATGTAAATTTCAAAGTCGTAAACAATACGGCGTCGAGCATTACGCCCGGCGCAATCACTCTCAATTTTTGCGTTCACCGCTAGTGTGCTAAAAGGAGCCTCATGATAACGCTGACCACACCGCCCACCATCGCAACGCAGCTCGGGGGGTCTTCTCCCGCAGCTTATGCGAAGCTGCGCATTGTGAACATTGTCGCTGATCCAGTGACCCAAGCAATCACCGCGAGTATTCAGCTTATCGACGAAGCACGTACACGTCCCAAAACGAATACATCCTCTCTTCGCCCTCAACTTCGGCGAATGCGACTTTCACTTTGAGCGCAACCGGGCGCGGATGGATGTCACACGTTGTAGCTTTTAAGCCATAGTCTAGGACAGGGAGCACGAGGAACGGAGAGAGCTGATGGGAGTTGTTTAAGAGGTAAAATATGGGCACGAAAGGGCCTGAAATGACGAACGAGTTTCCGCGCCAAATGCCGTGCGAAAAGGTCATCGACCTAGGAGAAGACATTGCGTCTATGAAAACGCTACTTGAATACCTAAACAGCGATATGTACAACCACGGGCAGAAGGGTGTGAAGACCAGGCTAAACACTTTTGAAGTGAAGTTCGATGGGTTCGTTGATTTGTACAACGAGCGCGAGAATTTACGTGACAAGGCTTCAGCTCGATGGCGCTTCATCGTCACAACCATCATCGCGCTTGGAATGCTGCTACTCGCAGCGCTACAGGCGAACAAGCAGATTCAGCACGGGCTTATTCAACTTCCGAAGATTGGCATCACTGTACCGTCAGAAATTCCATACACTGCAACCATGCAAGCGCCGTCAATGACGAGAAAGTAGGAATCATGCCAGAACCACATCCGCACGGTGATCCAAATGATCCCGTAGTCTGCCACAAGTTCCGTCGTGGCCGCAAGGCGCTCGTCACCGATTCACGCACGCTGAAGCTGGCGCGTTACGTCGAGGGCATTGCCCTTCCCACGCTGCCGTCTGTGCAGCACTGGGCTCCTGGCTTCACGGCTTGGGGCATGATGCTCAATGCGACTTTAGGGGATTGTACAATCGCAGGTGTGGCGCATGGCATCCAGACGTGGACGGCGGCGAACGGCGCGGTGGTCACAATTTCAGACTCGACGATTCAGGGATATT
>Ga0224534_1000299_pt1 | contig 32841 bp, 29 predicted proteins | sample 714E12024metaG_FD_172012 | JGI IMG/M metagenome (GOLD analysis project Ga0224534, IMG submission 172012) | Peat soil microbial communities from Stordalen Mire, Sweden - 717 E1 20-24 | ecosystem: Environmental > Terrestrial > Soil > Wetlands > Peat | place: Sweden: Norrbotten County, Stordalen... | reverse complement strand
TACTACGACGCCAACATGGACGTGGCAGGCATCTCGCCGATCTTCAACCTCTACGACAAGAGCTGGCCCATGCGCACGCGGCCCTACCAGTACCCGCCCGCCAAGTTCGTCTTCGGCGAACCGGGACGCACCGGCATGGCCATCAACTCCATCGTCTGCTCCGGCTCCATCGTCTCCGGCGCGGTGGTGCGCAACTCCGTCGTCAGCCAGGACGTGCGCGTCAACTCCTACGCCGACGTGGACTCATCCGTCATCTTCTCCCACGTCAACATCGGGCGCCACTGCCGCATCCGGCACGCCATCATCGACCGCGACGTACACATCCCGGACGGCACCGTCATCGGCTACGACGCCAACGAGGACAAGAAGAACTACTTCGTCTCCGAGAGCGGGCTGACCGTCGTCACCCGCGACTACTCGGTCTACGAGAACCCCGTCAGCCCCGAGTTCCTCCAGCCCGGCAACATCTGGTAAGCCGCATCGCGCCCAGCGCGAACCGCTCTCAGGACTAATAGCCCTTGGTGTGCAAGTAGAAGACGACGCAGCTCGCCACCAGGCAGTAGATTCCGAACCAATACCAGCGGCCATTCTCCAGCCAATTGCTCAGCCACTTCAGCGCCAGCAGCCCGGCGAGGAAGGCAAACACCGCGCCCAGCAGGCTCATCGCCACCGTGCCATGCAGATCGACGGGCGAGCCGGATGCGGCGGCGGCGTGGGTCGCTTGCAGCAGGCGGTGCGCCTCGCGCCCAATCGCAAACGGCGTAATGATGACCGCAAGCGCAAAGCTGAAACGCTCGGCCCGCTGCTTGCTCGCGCCCGTCAGCATTCCGGTGGAGATGGTCGCGCCAGAGCGCGAAAACCCGCGGAAGGGAAGCGCCAATCCCTGCGCCAGGCCCATCCAACCCGCCTGCCGCATGGTGACGCTGTCGGTTGGCCGCCGCGTCAGGCTCGCCGCCGCCGGCTGTATTGCGTCCTGCTTCTTCTCGCGCAGACCTGCGATCAGGATCAGAATCCCGGCGCAGGCCAGCGCCGGAGCCACCAGTTCCAGCCGCCCGAATAGGTCCTCAATCTCCGCCTTAGGCGCGCTCTTGAACATCGTATGCTCAATCAGCTTGATCAGCGCCTCGCCCAGGACTCCGGTTAGCGCGGTCGCGTAGATTAGCCGCAGCGCGAAGCGCTTGAATGCGTCCACCGTGGCAAAGTAGCTCTGCCTCCATTGCCGCCAGAAGTACGCAATCACGGCGAACATCGTGCCGGTGTGCAGCATCACCAGAAGCAGCGTCATCTGCGGCGAGGATGGGTCGAGTCCCATCAGCTTCTCTGCGACGACGACGTGGGCGGAGCTGGAAACCGGCAGCAACTCGGCGAGTCCCTGCACAATGGCCAGGACGATTACTTGATAGATTGGCATTCCGCTATTTTATCCGGGAAGTATGACGCGGTCTTGAACGAGTGCTAACGCAGACCTATTCCCGGTCATTCCCGTAGACCGGAATCTGCTGCTGCACCCGGTATGCGATGCTGGCCGCGCGCGCCGCGTAGTCTGACTGCGGGTAGTGCTGCTTCAACTCCGCCGCCAGACCGACCGCGTTCGCTGCTGCCTGCTCGGAGCGCTTCTTCTCGTCCTGCACCGTGTACATCTCCACCAGCACGCCCTGGCGGTAGGTTGCGTTGTAGAGCGCCTCGGCGGCCTTTGGGCTGTCGGGATAGCGGTCGGCGTAGCGCTCGTAGAGAACAGCCTCCATCTCCGGGCACTTGGGCAGGCCCTGCCAGTCGCCGCAGAGCTTGTTGTCGATCAGGTCGTAGGCGGCCAGCGCGGCAAACTTCGACGCCGGGTAGAGCTTCATCACCCGCTGCATCTCGCCCTCGTAGAGCTGTGGCCGCAGGTACGCCTCCTGCTCGTGGGCCGAGGGCAGGGTGCCGATGTCGGCCTTGTCGATCTGCCAGCGCACGTCGGCCGCGCGGAAGATCGCCTCCGCCGCCAGCGGCGAGTTGGGGAAGTAGTCGGCCACGCGCCGGTAGAGCAGATGCGCCTCCTCGGCGGCGTCCTTGGGTGCGTGCGGCTGTTCCGCCTGCTCCTCAAAGTTGGCGGCAGTGCCGTACAGAATCGCATCGCCGTTGGCTGTTGCCGGCGTAACGATGCCCTTGTCGTGAATCCATCCCGAGGCTGGCGTCACGGTCTCGTCCGCGCTGAACTCCGGCTTCTGATCGTCGGCCTGTTCGTCCGGAATATCGGTGTTGGCGAAGACGCGCACCCACGCGCCGTTGCGCTCGATCACCACCACTTCGTGGCCCGGCGTCACCTCGGCGACGTGCTGCGCGCTGTCGTCCGCCGCGACGTACACAATCGCCGGATGCACCAGGGTCGCGCGCGCCGAGCGGTCGTAGCCGGAGCGCGTGTCTTTCGGATTCTTCTGCGCAATCGCCGCAGAAGCTCCGCAAGACACCACCAGCAGCACCAGCACAACTCCTGAAATCCGTACGCGCATCGCTCTCATGGAGGCAGTTCTCATGAAGGTATTAGACTCCCACTCGCCGTCGCGCGAAAGCATCCGCCGACTGGCCCGCATCCAGCTCCCGCCGCAGCTCCGGCTCGATGTTCCCGCCGCTCAGCACCGCGACCAGCCTTTGGCAACGTGGCAGTTCCGCGTGATGGAAGATCGCTGCGGCCAGCGTCACCGCGCCACTCGGCTCGGCGACCAGCCCGGTCGTCGCCAGCAAGCCGCGCATAGCGGCCAGAATTTCTTCCTCGCTCACCGTCACAATCCCATCCACGAAGCGCAGGATGTGGGCAAAGTTCAGCTCGCCCAGCGACTGTGTGCGCAGCCCATCGCAGCGGGTCCGCGTCGTCATCTCCGCCGGCCACTCCACCAGCGACTTCGTGTCGAACGACTCCTTCGCATCCGCCGCCAGCTCCGGCTCCGCACCCCATACCTCGATCCGCCGCTCCCACTGCGGCGGCGCAGCCAGCTTCACCGCCGCGGCAATCCCGCTCAACAGGCCGCCGCCCGACACCGGCGACAGAACCACCACATTGCCTACCGCATTCGCGTCGCGCAACTCTGCACCGTCCGAAGCACCACCGCTTGCATCGCCGTCCGCAATCACACCAAGCTGCTCCAGAATCTCCAGCCCGCACGTTCCCTGCCCGGCAATGATCGCCGCATCGTCGTATGGCGGAATAATGGTGTAGCCATGCGCGCGGGCGAGTTCCTCGGCCTTCGCCCTCCGCTCGGAGCTTGCCGGCCCCACCAGCACCACCTCCGCGCCCAGCGCAGCCGTGGCCTCGCGCTTGATCGCCGGCGCGTTCTCCGGCATCACGATCACCGCGCGCGCGCCCAGCGCCCGCGCCGCATACGCCACGCCCTGCGCGTGGTTTCCGCTGGAGTAGGTAATCACGCCGCGGCCCAGCTCCTCCTCTGAGAGCTGCGCAATCCGGTTGTACGCCCCGCGCAGCTTGAAGCTGCCAATCGGCTGCTCGCTCTCCGCTTTGATGTAGAGATCGAACGGCAGCTCCGCCTGCCCGGCCAGCCGCATCCGCTCCGTCCGCACCCGGTGCAGTCCCGTCCGCACCGCAACCCCGGCCAGCCGCCGTTGGGCCGCGCGAATCTCGTCCAGTGTGATGATCTGAGCCATCGTCGTTCTCCCGTCGTTCCTCCCATTGTCCGGCGCACGGGCGGGTTGGGCAAGGCGGTCGGCGCGCGCCAAATAATTACGAGTGACAAACGTCACAACGGTCGGGTAATGTAATGATTCAATGAATCTGGCAGGGAATGGAGCGGCGTAGGCCGCAACGCTCGATCTGTGTCAGCGTTCCAGGAGGGCAAAAACTTGAAGATCGCAATCTCCTGCCTGCTCGCAGGCACCGCTCTGGCAGTTCTCTTCGCGTTCCCCGGGACCAACGCGCACGCGCAACAGTCCTATGTAAGCCGCTACGACGCCTACGCGGGATTCGCCGACATCAACAGCCCGATGCTCGGCCTCAACGAGCACGGCTTCCACCTGCAGGCGGGGATGAACATGCGGCGCTGGCTCTCGGTTGGCGCGGACTACAGCGAGGGAACCGGCCCGCAGGTCCTGACGCCGGACCTTCTGCCCGCGGCCCTCCAGGCGACGGTCAATGGCGCGCAAGCCCAATACATCGCGCTGGGCTATCTGCCGGCGAACTACCACCTCGCCGTGCCCACCGACGCCGCCACCCAGACCTTCGCCTTCGGGCCGCAACTGGTCGACCGGCACTACTCGAAGCTCACGCTCTTCATACGCCCATCGCTTGGCGCGCTGCGTGAGCGCGCCGTGCCCCATGCGCAGGATGCATTCCAGACCGTCATCGTAGTCGGGCTTGCGCCCGCCGGGTTCAAGCTCGACTGGACCGGCTTTTACGGCGTTGGCGGTGGAGCTGAGGTCGCCGTCAGCAAGCACATCGGCATTCGCGGGCAGTTTGATTTCGTCTACAACCATCCCTTCAACGACATCATCGCCGATGGCCGCTGGACCTACCGCTACTCGGTCGGCCCCAGCTTCCACTTTGGCCGGAATGTGGCCGCGGGTGGCAAGAAGGGCCGCAAGCCGTAGATTGAATGCATCGTATAACGCATCAAATGTCCATAGAATCCGTGCAGATGAATCTGGAGATACCTGATGCGAGCTACGATCGAGATTGACGATGAGTTGCTTGTAGAGGCGCGGAAGGTACTCGGGACTGACAGATATAGCTGCGCTAGTCCATGAGGCATTGACTATGCTGATCCAGAGGGAAGCAGCTCGCAGGCTGGCACAACGCGGCGGATCGCAGCCCGGCTTGAAAGACATTCCCCGCCGCCGTCCCTCCGCCTAACTTTGTTACTTGTTCTGTGCTGCGTGGATCATCCGCGCGAAGAAGTGAATGAGCCGCCACTGGTCCATCAGCCCCGGCTTCGGCCCGTTGAGGTCGAGGTGCGAGAGCACGGGGCTGACCAGCACCGCTTTCAGGTCGCGGCGCGGCAGCTCGCTGGCCATCCACAGCGTCTCGGCCGAGGGGATGACGTTGTCTGCCTCGCCGTGCAGCAGGTAGACCGGCGTGTCCAGCGTGCGCAGCCGCCCCTGCGGCGAGAGGCCCGGCGACTCACCCGCGTGCCGCGCAATCGACGCCGCAACCGCGGCCCGCGTGGCGGGCAGGGTAGTGTCCATCAGGTCTCGCGCCTCGCGCCGCTGCACGTCGTTCAACAGCCGCGTCGCGGCAGCCTCGCCCTGTCTGTCCTCGTAGAGATGCGCCCGCAGCACCGCGCGCACCGGGCCGAGGTCCGCCGCCGGCACAAACTCCTCGACGTGCTCGTACTCCAGCACCAGCGGCCCGTACTCGTGCGGCGCCTGCGCTTCCACCGAGCCGTCGGGGCGCGCGTCGCGGCCCGTCATGTAGAACTCCGCCACGCGCAGCATCGAGTCCTGCGATCCCACCGCAACCACAAACTTGAAGGCCGCATGAACCTGCGGCTCGCTCGCCGCCACCAGCGCCAGCCCGCCGGAGAAGCTCAGCCCCATCACGCTCACCGGCCCGCCCGTCTGCTCCGCAAACCACTTTACCGACTCGCCGATCGCCTCGACCGAGTCCTGACTGACGTGATAGTCCTTGATGCCGGGCAGCTCCGGCGTCAGCACGCGAATGCCGCAACTCGCCATCGCCGTTGCAAAGCCCATCAGCCGCGGCTCGTCGATGCCCTGGTAATGCACGCCGTGGAAGATGACCATGGCCGGCGCGTTCGGCTTGCCCTGCGGAGTGTACAGCCGCGCGCGCAGTTGCTGCGGTCCAATCGCCGTTTCGATGGGGAAGCTGAAGTCCTGGGTCGTCACCGCAGACGTCAGGTCGCGCGCGAACCACGGCGCCGGCTGCCCCGCGGCCTGGCGCAGCACCACGGCCACCTGCAGGTGCGCCTTTGCGGACGGCCACGCCAGGCCGCAGAGAACCACGACAGCCACAGCGAGAATCGCCAAAAAGGTCTTTCGCATCGCCTATGTCTGCGGCCCTAGCGCCTGGTCCTTGGCATCGTTCAGCGTCACTTTGAAGTCCATCTTCTTGCGTCCGCGAAAGACGGTGACGGTGACCGTATCGCCTGCGTGTTTCGCGTTCATCGCCTCCGCCAGGTCTTGCGGGCTGGCGATCTCCTGGCCGTTGAAGGCCACAATCAGGTCGCCGCCCAGCATCACCGGATTGTTGCCCTCGTAAGCGCGCTGGGTGCCTCCGTGCAGGCCGGCTTTTTCGGCCGCGCCGCCCGGCAGCACGCGCTCGACCAGGACGCCGTAGTCGGCGGCCAGCCCAATCTGCTCGGCGATATTGGGGTTGATCGGCAGGGTCACAATGTCCAGCGTGGGCCGGCGCACGCGACCGTACTTGGCGTAGTCGTCGAGCACCGCCTTGGCCGTGTTGATGGGAATCGCAAAGCCGATGCCGGCCGACTGCTCGGCGCCGTTCGACGCAATCATCGTCGTAATCCCAATGACCTCGCCGCGCGAGTTCAGCAACGGGCCGCCGGAGTTGCCCGGGTTCACCGACGCGTCGGTCTGGATCGCGTCCTCGATCAGGTTGTTCTCCCCGCCGCGAATGGTGCGGATCGCCGAGATGATGCCGCGCGTCATCGTGCCCGAGAGCCCGAACGGGTTACCGATGGCGTACACCTGCTGCCCCACCTCCAGCCCGCTGCTGCTCTCGGCCAGCGTCGCAGGCACCAGGTTGGGCGCGTTGATCTTCAGCAGCGCGAGGTCGTGCCCCCTGTCCACCGTCACCACCGTCGCCTTGTAGGAGTGCTTGTCGTAGAGCCGTACCTCAATATTGCCGGACTGCGCGTTGCCGATCACGTGGTTGTTGGTCAGGATCAGCCCGTCCTTGTTGAGGATGAAGCCCGACCCCTGGCCCGCCAGCGGCACCGGCCCGAAGAAGAAGTCGTAGCGCACCTCGGTCGTGGTGATGTTGACCACGCTGGGCAGCGCCCGCTTGTAGACGGCGATGTTCTGCTGCTCCTCGGAGTCGAAGGCCGGCGCGGCCGAGGCCACATTCAGATCGAAGGCCCCATCCGTGCCGCGCAGCGATTCGATGCCGGTGGCGGGGCCGGCCGGGTGCAGCGCGGCAAGCCAGGGAGCCAGCGCGCCGGTCGACGCCAGATGCGTCGTCGCGAAATAAAACCCGGTAAGCAGCAAAACCACAAGCAGAACAGGACGTAATTTCATCGCAGAAACACCCGAAACGTCGGTATCGGCGGAGACTTCCCCGCACATTATAATTGTAGTCATTCCAGGCCAACGAGGCTTCCGAAAGGCGTGCGAATCAGCGCGGCTGCTGCATCGCGGCGGCTTTCAGCACCGGCCACAGCGCATCCACCTGCGCCTGCAACTGCTCAATCGATCCATCGTTGGTCAGCACAAAATCGCACTTCGCAGCCTTGCTCTCGTCGTCGATCTGCCGCGCAATCCGCCGCCGGGCCTCGGCCTCCAGCGCACGTCGCGCCTCTGCGCCCAGCGTCTTGCCGCCCGCCACGCGAGCGACGAAGCGTGCGATCTTCAACTCCTCCGAGGCCTTCACAAAGATGAGCTTGTCGAAGCGCCTCTGACAGCCGCCCTCGCCTCCGTACTTCGTCTCGAAGATCAGCGCGGACTCCACGATCGCCACGGCGTTCGGATCGCGCGCGGCGACCTCGTCGATCAGCTCCGCCTGCCGCGCGATCACCGCCGGATGCACAATCGCGTTCAGCTCCTCCAGTCGCCCGGCGTTTTTTTCTCCTCCTCCGAATGCAATCCGCGCCAGCGCGCTGCGGTCGAGCGTCCCGCAGGGAGATCCATCTGTTCCGCCGGGTGAGACCACCCCCGCGCCGAAGTGCGCCACAATCGCCGCGTAGACGGCTTCGCCCGGCTGCATCAGCTCGCGCCCAATCGCGTCGGCGGAAAAAACCTGCGCGCCCAGCGCCGCGAACCGCTGCGCCGCGGTCGATTTTCCGCTGCCCAGCCCGCCGGTAAGGCCCACGCGCAGCATCGCGCTAGGCCTTCGCCGCGGCAACTTCGCTGCGCCCCGCAGACGCGCCGCGCCGCGCCTTCGCCGCCGCCACCGTGTTCTTCATCAGCATCGCAATGGTCAACGCGCCCACGCCTCCAGGCACCGGCGTGTACGCTCCGGCCAGCGCGAACGCCGCCGGATGAATGTCGCCCACCAGCGTCGAGCCACGAGTGGCGAACTGCGCGGCGCGCGCCTCGTCGCCGGGGAAGAAGCGTGCGACTTCAGCAGCATCGGTGACGCGGTTGATGCCCACGTCGATCAGCGTCGCTCCCGGCTTCACCATCTCGGCGGTCACAAATCCCGGCCTGCCGATGGCCGCCACCAGAATGTCCGCGTCGCGCGTGTATCGGCCGATCTCCACCGTCTTGCTATGGCAGACCGTCACCGTCGCCGACGCGTTCAGCAGCATCATCGCCACCGGCTTGCCCACAATCTCCGACCGCCCCAGCACCACCGCATGCTGACCCGCCACCGGCAGCCCGCTGCGGCGAAGGATCTCCATAATTCCCGCCGGCGTGCACGGCGCCAGCGCTGACCCGGCTTGTACGCCATGGGACGCGGAGCTCTGCAATCGCCCCACGTTGATGGGATGGAAGCCGTCCACATCTTTGTCCGGCGACACCGCTTCCAGCAGCCGTCGCGTGTCCACATGCGCGGGCAGCGGAAGCTGGATCAGAATGCCATCCACTTCATCGCGCGCGTTCAGCCCGGCGACCAGCTCCAGCAGCTCTGCCGTCGTGACGCTCTCGGGCGGCGTCAGCATCTCGCTGAACATTCCCAATTCGGCGCAGGTCTTCACCTTGCTGCGCACATAGATCTCCGACGCGGCGACGTGGCCCACCAACACCACCGCCAGCCCCGGCGTAATCCCGCGCGCAGCAAGCGCACGCGCCTGCTCGGCGACCTCCGCCTTGATCTGGGCGGCGATCTCAATTCCATTCAGTATTCGCGCTGTGGCTTTCATCCTAAGTACCATGGTACCGCGCGGCTGGCCGGCCGTGCGTCCCGAATCGGGCGAGCCCGCTGATGTTGCCGCCTCATCCCGCGCGCCGCGGTTCACATGCGTACGGCTTCCGCCGATAAACGGGGCAGGGAGGATGGACATGGAAGACAATTTGCCCGCAAGCTGCGCGATAGAAAAATTCACTGCGGCCGACCTCTCTTCCCTGCGCGAGGAGTTGGCCCAGTCCGGCCTCGATTCCCGGCAGGCGGCCGAGCTCATCGGCGCATTTCTCGGTGTGCGCGGATACGGAGTTTCAAGCTACGCGGCGTGCGGCGCGGCATCGCGCATCGAATTGGTTGGGTGCTCGCTGAAATCGATGCAGGAAGAGCTGGAAAAAGTCGCCTTCGTCATGTAACCCGGCCGACCGTCATGCAACTCGACTGCGCATTACTAACATCGTCTGGCGCTCCGCATCGCACCACTCAGCTTCGGCCCATTCGCCAGATTCTTCACCACCAGATTCAAAAATAATTTAGGGCTGCGTCGGCGCTTGCGCGGGGGCAACCTCCGTGACGCGCAGGCGCTCGCCGGGCGCCAGATAGCTCTTGCGCCGGAACCAGTCCTCCATGGCGGCACTGAGGCGGTCGAGGGGGACGCGCAAGCCCACTTCGAGCAGGCCGTCCGCGATGGGAAGCGTGTCGTCGAAGACCGCGTCGTTGGTGAAGTTGCGCATGGCGAAGTTGTCGATCTGCGCGATGGGACAGCGGTGCGCCAGGCCTGCGGCGTCGATGCGTTCGATGGTGAGTGTGCGCGAGAACATAGGGACAGTTGTGAGTTGCAGGTTGCCGGTTGTCAGTTGAAAATCTCTCCGCGCACTCGTGGACGATTGGAACTCTAACGAATCGCGGCCATCGCCGCGCGGAAGAGCACTTCAAAGTCCTGGGCGGCCTCGGGCTGTTTGGCGATGGCGGTCTCAATGGCACGTTGCGCGATAGGCCGCGCATAGCCGAGGTTCACCAGCGCGGAGAACGCATCGTCGCCGGCCGGGCCATAGCGCGCAGCCTGTGCCGCCGGCGCGACGGCCATGTCGTCCAGCTTGTCCTTGAGTTCCAGCACGACGCGCTCGGCGGTCTTCTTCCCGATCCCAGGAATGCGCGTCAGCGTGGCGTGGTCGCTCGAGCGGATGGCGGTTACCAGGCGGTCCGAGTCGATCCCGCTGAGCACCGTGATCGCCAGCTTCGGCCCGATGCCGGTGATTGTAAGCAGCCTCTCAAAGAGCCGCTTCTCATCGAGCTCCGCGAATCCGAAGAGGGCGATCTGGTCCTCGCGCACATGGGTGTAGATGTGCAGGCGCGCCTCGGCACCCTCCGGCGGCAGCGAGGTAAACGTCGCAACGCTGATGGTCACGTCGTAGCCGACGCCGCCGCACTCGACGATGGCACGGTTCGGCGACTTGGAGAGCAGGCGTCCGCGCAGGAAAGCGATCATTCCGCTGATTGTACTTCGTCCGCACCTCCGGATGAAGCGCCGTCTCTCGATGCCAATGCCGTGGCGATGCAGGCGACTGCATTGCGCTTCATCGGATGCCCACGAACTTGTGCGTCTGCAGGCCCAGGTGCCACGCGGGATGGCCGAGGCAGTAGCGCAGTGCCTGCTCCGTGTTGGCCTGCCGGAGCGGGCCATCCATTGGCTGCAGGAAGAAGTGCCGGAACGCCAGCCCCGCATAGCTCTCCGGCGGTGCGCCGGCCTGCGGATAGACCAGCTTCAGCTCATCGCCCGAGCGCTGTAGCAGCTCCGCGCCCGCCTTGGGACTGACGCAGAGCCAATCGATTCCATCGGGGGCCGCAATCGTTCCATTGGTCTCAACGGCGACTTCGAACTCCCGCGCGTGCAGCGCGTCGATCAGCGGCCGGTCCAGTTGCAGCAGCGGTTCGCCCCCGGTGCAGACCACAAACTTCTTTCCCGGCGAAGAAACAGCCTGCCAGCTCGCCTCGATCCGCGCTGCCAACTCCTCTGCGCTCTCGAATCGTCCGCCATCCGGGCCGTCTACGCCGACAAACTCCGTATCGCAGAATTGGCACACCGCCGTGGCACGATCTTCCTCGCGTCCCGACCAGAGATTGCATCCCGCGAACCGGCAGAAGACAGCCGCCCGGCCCGTCTGCGCTCCCTCGCCTTGCAGCGTGTAGAAGATCTCGTTGACCGCGTAGCTCATGGCTGCGTCTCGCGATACTTCAGTGGATCGACGAGTCCATTCTCGCGAAATCCCTTCTGCCGCAGCACGCAGGAATCGCAGCTCCCGCAGGGCCCGCCGGAGGGCGATGGGTCGTAACAACTGCTGGTCAGCGAGTAATCCACGCCAAGCTCCAGCCCCTTGCGTATGATCTCTGCCTTGGTCAGCGCGATCAGCGGCGTATGAATTCGCAGTGCCTGCCGGCCTTCCACGCCCGCCCTGGTGGCGAGATTTGCCATCCGCTCGAAGGCCGCGATGAACTCAGGACGGCAATCAGGATAGCCGCTATAGTCCAGCGCATTCACCCCGATGAAAATGTCGCTGCATCCCAGCACCTCTGCCCAGGCCAGCGCGAACGACAGAAAGATCGTGTTGCGCGCGGGCACGTAAGTAATGGGAATCTCGCCGGACATCTCTTCCGTCGAACGCCCCTTGGGTACGTCGATGTCTGCCGTCAGAGCAGAGCCGCCAAAAGCGCGCAGATCGATGGTTGCCGTGCGGTGTTCTTTCGCGCCCCCAGCGCGAGCCACCACTCGCGCGCACTCCAATTCCCACGAGTGCCGCTGCCCGTACGCAAACGAGAGCGCGTAGACGTCATGCCCCTCCGCCTTGGCGATGGCGAGCACGGTCGCGGAATCGAGCCCACCGCTCAGCAACACAACTGCCTTGGATTTCTGTTGGGACATAAACGGCGTCTCCCGATGCACCCACATTCAGGGTACAACGGTCAGCCGAAACGCATCACTTCCATGCGAAAGTAGACGCCACGGCGCTATTTGGAGGCGATTGGCGCCATCTTGTCGAGATATAGATTCAGCTCGAGAACATTCACGCGTGGTTCACCAAGCAGTCCAAACTGGCGCGGTGTTATATGCGCCGTAACCAGGCTGCGTACCGCGTCTTCGCTCATGTGCCGCTCGGTGGCCACGCGCGCCAGCTGATAGTAGGCTGCGGCGGGCGAGATGTCCGGGTCGAGTCCCGACGCCGACGCCGTCGCCAGATCGATGGGCACAGCCGCATTGGTTCCCTTGGGGTTGAGCGTCTGCACTGTCGCCGTCACCCGCGCCGCCAACGCTGCGCTCGTCGGCGCATAGTTCGAGCCACCGGAGTTCCCCGCATCGTAGCCCGCGCCCGCCGCCGATGGCCGCGACCAGAAGTAGCCCGGCCCGCTGAACGCCTGGCCGATCAGGCGCGAGCCCACCAGCGTGCCATTGGCGCGGTGGATCAGCGATCCCTCGGCCTGCCGAGGGAAGAACACATGCGCCAACCCTGTGACCGCCAGCGGATAGACAACGCCCAGCAGCACAGCCGTGATAAGCGTGTAGAGGATCGCGGTCATCATCATCTTCTTCATGGTTTCATTCCTTGCTGACTCGCTGTTTCTCATACCAGATGGATCGACGCGATAATCATGTCGATCAGCTTGATTCCGATGAACGGTGCGATGATTCCGCCCAGTCCATAGACCCACAAGTTGCGCTGTAGCAGGGCCGCCGCCGACATCGGCCTGTATTTCACGCCGCGCAATGCCAGCGGAATCAGCGCAACAATAATCAGCGCGTTGAAGATTACCGCCGACAGGATCGCCGACTCCGGCGAGCTCAGATGCATCACGTTGATGATCGCCAGTTGCGGAAAGACCACCATGAACATCGCCGGAATAATGGCGAAGTACTTGGCCACATCGTTGGCGATGGAGAAGGTGGTCAGCGCGCCGCGCGTCATCAGCAACTGTTTGCCGATGCCTACGATCTCGATCAGTTTGGTTGGATTGGAGTCGAGATCGACCATATTTCCCGCCTCCTTGGCCGCCTGCGTGCCGGAGTTCATGGCTACGCCCACGTCCGCCTGGGCCAACGCTGGAGCGTCGTTCGTGCCATCGCCGGTCATCGCCACCAGCTTGCCCTGCGCCTGCTCGCGCTTGATCAGGTCCATCTTGTCCTTGGGCTTGGCCTCGGCCAGAAAGTCGTCGACGCCCGCCTCGCGCGCAATCGCCGCCGCGGTCAGCGGATTGTCGCCGGTAATCATGATGGTCTTGATCCCCATGGCGCGCAGTTGCTCGAAGCGCTCGCGCATTCCGCCCTTCACGATGTCCTTCAGATGAATGACGCCCAGCGCGCGGCCATTCTCCGCCACCACCAGCGGCGTACCTCCCTGGCGCGCCACCTTGTCCACGGTGGCCCGCACCTCGTCCGGCAGAATCGACCCGTTTTCTTTGAGATAATTCGCAATCGCATCCGCCGCGCCCTTGCGAATGCTGCGCCCCTCCATGTCGATGCCGCTCATGCGGGTCAGTGCACTGAACGGGATGTACTCCACATTGAGGTTGGCCAGCTCGCGTCCGCGCAGGCCGTAAAGCTCCTTGGCCAACACCACGATCGAGCGGCCCTCCGGCGTCTCGTCGGGCAGCGACGAAAGCTGCGCCGCGTCCGCCAGCTCTTCCGCCGTAACGCCCGCCGCGGTCAGGAACTCCGAGGCCTGCCGGTTGCCCAGCGTGATGGTCCCGGTCTTGTCCAGCAACAGCGTGTTCACGTCGCCCGCGGCCTCCACCGCGCGGCCGGAGACGGCCAGCACATTGTGCTGCACCAGGCGATCCATCCCCGCAATTCCAATCGCCGACAGCAGCCCGCCGATGGTGGTGGGAATCAGGCAGACCAGCAGCGAGATCAGCACGAAGACCGTCTGCGGCGCGCTCGAATACACGGCGAACGGCTCCAGCGTGACAACCGCGAGAAGAAAAATAATGGTCAGCCCGGCCAGCAATATATTCAACGCGATCTCGTTGGGAGTCTTCTGCCGCTGGGCGCCTTCCACCAGCGCGATCATGCGATCGAGAAACGTCTCGCCGGGATTGGATGTAATGCGCACCACGATCACATCGCTGAGCACACGCGTGCCTCCGGTGACGGCCGAGCGGTCTCCGCCCGCCTCGCGAATCACCGGCGCGCTCTCGCCCGTGATGGCCGACTCGTCCACCGACGCGACGCCCTCAATCACCTCGCCATCGCCGGGAATCATCTGCCCCGCAACCACGCGGACCTTGTCGTTCACGCGCAGATGCGAGCTTGGGACCTCTTCCACGTTGCCATCCGCGCGCAGCATGTACGCCGTCGTCTCCGACTTCGCCTTGCGCAACGCGTCGGCCTGCGCCTTCCCCCGCCCTTCGGCCATCGCTTCGGCGAAGTTCGCGAACAGCACGGTGAACCACAGCCAAAGCGTGATCTGCAGGTTGAACGCGAAATGGGTCGAACCGTGCGGCAGAATCAGCAACAGCGTGGTGACGACGCTGCCCACCTCGACCACAAACATCACGGGGTTCTTCGCCTGCAGTCTGGGATTCAGCTTCTTCAGCGAATCCACCGCGGCGCGGCGAACGATGGACGATTCAAACATCGCCCGCTTCTTCGAAGTTCCTGTATGTGTCGCGCTCATCTCATCCAACCTCGAAATTCATTTCCGTTGCAAACTTACTGACTTGCTGACTCGCTGATTTACGAAAAGCTGATGCCCGAACGCAGCAATAAGTGTTCGAGGATTGGTCCCAGACTGAGCGCCGGGAAGAACGTCAGCGCGCCGACGATCAGAATCACGCTGACCAGCAGCACCGTAAACAGCGTCGAATTCACCGGGAACGTGCCCAGCGAGGGCGGCACAATCTTCTTGGTCGCAAGACTTCCCGCCACGGCCAGCATCGGCACGATCATCAGGAAGCGGCCAACCAGCATGGTGATCCCCAGCGTCGAGTTGTACCAGTGCGTGTTGGCATTCAGCCCCGCGAACGCCGACCCGTTGTTGCCCGCCGATGAAGTGTATGCATACAGGATCTGCGAGAGTCCGTGCGGCCCGTGGTTGGAGATGCTCGATAGCCCAGCGGGTATCAACACGGACACCGCGGCGAACCCCAGGATGATCAGCGGAAAGATCAGCACGTAGAGCATGGACAACTGCACTTCATACGCCTGCACCTTCTTGCCCAGGTACTCCGGCGTGCGGCCCACCATCAGGCCCGCGATGAAGACCGTCACGATGACGAAGATCAACATGCCGTACATGCCCGAACCCACGCCGCCGAAGATAATTTCGCCCATCATGATGTTCGCCAGCGGCACCATTCCGCCCAACGGCATGAAGGAGTCGTGCATGGAGTTGACCGCGCCGCAACTTGCGTCCGTCGTCACCGTGGCAAACAGTGCGGAGTCGGCAACGCCGAAGCGCACTTCCTTGCCCTCCATGTTGCCGCCGGGGCTTAGCGACTGCCCCGGTCCCGCCGTCGCTACGCGCTGATTGACGCCATGCAGCAGCGGGTTCGGCTGCGCCTCTGCCCAGTAGCAGGTGGCCACGCCGGCGAACCACAGCACGGACATCGCCGCAAAAACCGCCCAGCCGTGCCCCGGCGAGCCCACCATCCTGCCCAGCGTGATGCACAGTCCGGCGGGAATCAGGAAGATCGAGAGCATCTCCAGCAGATTGGTCAGCGGCGTCGGGTTCTCAAACGGGTGCGCGCTGTTGGCGTTGAAGAAGCCGCCGCCGTTGGTGCCCAGCATCTTGATGGCTTCCTGCGACGCCAGCGGCCCCTGCGCAATGGTCTGCGTCGTCACGGTGGTCGTCACCGGCTTCCCATCCGCGCCGGGAGCGGTTACCGTCTGCGGCTCGATCAGCGTCACCGTGTCGTACGGCTTCAAGTTCTGAATTGCGCCCTGCGAGACCAGCGCCAGCGCATACACCAGGCAGATCGGCAGCAGCACCCACAGCGTTCCGCGCGTCAGGTCAACCCAGAAGTTTCCCAGCGTCTTCGACTCGCGCCGCGAAATCCCGCGAATAAACGCGATGGCCAGCGCCATGCCCGTCGCCGCCGACCAGAAGTTGTGCGTCGCCAGCCCCGCCATCTGGGTCAGATAGCTCATCGTGGTTTCGGGCACATACGACTGCCAGTTGGTGTTGGTGGTGAACGACGCCGCCGTGTTCCACGCCAGATACGGCTCTACGGCCGCTAGATGCTGCGGGTTCAGCATCGGAATCGGGATCGCGTGCTGCAGCCGCTCGATCGCATAGGTCAGAAGCAGAGTCGCGCAACTGAAGATCAGCATCGCCGCGCCATACTCGGTCCAGCGCATCTCTGCCTCGGGGTTGACGCCGGTCAAGCGATAGAGCAGCCGCTCTACTGGCCCCAGCACGGGGTCCAGCCACGTCTTCTGCCGCTCGTAGACGCGCGCCATGTAGAGGCCCAGGGGCTTTGCCGCAAGCAACAGCAGCGCGAAGAAGACCGCAATCTGCAACCAACCGTTCGATGTCATCAGAATTTCTCCGGACGCAGAAGCGCAAAGACCAGGTAGACCAGCAAGCCGGCGGTCAAGAGGAGCATAAGGATGTTCTCAAGCATTGCCGCCGCCGCCTTTCAGTGACTGGCAGCTGTGGACATACGCCACGGCGATGACAAAGAACACAAGCGAAACCACAAGAAAGATTAGGTCGAGCATCTGCGCCTCCAGTTACCAACTGCCTTGTTTCATCCCCCACCAGTACACAAGCCCAAGCGAGGCGGTCGTCTGTGATTTGCTCAACACACCCGTCTGATCCGTCAGGAAGAATGGTTGATTGATTCTAGTTCAAAACATCTGCCTTGAAGCCTCTTTCAGTTGGTTGACTCGATGAAAAATCAACCGCTATTTTTCAATATTGCTGCCGAAGATGAAGCCGAATTCAAGTACGGCCCGGAATTGGCTCGTATCCGTTTGCTTCGGGCCAAAGACATCTCCGCTGGTGGAGTTGAGTGCATCCACCCACGCGAGATCGGCGCGAAGGTATGCGCCTCCCTTTTGATAGGTTGGCGTCGTGGTGAAGGTGGTGCCTGCGCTGCCCGATCCGAAGCCCAGGAGGTTGGCCGATCCATCGATTGCACTGCCGGAAGTCGTCAGATATTCCCAGCGCACCGGAAGCGAGAAACCGCTCTTGAATGCGTAGCTGACATTGATTGCGCCGCCAGTTGCGGACGTGCTCTTGAGCACGCCGACCTGCTGGACGATCGGCACGCTGCCGTACTGGAAGTACGGCGAAACGATCCAGGGGCCTTTGGTGTAGGTATAGATGACGGCGTGCATTTGGCCATTGTTCTGTAGCGGCGTGGCTGTTGTTTGATAGATGGTTTTCCCGAGATTCCCATTTCCGTCGTAGACCAAAACATGGGGTCCCTTGGTGAAGGTTACTGAGCCCGATAGATCGTTGTAGCGGTTGGAATAGTAGCCGTCGTTCCAACCGACCGCTGCGGAGAGGTATTTACCCAGTGTTTGATTTACCTGGATGCCGCGATTGATGGCGTTTTCCTGGTTCCAGACAATGCCGCGCTCGATGTTGAAGTTCTGGTAGGTGAACGTGGACTCGGCGCCCATCAGCGTGGGCAACTGGCCGAGTTCGAACGACGTGGTCTTTCCTGCCAGCACCTTTGCAAAAGCTACGGGGACAGGCCCGTACAGGTTGTTCGTAGTATTTGCGGCATTGACAAACGGGACACTCAACGTCGGCAAGGCATAAGCGCCCGCCTGGATGTAGTACTGAAAATTTCCGTCTGCTTTTTGAATGAAGATCTGCCCGTTGCTCAGAGTGGCTTGCGTCTCGTGGTCTGGGGAGACGGAATTGTTCTGGAACTGCGCGAAACCGGTCAGGATGCCGTTGACGGAGAGCTTGCCCAATGGGCCAGCGTCGAAGGTCGCCGGCGGAAGCCATGTCAGCGGACCCGTTAGAACGAACGTGGAGAGCGGGGCTGGCGCTGCCGCTGGTGCGACAGCCTGCCGCGGGGCCTCCGTCTGTCCCGCAACGACTCCCTGTTGCGTCGACTGTCCCATCGCACCTCGACTCAGCGCGGCCAACCCCACTAGTCCGGCAACGATGCAATATCTAAGCAACCTCATGGCGACCTCATTCATATCTCCATGAGATGGCCGTCGCCTGTAGGAAGTCCGTAGACAATCTGTTAAGAGTCGGTAAGTTTATCTGTCCCAGCGGGTTCGAATCGATACCCAATCCACGGTTCGCTGAGGATATACTGCGGCTCGCCGCCCGGCTCGATCTTCTTGCGCAGTTGCGCCACCAGCACGCGCAGGTACTCCGGCTGATCGGCGCCAGCCGCGCCCCAGACCGCCCGCAGCAGCACCTTGTGCGTCAGCACGCGGTCCGCATTGCGAACGAAGTACAGCATCAGGTCGAACTCCTTCGGAGTCAGGTGGACCTCCACGTCGCGCACCAGCACCTGGTGCCGCTCCACGTCGACGCGGAAGTCGCCCAGCTCGATCAGGCTCGCCTGCACCTCACTGGCAACCATGCGCCGCGACTGCACGCGCACCCGCGCCAGCAGCTCCTGAATGCTGAACGGCTTGGTGATGTAGTCGTCCGCGCCCTCGTCCAGCGCCGCCACCTTGGCCGCATCCTGGCTGCGCACCGAGAGCACGATGATGGGCACCTGCGAGCGCGCGCGAATCTCTCGCGTCAGCTCGATCCCGTCCATCCCCGGCATCGCCAGGTCGGTAATCACCAGCTCCGGTTGCGCCTTCATGAACTTCGCCAGAGCCTCCGCGCCGTCCTGCGCAACCATCACCTCATGCCCATTGCTCTGCAAGGAAGTGCGCAGCACCCGCGTGATCTGCGGCTCATCGTCCACAATCAGAATCCGCATAGCCCCAACCCTTCAACTCCACCAGCTCGAACCTCGAACCTCGCAACTATGCCGGCTGCTGCGTCACGAGATGCACGTCGACGTGCGGAGCGTCGTTCATGAACTGCTGCAGCGCGATATAGTACAGATACTTCTTCCATCCCTTCACCGCCGACCGCCCAAAGATGACCTGCGTGATCCTGTTTCTGGTGACGTACTCGGCGGTCACCGCGGGGACGCTGCCGCCCTTCAGCCGGACCACCCTCGCGCCCACGTTCTCGGCAAACTGGATGTTGGCCTCCAGCGTCCGACGGAGGTTCTCCGGCACCTCCATCGCGCTCTCGACATGGAGCACGAAGAACTCGGCGCTGATGGCCTCCGCCAGGCGCGCCCCGCGCGCGATCAGGTCGCGCGACTCCGGGTTGGAGCTGATGCAGACGGCCACCCGCTCGGCGATCTGCCAGTGCCCGCTCAACTGCTTGCGCGTCACATAGTCGTCCAGCGTACGGTCCACCGCACGCGTCACCCGCTGCAGCGCCATCTCGCGCAGCGCGATCAGGTTGCCGCGCCGGAAGAAGTTCTGCAGCGCCCGCTCCACGCGCTCCTGGGGATAGATGTCGCCGCGGTCCATGCGGTGCACCAGCGCCTCGGGCGTCAGGTCGCTCATCACGATCTCGTCCGCCCGGTCCAGCACCCAGTCGGGAACCGTCTCCCTCACTGTCACCCCGGTCAGGCTCTGCACCCGCGGCGTAACGCTCTCCACGTGCTGGACGTTCAGCGTCGTCAGCACGTCAATCTCCGCCTCCAGAATCTGCAACACGTCCTGGAAGCGTTTGGGGTGCGCGCAGCCTTCCACGTTGGTGTGCGCCAGCTCGTCGATCAGCACCACCTCGGGCCGTCGAGCCAGCACCGCATCCACGTCCATCTCTTCGAATATCGCGCCTTTGTACTCCATCTGCTTGCGCGGGACCTGCTCCAGTTGCGCAGCAAGCTCGGTCGTCCTGCTTCTTCCGTGCGTCTCCACGATGCCGATCACGACGTCTTCGCCGCGGCCCTTGCGGCGGATCGCCTCGCTCAACATGCTGAAGGTCTTTCCGACGCCCGGCGCGTACCCCAAAAACACCTTGAACCGGCCACGCTTCTGGCCTTCCGCCGTGGCAAGCCACTCTTCGGGAGTTTTAATATGAGGCTGTTCTGGATTCATCTGGCCCATCTTTCTATACAATTCTGATTGTGTCCATCAAACGAATAGTCGAGGCGGCGCGCTGGATTCTCATCGCGAGTGGGCTTTTCGGTATTGTAGCTCTCTACCATCACTTTCCCCGGGCAAACAATACCACCGTATCGCTCACTCTGCTTCTGCTGGTGCTGCTCTTCGCCGGCAGTTGGGGCCTGCGCTACGCCATTGGCGCATCGGTTGCCGCGACTGTCCTGTTCAACTACTACTTCCTTCCGCCGGTTGGCACCCTCACCATCAACGACACCCAGAACTGGGTCGCGCTGTTCGCCTTTCTCGCCACCGCGATCTATGCCAGCCATCTGGCCAGCCGCATCCGCGAGGAGTCGCACGAGGTCGACACGCGCCGTCTCGAATCGGAGATGCTCTACCGCCTTGGCCGCCAACTGCTGCAACCTGAGAACGTAGCCCAGTTGCTCAACTTCATTCCATCCAGCGTGGCCAACGCCTTCAACAGCCCGGCCGTCACGCTCTATCTGGCCGACGGCGACCGCATCTATCTCTCCGACCCCAAGCGCATCTCCAGCCCGAACGTGGCCTGGAACCCAGGCGAACCACCCGGCACAACTGGCGTAGAACTCAACCGCGCGGAGATTGTCCACGATCTGCGCGAGGCCATGCTGCATCCCGTCACCACCTCCACCGCCGACGGTTTTCCGGCCGTCATCCCGCTGCGCGTCGGCGTGCGTCCCACCGGGGCCGTGTTGATCGAATCCGTCTCCCTCTCGCGCGAGACCATGGAGGGCCTCAGCGGGCTGGTCTCCATGTCCATCGAACGCGCCGAGGCGCTGGAAGACAGCGCCCGCTCCAAGGCTGCCAAGGAGACCGAGCGCCTGCGCACCGCGCTGCTCGACTCCGTCACCCACGAGCTGCGCACTCCGCTCACCTCCATCAAGGCCTCCATCACCTCGCTGCTCACCCAGCAGGCCCTCGATGCGCCGGCGCGCAAGGACCTGCTCAGCGTCATCGACGAGGAGTCCGACCGACTCAACCACCTCATCGAGCAGGCCGTCGAGATGTCGCAACTGGATGCGCACAAAGTCCAACTGGAGTTGAAACCGCAGTCCATCGCGGGTTTGATCTACGTCGCGGTCGAGCAGTGCCGCTCCACCCAGCCCACCCGCGACTTCCGCGTCTCCCTCTCCAGCTTTCTGCCCAACGTGCTTGCCGACAAGGCCTGGATCGAGAAGGTGCTGGCCAACCTGCTGGAAAACGCCTCCAAGTACTCGCCGTCCGACCAGCCCATCTTCGTCTCCGCCGACCCCCAGAAAGATATGCTGTCCATCAGCGTCGCCGACCGCGGCACCGGCATCGACCCGCTGGAGCAGGGCATGATCTTCGACAAGTTCTACCGCGGCCCAAGCCAGCGCAACCAGGTCAGCGGCACCGGCATGGGGCTGGCCATCTGCCGCGCCATCGTCAACGCCCACGGCGGCACCATCGTCGTCACCAGCCAGCTCAACCACGGCTCCGTCTTCACCTTCACACTGCCTATCGCGCGGCCCTGACTATACCAGCTCGATCGTTACGCGACGTCCTACTACGGCAGCCGCCCGCTGCAGGCTCTTGAGCGTGATGTCGTCTTTGGCATTAAGCAGCCGGTCAACCTGCGTGCGGCTCGTCTTCAGCAGCGTCGCCATTTTGTTCTTCGAGATTTTTTCCCTGTTCATGGCCTCGGCGAGTTGCCACGCGACGACCTCTTTGATCGCCTGCGCTTGCGCCTCTTCAAAGATGCCCTCTTCCTTAAGGAAGTCGTCAATGCTGGAACCCATATGTTTTTTGCTCATCGCTCCAACTCCTTCTGACGCTTTCGCGCCGTTGCCAAATCCTCATCCGGCGTGGCTCGGGTTTTCTTGATGAATCCGTGCAACGCTACCAGATGCTCGCGGTAAAGGCAGAGCAAAACACGCGCCGTCCGCTTGGTTGGAAGGTCCGTGCGAACCTCCCACAAGCCGTTTCCCATCGGGCGGCACAGCGGCATCCCCACCGGCCATCGCCATTGTGCCCGCAGCAGGTCCTTCCCCACCATCTGACGCTCGGCTTCATCCAGCCCTTTTAGCCACTCCCTCACCGGCTCGCTACCCGCCGCCGTGCGGTAAAAAATAAGCGGGACTTTTTGCCTCTGTGGTTCGCCTGTCATGATGTACCTTATCTAGTACAATGTACCATAAAAGGTTCATACTCGCAAGGGTTTCCCCTCCCTCGCCCGGCCCAACTGAAATTACCTCGTTTATAGATGCAGGAAATATACCGGCGCGCACCCCGCCAGCCACGCCGCGGCCTGTAGTCCAAGCACCCGCAGGGTCTGTCTGGGCGCGCGCCGCAGCCACTTCACCACAAAGAACAAGGTGATCGGCCACTGCACCGTCATCAGCAACTGAAAGAGGTGCGCGATGGCCCCTTCGTCAGGATCGCGTGCGATGTGCCCACCATGAGCAAGGTCCACAGCAACCGCGCCCAGCACCATCGTCAATGCAGCCAGCGACATCGTCACCGGCAGATACGCGCTGGGCAGCCTCATCATCGCTCGGAAGGAACCGGGCTCTCGATCCATATTGCCTCCTCGATTTAGGACTTCATGGCCCGGGGCCCCATTCATCGCGGCCCAAATGCAAGGGCCGTTTCCTCCCGCTCCGCCTCACGATTGCGGCGCAGCAGCCCCCGCCGCCGGCCTGCGCAACTGCTCCGTCGGCACATTCATCCTCGGCATTGTCCCCCGCATCCATTCCTGCGGCAGATAGTCTGGCCCCACCGACTCCATCACAAACGCCAGCGACTGGTTGTAAATCTCGTGCATCAGCGAGCGCGGGTTGCCCAGGTTCGGCCCACCCGAGCGCGGGTTGCCCAGGTTCGGCCCACGCCCCAGCTCGCCCAGCGTTACGCGATAGCAACTGAACTTCTGCGCCGGATCGAACTGGAAGAGCTTCGGCGCCTCGGCTTCGACCAGGTCATACGCCGCCGCCAGCTCCTTCATCTGCTTCGGATCGGTGGTCAGCTTCGCGGCCAGTGCGCGCAGATAGCGGAAGCGCCACAGACCCACGTCGAGCGTGGTATTGCAGATGGCAAAGTGCCGGAACCAGTCGAACCGCGTCGCAACCTCCGCCGCCTGCGCCTGGGTCAGATGCGGTTTTGCCGCCTCCAGCGCCGCCGCCATCTCGTCGATGCGCCCCATGCAATCGGCCTTCTGCTTCTCCATCCGGGCGACATTTTCCAGCGTTGGCTCAAGATACGCCGCGTACTCCGGCAGATAATTCCGGTTGGTATAGCGCAGCAGCACCTCGCGCCGCGCAATGCTGCCGGCAAAGTCCGCGTTGGTGGACGATCCATGGCCCAGCGGCGACCAGCACCACGTACACGCATCCTCCGACGCGCGCATGAACTTCACCATCGCAGGCGCGGCCGCCTCGCCGTAGATGCCGGCGGCCCACGTGTGCCACAAGGTTTCTACGTTGGCGTTGGCGTTCCAGGCCAGTTCGCGCCAGAAGAAGACGCAGTGATTGTTGATAATGTCGGCGAAGATGTCGAACGTGGCCGGCTGGTTGGTTCCGCCGGCGTAGATCTCCGTGCCGCCGTTTCCGCCGATCAGCTTCAGGGCCTGCTTCATCGTGCTTGCCGTGTAGTTCACCGTGGAAGCAGGGAAGTACTGCCGCCCGATAAACTGCCCCACCATCTGGTACTCCGCGATCTCGGTATGCGGCGCGCACTTGCCCAGCAGCGTAGTGAAGCGCGCATTGGGCTCGCAGTCCGAGTGGTACACCTTGGTCTGCATGATGACGTCGGCGGGTGTCTCCTTGATCACGCGGGCCCACAGCTCGGGATGGCTCAGGCCAAACTGCCCATAGCCCGGCGCGTGAACGTAGTTCGTCCCCAGCCAGTGCGGGCAGCCGCTGGACCATGTGCGCAGATGCAGCCGCTGCCCCATTGGCTTCAGCAACGCGTGGTAACGCGAGATGAACTCGTATAACTCGTTGGGAAACTTGTCCAGGCCCGACTGCTTGCAGCGCGCGTCCTGGCAGTACGCGCTGTAGTTGTCCCAGAAGGTGGCGGAGATGCCATCGCCCCCGGTCTGCTCCGCCCACTCACGGACGAAGGCTTCGATCACCTTCCACGTCAGCGGATCGGATGGGCACAGCGCCGCCGACTCATGCGAGTTCGCCTCCGGCGTGCCCTTGGCCGAGGGATACGCCTTCAGCACCGCCGCATACAGCGCCGGCGACCACGTCGCAAAGTTGTTGCCATAGGGCAGAAGCGCAAAGACATCCACATCGGCGTCGTGGAACTCCTTCACCCGCGCAGCGTTCTGCGCCTTGTGCGTCTCGCCGCTCGCCACCAGGTCCTTCTGCTGCGCCGCGGTGAGTTGCGCGTAGACATCGGGCAGCGCCTGGAGCGCGGGCGAAGCATCCAGTTTTGCGGTATAGAAGTTTGCTCCGAAGATGGAGGTCTGTTCGGCGACCGGGTAATCCGGATGCCATTGCGCGGTGCGAATCGCAAAGTCCGGATTGCGGCGATAGGGAACGGTGCGGAGCGCGGCCCAATGCTCCGGCTCGCCCGCCGCAAACAGCAGCGACCGCGGACGCGCGCCGTAGACTACCGTGCCGCCGGTGTATAGCACGGTGTAGCCGTCCTGCCTGGGGGCTTCGGTCGCGGGCAGCTTCCCATCCTTCGCCAGCGCCAGAACGATGGCCCCGGCCGTGGGCTTCGGCGCGCCGTCGTAGGTCGAGATTGCGGATTCGTCCAGCTTCAGTTTCTTGGCCAGAATGCGCGCCGCGGAGTGAATCGCAGCGTGGCCATTGGCCGGAACCAGGACCGACTTGGGGCTGGACGCAGGCGCGTCGGCGAAGAGATTGAGGGGGCGGATGAGGCTGGCCCCTACGCCGGTCATCCCCGCCAGAAGAAGAAAGTCGCGTCGCGTAGTGGACAGATCGGCGGGATTTTTGGACGACGAGTTGACAGCTAGTTTGGACGACGAGCCGGTAGCTTGGTTGGACACGGGGAAGCCTCCTGGGTTGTTCTGCGGCGTGCATTCGACAATACGCATCCGACGCCAGACTAGTCTCAATCGCGCTGCAAATAATACGGAATTCGCGGCGGTGCGCAGCTTTCAGCCAAGGCCCGCTCACCGGGTTATTTTTCATGTGGCATGAGCAAATAAAAAGCGAATATAATGGAGGGCGATGGAGGCGTATGGCCCCATGATCTCCAACCACGATCCCCAACCCGACACTCCCCAACCCGACGCTCTCCAATCCGACCGCTTCCGCTTCCTCTACGTCGATCTCAACAGCTTCTTCGCGTCGGTGGAGCAGCAGTTGCACCCGGAGTATCGCGGGCGGCCGGTCGCCGTGGTGCCAACCCAGGCCGATACGACCTGCTGCATCGCGGCCAGCTACGAGGCCAAGGCGCTGGGCATCAAGACCGGAACGCAGGTGGGCGAGGCCAAGCGCATCTTCCCGGAGATCGTGCTGGTCATGGGCGAACACGGCGTCTACGCGGACTACTCGCGGCGCATCGCGGCTGCGGTCGAGCGATGCTGTCCCGTCGCGCACACGCCGTCCATCGACGAGATGGTCTGCGAGCTGATGGGGCGCGAGCAGGAACCACCGCGCGCGCGGGGGATCGCGCTGGCCATCAAGCAGGCCATCAAGGACGATGTGGGTGAGTCGCTGCGCTGCTCCATCGGAATGGCGCCCAACCGCTTTCTGGCCAAGATTGCCAGCGACATGCAGAAGCCCGACGGGCTGATCGGCCTGCTTCCTTCGCAGCTTCCCCGCGCCATCGCGCACCTGGAGCTGCGCGACATTCCCGGCGTCGGCGCGCGCACCGAGGCGCGGCTCAACGCCAAGGGAATCCACACCATGCAGCAGCTGCTAGCGCTCGACCGCAAGGGAATGCATGCGCTGTGGAACTCGGTCTGGGGCGACCGGCTCTACCACTGGCTGCGCGGCGTGGAGACCGGCGACGACGGCGCGCCCGTGGACTCCGGCGCGCAGAAGTCCCTCGGCCACTCGCACGTCCTGGGGCCGGAACATCGCACGCCGGAGGGCGCGTGGGCCGTGGCGCACAAGCTGCTGCACAAGGCCGCGATGCGCCTGCGCATGGAGCGCCTCACCGCCAGCGCGATGCATGTGACCATCCGCTACGCGCTGACCCGTGAGCAGGTCTCGCAGGCGGAGGGCGCGGGCAAGCGCGCCAAGCGGCACTTCAGCGGACTGCGCCACTCCGGCTGGTCGATGGAGGCGCGCTTCGCGCCCTGCCAGGACACGCTGACGCTGCTCGAAGCGTTGCGCGGCATGTGGGACAGGCGGCCCGAGGGCGCGGAGTTTGCGCGTCCCTTCTTCGTCGGCGTGACGATGCACAATCTGATCGCGGAGAGCGACCTCCAGCCCTCGCTCTTCGCCGATCCGAACCACCGCGCGGACCTTGCCGCCACCATGGACCGGCTCAACATGAAGTACGGCAACACCACGCTGCACTTCGCCGCAATGCTGCCCGCCAGGCAGTCCGCGCCAACCCGCATCTCCTTCACCCAGATTCCCGTGAAGTACGGCGTGGATTACATCTAGATCAGGTTCGGTAAAACGTTCTACTGCGGCGGTGTTGTGGGCTGAGGCTGTTTGTCGCCGCCGCCGAAGATCTTCTGGATCAGGCTCTGCGGAGCCTCGCCGCCCATGTGGCTGCATGTGCTGGCCGGGACGGTGCCATCGAGGAACGCGAGATTGTAGTCCTCGGGGCAACTGTCGTCGGCGGGCAGCCAGGTGTTCTTGTCGATGCGCACCAGTTGCACGCCGTCGGTCGGGCTGAAGGAGTGCATGTCGGAGTACTGCGGCAGCTTGATGGCGCGGTTCATGAACTCCGCCCAGATGGGCGCCGCAGTGTCCGCTCCCTGCAGTCGATGTGTCAGTCCATGCGAGATGTCCGTATAGTCGTCGTTGCCGACCCAGATGATGCAGAGCAGGTTGGAGGAGTAGCCGGCGAACCAGGCATCGTGCTCGGTGCCGGTCTTGCCGGCGGCAGGAGCGCTGAATCCGTGAGCGCGAACCGCAGACGCAGTGCCGTAGTTCGCGGTGAACTCCAGCAGCGACTGGGTGAGGTAGGCGGCGCGCGGGTCCATCACCTGTTTGGCCTCTGGCGCGAAGTCGGCGACGATGTCGCCATTGGCGTTGCGCACACTGGCCAGCATCCACGGCTTCAGGTGGACGCCGTTGTTGGCGAAGACAGTATAGGCGCCCGCCATGTCGATGGGGGTTGCGTTGTAGGTGCCGATGGCCACCGAGGGCGTGCCTCTTGCGTTGGTGATGCCTGCCGTGCGCGCGAGCGCCGCTACATTCTCATAGCCGATCTGCTCGGCCAGGCCGATGGTGGCAATGTTCAGTGAGTGGGCGATGGCCTGGGCGGCCGTGACCATCCCTGGGTATTCGCCCTTTTCGAAGTTGCCGGGGTCGTACGGCTTGCCATCGAACATGAAGGTGTGTGGGTCGTCATTCAGCCGGGTCAGCGCGGTGAAGATGCCGTTGCCGCCCAGGTCCATGCCGTTGAGACTGGTGTTGTAGGCCGCGGCGTAGACGAAGGGCTTGAAGATGGAGCCGGTGGGCCGCTCGGCGGTGGCGTGGTTCAACTGCGAGACGCCGTAGTTGCGCCCTCCCACCAGCGCCAGGATCTGCCCGGTGTGCGGGTTGAGCGCAACCAGCGCGACCTGCGGATACAGGATGTTGCTGTCGGTCTTCTTATGCAGCTTGCGCACCATGTCGTCGACGTTCTTCATCCCGGCTTCCACCGCATCGGAGGCAGCGCGCTGCAGCTCGGGGTCGAGCGAAGTGTAGATGCGCAGCGCGTCGTGGCCCAGCTCCTGGTCGCCCACGCGCTGGGAGAGCTGGTCATGGACGAGATCGACGAAGTAGGGGGCCTCGGCCGCGTCGATGTTGGGCGCTGCCAGCCGCAGCGGCTCGGCCTTGGCGCGGTCGGCCTCCGACTGGGTGATGGCCCCGGTCTCGACCATCGAGTCGAGCACCAGGTTGCGCCGCTCCATGGCGCGGTCGGGATGGCGATAGGGATTGCGCCAACTTGGGTTCTGGATCAGCCCCGCGGTCAGCGCGCACTCCGCCAGATCGAGCTGCCGCAGGTCCTTCCCGAAAAACGACTCGGCCGCCTCGCCGAAGCCGTTGATCTCGAACGACCCGCGTCGCCCAATGTTCACCTGGTTGGCGTACATCTCGAAGATCTGCTGCTTGTTGAAGCGCGCCTCAAGCTGGAAGGTGATCATGATCTCGATCAGCTTGCGGGTGAACTTTTTCTCCGGCGAGAGGAAGAACCCGCGCGCCAGTTGCATGGTGAGCGTCGATCCGCCGCATTCCTTGTGGCCGGTGAGGGTGTCCTCGACGGCGCACTTGGCGATGCGGACGTAGTTGATGCCGCCGTGCTCGAAGAAGCGGCGGTCCTCGATGGCCAGCACCGCCTGCACCATGTTGGGCGGGATTTCGCCGTACGTGACCAGGCGGCGCTTGGTGCGGTTCTCCCCGGAGAGCGCGGTGATCAGTTGCGGTTCAAGCTGGTACGCTGCCAGCGGCGCGCCGTTCTCCGCGGTGATGGATTGCACCACCGGGCCGCTGCTTGTGCCCGTGTCGGCGCTCTGGCCGGTGGCGATGGTGGCGCCGTCGGGGGAGTGGTAGCTCCCGGGGCCGGGCTTGATCCGGATGCTGTTGCCGCTCAGGGTAAAGGTGCCAAGCTGCGGGTTGGTGTTGTAGCCGGCCGTGCGCAGTTCCTGCGCGATGAACAGGACGGTCAGCCGCTGGCCCACGCGCACCTCGCGCGGCGCGGCGTAGATCTGCGCCACGTTGGCAAAGATGGGGCCGGAGGCAAGCCGGTCGTCCACGATGGACTGGTACTTGAAGTAGCAGATGCTGAGGACGCACACACCCAGGACCATGCAGGAGAGCGCGGCAAGAAGCAGGCCGCGCAGAAAGCGGTGCTTGAGGCCGGGAAGGCGTCCGCGAGAGTTGCCGTTGCCGCCGAGTTTGAGTTTGATGGCCATGAAGAAGGTTGTTGGTTGCCGGTTGTTAGTTGAGAGACAAAGCGGTCTGCATCTGTTGGACGGCTTCGCCCACGGGAATGTCTGTGGTCCGGTTGGCGAGGCGGTCGAGCAGCTCCACTTTGCCCTCGGCCAGCTTCTTGCCGACGGCGATGCGGAAGGGTACGCCGATCAGCTCGGCGTCCTTGAACTTCACACCGGCGCGCTCGTCGCGGTCGTCCAACAGCACGTCGATTCCGGCTTGATCGAGGGCGAGTGCGATCTCTTCGCCTGCGGCGAGAAGGGCTGGTTCGCGGACGTTGGTGATGGTGACGACAACCTGGAACGGCGCAATCGACGGCGGCAGCGCATAGGCGTCAGACGCCTTCGGATCATTCGCACTCTGCGCGGCGAACTTCGCCGCCGACTGCTCGATTGCCGCCGTCAGGATGCGCTCGATGCCGATGCCGTAGCTGCCCATGATCGGAGTCATCTCCTTGCCGTCGCGGTTCAGCACCGATGCGCCCATCGACTTCGAGTACTTGTATCCCAGCTTGAAGATGTGGCCAATCTCGACCGCCTTGGCGATGCGCAGCGGCTGGCCTCCGATGGGATCAAGCTCACCCTCGTTGACGCTGCGAACGTCGGCCACCAGCGTCGGCTTGAAGTCGCGCATCGGCGTCACATTGCGCAGGTGGTACTCCTCCTTGTTCGCTCCGGCGATCAGGTTGGTGCGGCCTTCGAGCGCCTTGTCGAGAATCACTAGCGTCCCCGGCTTCTTGGGGTGCGGCGCGGCAGTGAGCCCGATTGGCCCGAGGAATCCGGCGGGCGCGTTGAACGTCGCAACAATCTCTTCCGCCTGCATCGGGCGAAGTTCGCCGCCCGCGATCGCCGCCAGCTTGGTCTCGTTGAGCTGATGGTCGCCGCGCAAAAATACAACCACGGCGCGCGTCTTGCCCACGGTCTTGATCTGCTTCTCGTCGCTGTCCGCGTGCTCGACCATGTAGGCCATTGTCTTCATCTGATACACGCGCTCGACGCCGAGGAATGCTCCAACCTCGTCGATGGTCTTCTGATTCGGCGTGTGTACCAGCTCCGGCAATCCATCGCCGGTGGGTGCGAGGTCCGCGACCGGCGCGAGCTTCGATGTCGCCTTCTCGACGTTGGCCGCGTAGCCCGAACTGGAGCTGGCGATGAGGTCTTCGCCCGCGTCGGTGGAGACCATGAACTCCTGCGAGCCGGTTCCGCCCATTGCTCCGGAGTCGGCCTCGACCACCAGGAACTCCAGCCCGCAGCGCGTGAAGATGCGCCGGTAGACGGCCTCGTGCTTGGCGTAGCTGGCGTCCAGGCCCGCCTCGTCGATGTCGAACGAGTAGGCGTCCTTCATCAGGAACTGGCGCACGCGCAGCAGGCCAGACTTCGGCCTCGGCTCGTCGCGGAACTTGGTCTGGATCTGGTACCAGATCTGCGGAAGCTGCTTGTAGCTGCGCAGCTCGGAGCGCGCAATCGAGGTCATGATCTCTTCATGCGTCATGGCCAGGCACAGCTCCGCGCCCTTGCGGTCCTTCAGGCGGAACATGGTGTCGCCCATGCTGGCCCAGCGTCCGCTCTCGGCCCATACTTCCATCGGGTTCAGCGCGGGCAGGTGCATCTCCTGGCCAATGGTGTCCATCTCCTCGCGCACGATGGCGACAATCTTGTTGATCGCGCGCGTGCCAAGAAAGAGATGCGAGTAGATGCCCGCGCCGAGTTGGCGGATGTAGCCCGCGCGCAGCAGCAGTTTATGGCTTGCGACCTCGGCGTCGGCGGGGGCCTCGCGGAGGGTGGGGATGAAGAGTTGCGACCAGCGATGCATGGGGTGTGGGAGAACGCTTTCCGGCGTGGATCGCCTGTGGGCCCTGACGCTTGCGGCCTGCTCGACGAGCGAGGCGCGGGCGCGAAGGAGCCAAAGACCATTCTAAACCGGCGAGGGCGAAGGCATATCAGCGCGCGCGCCGCGCGATCAACGGATCGTGATGTTGCCGGAGCCGGTGGCGGCGCGGACGGTGGGGCCGCCGCCGTTGACCGTCCCAACAACGTGCTGTTTGTTGAGCTGACCTTGCATGAGGACGGGCAGATCGACGCGGACGGAGCCGCTGCCTGTCTCGGCGTTCAGGGTGAATTTGGCCGTGCTGCCCACATTGGCGGCAACACTGCCCGATCCGCTCTCCAGACGCCACTCGGCGGTTGGGTTGCCCGCGACCTCGATGTTGCCCGATCCGGCCTCGGCGCGCAGTCCGCCGTTGATGCCGCGGATGCGGATGGAGCCGCTGCCGGTCTGCGCCTTCACGTCGCCTGCCCCGCTCAGATTAAGGTCGAGGTCGCCGGAGCCGGTCTGGAGCGTCGCCGCGCCGTGTACGTTCGCGGCATGGATGGAGCCGGAGCCGGTTTCCAGCCGCGCATTCGCGCCGATATTCTCGACCTTCATATCACCCGATCCGGTGTCCGCGGTGACCGTGCCTTCAATGCCGCCGATCTCCAGGTCGCCGCTTCCGGTCGCGGCCTTCAGCGTGGTGCCGCTGGGCGCGGTGATCTCGTAGTCGATCGAGACATTATTGAAGAAAGAGGAATCGCCGCGGTTGGCGCCGATGGTGATAGTGTTGCCGGACTGTTTGATGGGCGGGTCGGCCACGATCTGCCTGACCCGGGCCTCCGCATCGCCAGCGCCGCCGAACAGACCGGCCCGGACGTGGACGCGCCCGATGACATGCACCTGGCTGCCGGAGCCGGAGTAGACATGCACGTAGCCGGAGCCGGTCGCAACCGAGAGGCTCGGCGCGCTGCTGACGGCAAGTGTCTTCTCGAAGCTGCCTTCGGCGGCAAAGGCTGCGGTTGCGGTCAGGGTAAGGGCTGCGATCAGAAGGGCAAAGCGTTTCATGGCGACTCCTTTTGGGGACAGCGCACACCAAGAATGAGAGACGAATGCGGACGAATGAAGATAGACGCGAAACTCCTTCGGCCCAACCGTCTCGAAAGAGTGCTACGCAGAGGCGCGCGCGGCGGTTCCATGAAAACGCATCAGGCGTACTTGCGCAGGATTCCCAGCACCTTGCCCTGGATGGCGACGTTGGCGGCGGGCGCGAAGATCGGCGCCATCTCCTTGTTGGAGGGTTGCAGGCGGATCATGCCTCCCTCGCGGTAGAAGCGCTTCAGCGTCGCGTCGTAGCCGTCCACCAGGGCGACGATGATCTCGCCCTCGCGCGCGGTCGCGGTGCGCTCCACCAGCACGTAGTCGCCGCTGACGATGTGCTCGTCGCGCATGGAGTCGCCGCGCACCTCGAGCGCGAAGACCTCGCGGTTGCCGATGATGTCGCCCAGCGAGATCGTCTCCGCCATCTCGACGGCCTCGATCGGCTTGCCCGCCGCGATGCGACCCACCAGCGGCAGGCGGTCGAAGCCCTTCTTGCTGGAGCGCGGAGGCAGCACCTCGATGGAGCGGCTGCGGTTGTGCGCGCGCTGCAGCAGCCCCTTGTTCTGCAGGTTGGTCACATGTTTGTGAACGGTTGCCAGCGAGGTGAGGCCCAGTCCGTGCGCGATCTCCTCGTAGGAGGGCGAGTAGCCGTTCTTCTGCGTGAAGTTGGTGAGGAAGTCGATGACTTCCTTTTGCCGCCGTGTAATAGCCATGCGCCGATTGTAGCGAATAAACGGCGAACTGCAAGTCCTTTCGCAAAAATAATTCATTGCCGGACTGGGTTCCGTGCCAGACTGGGTTCCCTGCCG
>Ga0224534_1000297_pt1 | contig 33007 bp, 26 predicted proteins | sample 714E12024metaG_FD_172012 | JGI IMG/M metagenome (GOLD analysis project Ga0224534, IMG submission 172012) | Peat soil microbial communities from Stordalen Mire, Sweden - 717 E1 20-24 | ecosystem: Environmental > Terrestrial > Soil > Wetlands > Peat | place: Sweden: Norrbotten County, Stordalen... | reverse complement strand
CCAACACCATCACGGGCAAGTACTCCATCTCCGATGGCAACCACTCCAAGATGCTGTTTGCCGACAACAACACACTGTGGATCGGATCGCAGTTCTGCGCCACGGGAGAACGCGCCAAGCTGGGGCAGAACTACAACTGCCTGACCATGGTTGTGCTGGGCGGCGCGACGCTCTCTCCACGGATTGTCCCCAACGTAACGCCGGGATCGCCGACTGCGGTGGTGCCCTATCCCAACCAGAACGACAACCAGTACTACTACGGCAGCCTCACCGGAATCTGCTGGGTGCAGAACTTCAACAAGGTCTACACCGCGTACGGCGGACAGGTACACATCTTCAGCACCGTGGATGGCTCCGAGATCGACAACGAGTACGTCACGGTGCAGGGTACCGCGCTCGACGTTGCGTACATGGACGCGCTGAGCGACGACGCCAACTGAGCACAGCATCAACACAACTCTGATCGTTCAACTCAGCCTCGGCTGAGCCGCGCCAGGTCGCGCAGGTACTGCTTCAGCGGGCGCGCCGGGCGGCCCCAGAAGACCTCGCCGGGGCCCCGGACTTTCTTGTGGCTCAGAACGCCCGCGCCTCCGCCGAGGATGACGCCGGGACCGATGTGGGCGTGCTCTCCGAGGCCAACCTGACCGCCCAGGACCGCTCCGTCCTCAATGACGCAGGAGCCGGAGATTCCGGTCTGCGAGGCGATGACGACGTTGCGCCCGACCACGCAGTTGTGCGCGATGTGCACCAGGTTGTCGATCTTGGTGCCCGCGCCGATGCGCGTCTCGCCCAGCGCGCCGCGGTCGATGGTGGAGTTGGCGCCGATCTCCACGTCGTCCTCGATGGCCAGCGTTCCCTGCTGCGGGAAGGCGATGTACTCGCCGCTGGCGGAGTTTCGCGCGTAGCCGAATCCGGTGGCCCCGAGAACCGCTCCGGCCTGCACCAGGACGCGGTTGCCGAGGCTGGTTCCCGCGTAGATGGTAACGTTGGCGAGAATCTCGCAGTCATCGCCGAGGACGACGTTGTCGCCGAGCACGGCGTGGGGACCGATGCTGCTTCCCTGCCCCAGTCGCACGCCTGCGCCCAGAACTGCCGTGGAATGGATGCGCGGCGCGAAGTCGTTTGCGATGGATTCGCGGGTGCGGAGGAAGCGCGCGGCGAGGGCGAAGGCGTAGCGCGGATCGGCCACGGCGAGCAGGCGCGGATCGTGCGGGTCGAAGCTCGTCGCTCCTTGTGCGGAGCCTCCGTTCTGCGCAGCGCCGCCGTGCGAGAGCAATGCGGGACGGGTCAGAATCGCGCCCGCGGGAGACTTGAGCGCGGCTTCGAGTGTGGCTGCGTCGGTGGCGAAGATCAGCGCGGACGAAGTGGCAGCTTCGATGCTGGAGACGCATAGAATCTTGTTGGTGACGAGTGGCGCGGACGCGCCGACCAGTTCCGCGATCTCAGCGATGGTTGCCAACGGCCCTCCTTGCGCTTCCTAGAATCTCATACCTGTCGCTGAAACGATGCGTTTTGTTGCGCAGCAAGGCTCCCGTAGTGGATGAGCAAGGGAGCGTTTGGGCCGGCGAGAACTCTCGGAATCTCGCTGAGCAGGGCCTCGCGCTCGATGTCGCGGTGGGCGCGCAGGCGCGTGGCGACGCGGTCGAGGTCGCCGTCGTTGTAACCGGGATGGCAGCAGAGCTCGTAGGTCCCAGTGGACGGAAGCGCGCGCAGAACCTCGGCGAGGGTTGCGGCGTTGAGCTGGCCGGTGGCGGAGATGGCGACGGTGCCGTCTGTCGTTCGTATGCGTCCTTCACGTATCTGTGCGTGGGCCTCGAAGCGCGGACGCAGGCAACCGATGAGCCGGACGGCGAGGCGCCGCGCGAGGCTGCCGTGGTCGAGCGCGAGCGACCAGTCCGACTCGAAGGGGTTGCGAATGGAGCGGATTCCGCAGCGATCGGCAATTTGCAGCAGCGGGCGCGCGATGGCGGGAAAGAGATGCGTGTGCTTGTGCGTGTCGATGTGGGTAACGCAGATCCCCGCGCGCTGTAGCTTCTCGATCTGCGCGAGCGCCTCGCGCGCGACTTCCTCCGCGTTGATCCGTCCCAGCAAAAGCGCCTGCACAAAATCAACCAGCGAAGGACGAAAGTTTTTGCCGTCGGTTCCGATCAGGCTGGGGATGGAGTCGGGCGGCGAGACGGGCGCGCCGTCGGTGAGCACGATGTGGCAGCCAACGCCAAGCGAGGGGTGGGCGCGGGCGACGGCAATGGCGTCGTCGAAGGCGGGGCCGGCGGCCATCAGCGTGGCGGAAGGCAGCACTCCAGCCGAGTGCAGTTCGCCGATGGCGCGGTTGATGCCGCGGGTGAGGCCGAAGTCGTCGGCGTTGAGGATGAGGCGCGCGGGCATCGTTTGGCGGTTGTGGAGCAAAAGCCGGGTTGTTGGTTGTCAGTTGGTGGAATGTTTATGGCTTGGATGGTGAATTGGGGGCGGGGCTGCCAGGAACTTCTTCAGGTTGTAGCCAGCGTGATTCGCGGCCTTGCGGGCGGCGGCGACGGAGGACTCGATTGCTGCGATGCCGGTGGAATGGGCTGATTTCGGCTGAGTGGATTCGGCGTGGGCGATCTGGATGAGTGCGGGAAGCTGGAGCCAGGTGAGCAGCTCGTCGAACTGCTCGCGGTTGAAGAAGGTGATGCCGGCGGCCTGGTTGACGCCGGCGAGCCAGCGGACGTCGGGGTCTGTCCAGAGAGCTTCGGAGTAGACCGCGTCCGGTGCAGCCGCAGCCTGAGAGAACAGCAGGCGCACCTGGGCGGCGGCCTGCCAACAGGCCTCGCCCTCCATGCCCATGGAGGCGAAGTGGTCGGCGAGTGTGGCGCGGAGCAGGAGCCGGTCGAAGAGGGCTACGAGTTCTGCGCGGTCGCCGTTGGGGATGCAATACGCGGGAAGGCTGCGCAGCACGATCCACGCGAGAATCGGCGCCCAGGTTCGTTCCTGGCGCGTGGCTGGAGCGTTGCCGGGCAGGATGGGGCGCGATTTCGCGGGCCAGTCGGTGGAGTAGGTGTGAGCGAGAGCTTGCAGGCGCGCCGCGCCGCACAACATTGCGTGAAGTCCGGCGGCAAACGCAGGCTCAATCGCATCCGCAGCCTGAGCATCGACGCTTGTTTGCGTGCCGGATGGTGCGGCAGCATCGGCGCGAACGATCAGCGCGCGGTTCTCTTCTGGGATCTGTTCGAGGAGACGGTCGAAGAAGAGCTGGCCCTTTTCGGCGATGGCGCGCAGCCGCGGATCTGCCTCTGACTGCTCACGCGCGGATTCACTTCCCTGCTGCGCGATCTCTGCGGCGAGGCCGGCGAGTGCGCGGACGTTGGCGGGGCTGACAGCGGCGCGCAGGGCGTCGTGCAGCGGACGCAGGCGCAGCTTGACCATCTCTTCGTGGACGCTGCGGACGCCAGCGCCGTTGAGCGAGTCGCAGAGACTGTCCCACGGCCAGTTGGCGGTGGGCTCGAGCGCGTGCCAGTCGAGCAGCACAACGCACTGGAAGCCGCGCAGTTCGAAGGTAAGTCCGTTCCAGTGCAGGTCGTTGGCGCGGCATAGGTACTCCAGGCCGTTGCGGTCGCGGTAGGCCAGGACCATCGACTCGCCGGTGGGCAGGCCGAGGCCGTCGCAGAGGCTGCGCTGGCGCAGCGAGCCGGTGGCCTTGTCCATGAACGCCGCGGAGATATGAATCGTCCCGCGCGTACCGTCGTACTTGTTGTTGTAGAGGACCAGTGAGCGCTCGCCGCCGTAGCGGTTGGAGTAGGCAAAGACGTTCTCGTCGACTTTGCCGTAGCCGTTCCAGAAGTCGTAGAGCGTGAACTCGGAGCTGCCGGCGAAGATGTATCGCTTGGCCAGCAGGGGAGCGATCTCTCGCTGGTGGCGCGCCACCAGTCCCTCGTTGGGCCACTCGTCCAGCATCGCCTGCTTGAACTCCATGCCGTAGCGCTCGGTGAATCCCTCGATCTGGCCGTGGGCGAACATGGGCAGGCCGGGAAGGGTCGCAAGCAGGGTGCAGACGCCGAAGTACTTGTCGCCGGTGCCGAACTGGTCGATGGCGGTGCGCTCGTCGGGGTTGCTCATGAAGTTGACGTAGCGCTTCATAATATCGGGGTCGAACTCGATGGTCTTCTTCAGGTAGGAGCGGTACTTGGCGTTCTCCTCGTCGCGCAGCATGTTCATGAAGGCCGAGTTGTAGACGCGATGCATTCCGAGGGTGCGGACGAAGTAGCCCTCGAGCAGCCAGAAGGCCTCGGCGAGAAGAAGCGTGCCGGGGACCTCGGCGGCGACGCGGTCGACCACCTCGCGCCAGAATTCGTTGGGCATCAGCGCGTCGAACTCCTCCTGCGACATGGAGTTCTCCGCGCGCGACGGGATCGATCCGCCGGCACCGGGAAGCGGAAACCAGAGGCGCTGGACGTGGCGTTTGGCCAGCACCATGGCCGCGTCGAAGCGGATGATGGGAAATAGTCGCGCGACGTGCAGGATGGTCTGAATCACATGCTCGCGCACCTCGGCCTTGGAGTAGTCGAGCTGCGCGGTGTCGTTCCAGGCAAACGAGGTGCCGTCGTTGCCGTGGTAGACGTAGCGGGTCTCACCATTCGAGTAGTGGCGCAGACGGAAGGCGACGGCGGCGTCGGACTGGTCGTAGTAGCGATCGTCGATCTTGATCTCGACGCGGCTGTCGCTGGAGAGGTCGGGCCCGTTGAAGCTGTAGGCCGGGAAGGGGCTCTCCCAGCGATGGAGGAACCAGTCGGGATGCTCGATGAGCCAGGGCGAGTCGATGCCCATGTGGTTGGGTACCATGTCGCTGGCCAGGCGCAGGCCGACGGCGGCGGCGCGGTGCTTCAGGTGGTTGTAGGCATCCCAGCCGCCCAGGTCCTGGGCGATGTCGTAACTCTTGAGCGAGTAGGCGGAGGCGACCGCATCGCCGTGGCCGCGCAGGCGCTTAATGGTGCGCGATGCAATGCTGCGCTCCCACAGGCCGATGAGCCAGAGGCCGGTGACGCCGCGCGAGGCCAGCAGTTGCAGCTCCTCATCCGGAATCTGGTCGAGCCTGTGAATGTGGCGCTGATATTTCTTGCTGAGCTGCTCCAGCCAGACGTAGGTGCTCTTGGCGATCAGCACCACGTTGGGCATCCAGGCTTGGTCGGCGCTGAAGTTTTCGTACTCGTCGAGCGGGGCCTGATAGTCGTGTGCGTAACGGCGACGGCGCAGTTCGTCGAAGCCGATGTACTCATCGCCCTCAAATCCCATCGAGCCCCAGGAGGGCCCGTGGCGGAACTGGTCGGGGCCGGGAGGATGGAAACGCATCCAGATGGCGACATCCTCCTCGCGCAGCACGTCGATGGCCAGCAGGATGCGCTTGATGTCGTCGCCGAGGTACGGTGCCCAGTGCTCGCGGATGAAGTCGAGCTGGCCGGTGAGAGAGTCGGGCGAGGCTAGCATGGGAGCGCGCAGCGCGTCGTAGAGGCTGCCGATCTCCGGCGCCATGGGCGGGCGCGTGCTGAAGAAGTCCGGAAAGGACGCGGTGACGTCGGCGTAGACCGTCTGCTCCTTCAGTCCCTTGTCCGCGAAGAGCGCGTGAAACGGTTTGAATGCGGGGTTGCTGTTGGCGATCCACAACATCAGCAGCTCTTCCAGCGCGGCCTCGCGGTTGGGCCGGCCGTCGCTCACTCCGAGCAGCCACTCCTTTGCGGTGAGCTTGCCGCGGAAGACGGCGGCATTTGGAAACTGCTCGGTGAAGGTGAGCAGGAGAGCTTCCAGCTTGCCCGGCATGGACTTGTCGGAGTTGAGGCGCTCGGCGAACCAGCGGACGGCTTCGGCCAGTACGGTGGGGTCGATCTGCTTGCGGTACTGGTCGACCAGCGCGTGGCTCAGCTCGTCGATCAGTCCCATGGCAAAGAGCGCGCCGGCGTTGATCGCGCCGGCCGGATCGGCGTCCGCGCCGCGCGCCCCGTCTTTGCGAGACCGGTTCAGCGCCTCGGCCAGCCTGCGGCTCGCCGCAACATTGGCGAAGACGACGTTGCCCGTGGTGCTGAAGAGCATGTCATCGACCTGGGTTGCTTCGCGAACGGCGCGGGAGATGTGAAATTCCATTTGTCGGATGCCTCAGCTCGGTACTACCAGTATCGCTCGCAAAGCGGGTCTACTGCATTGGATGCAGGGGGAACAGCCAGCTCATCCCCGGTTTGCGCTGATAATGACCTGCGTCGAACCGTGCAGGGCTTCGCGCTTCGGCTGTTTGCCGCAACGCGTCAGCCCCCCGCCGCATTCGATGAATCGAAGTGCGGCGGAGGGCTGGTGGTACGACCGGGGAGAGACCAATGGACCGGATTGCTATGCCGGCTTGCGCAAGGTGTAGCTGCTCAGGGTCTTTATGTAGTTGCCGCGTTCGAAGGGCGAGGCGTCGGGCACGGAACGGCGGCTGAGGCTGCCGCGCATCTGGCGGATGGACTGGTACTCGTGCTCCTCCATCCAGCGCAGCAGATCGGACTGGATGGTTGCCAGATAGGGGATGCCGTTGGCCAGCAGCGCCGATGCGAGCATGGCGACCTGTCCGCCGGCCATGATGGCCTTCAGAACGTCTTCCGCGCTGTGCACGCCGCCGGTGACGGCAATCTCCGCGCTGAGATCGCCGTAGAGGATTGCAGTCCAGTGCAGCCGCAGCAGCAGCTCCTCCGGACGGCTGAGCGTGAGCGTGGGAGTGACGTTGAGGTTTTCGATGTCGAAGTCCGGCTGGTAGAACCGGTTGAAGAGAACCAGCGCATTGGCGCCGATCTTATCCAACCTTGCAGCCAGGTTCGGGATGCTGGTGTACTGCGGCGACAGTTTCACTGCAATTGGGATCTTCGTGCTTGCCTTCACCTGACGAACCAGTTCGATAATTCCCTCTTCAAGCTGGTCGCTGGTAACGCGTGGGTCGGTGGGCAGCGAGTAGGTGTTGAGTTCGAGCGCGTCCGCGCCGGCCTGTTCTATCTCTTTGGCGAACTTCACCCATCCGCCGGCGGTCGCGCCGTTCAGGCTGGCGAGGACGGGAATGCCGGCGACGGCTTTGGCGCGGAGGATGTGGCTGAGGTAGGCGTCGTGTCCCTGCCGGTAGCTCTCATAGGCGGGGAAGTAGCTAAGCGACTCGGCAAACGACTCCGTGCCGCGCGAGAGGTCGCTGTCGAGCGCGTTGCTCTCCAGCGTGAGTTGCTCCTCGAAGATAGAAGGCAGCACAACGGCGGCGGCGCCGGCCTCTTGCAGACGCTGAATGTTCTCCGGGGAGTCGGTCAGCGGCGAGGAAGAGACCAGAATGGGGCTTTTCAGCTTCAGGCCAAGATATTCAGTGGTCAGGTCGATCATTTGTCGCCTCCTTCCGCGCCCAGGGGCGCAACGGCCCCTTCTTTCTCCGGCGGGGCGATGTGGGGCGACTCCGCGCGTCCGGGCATGGCAGCGCGGCCGGAGTAGACGCGCCAGGTACGCTCGACGTCGTCCTGTGCCTCCTGTAGCAGCAGCTTGGCAACTTCAGGCCGACTGCGCGTCAGCATGGTGTAACGTGCCTCGTGGTAGGCGTAGTCCTTCAGCGAGATGGAGGGCGCGCGGGAGTCGAGCTGGAAGGGGTTCTTGCCCTCTGCGCGGAGCGAGGGGTTGTAGCGCATCAACGGCCAGTAGCCGGAGAGCACCGCGCTCTTCTGCTGCTCCATGCCGTAGGTGAGGTCGTAGCCGTGGGCGATGCAGTGGCTGTAGGCGAGGATAAGCGCCGGGCCGTCGTAGGCCTCCGCCTCCTGGAAGGCCTTGACCGTCTGCATGTCGCTGCTTCCCATGGCGATGCGCGCCACGTAGACCGATCCGTAGGCCACGGCCTCCATTGCGATGTCCTTCTTGCTGTTGCGCTTGCCGCCTTCGGCAAACTTGGCCACAGCGCCGCGCGGAGTCGACTTGGACATCTGTCCGCCGGTGTTGGAGTAGGTCTCGGTGTCGAGCACCAGCACCTTGACGTTCTTGCCCGAGCCGAGGACGTGGTCGAGACCGCCGAAGCCGATGTCGTAGGCCCAGCCGTCGCCGCCCAGGACCCAGACGCTCTTGCGGACCAGCGAGTCGGCCACGGTGAGCAGGGCGCGGGCCTCGACGGAGTCGACGCCGGCCAGCTTCGAGCGGAGCGCCAGCACGCGCGCGCGCTGCGCCTCGATCTCGCTCTCCTTGGCCTGGCTTGCAGTGAGCAGTGCGGTCACCAGCTCGTCGCCGACGGTGGGCGCGAGGCGCTTGAGCAGGTCCTCGGCGTACCCCTTCTGCTGGTCGAGGGCGAGGCGCATGCCGAAGCCGAATTCGGCGTTGTCCTCAAACAGCGAGTTCGACCAGGTGGGCCCGCGGCCGCTGGCGTTCTTGGTGTAGGGAGTGGTGGGCAGGTTGCCGCCGTAGATCGACGAGCAGCCGGTGGCGTTGGCGATATAGATGCGGTCGCCGAAGAGCTGAGTGAGCAGCTTGATGTAGGGCGTCTCGCCGCAGCCCGAGCAGGCGCCGGAGAACTCGAAGAGTGGATCGAGCAACTGAATGTCCTTGACCTGGGTGTGCGAGAGGCGGTTGCGGTCCGTCCAAGGAATGGACTCGAAGAAGCTCCAGTTCTTGGCCTCGGGCGCGCGCAAGGGGGCCTGCATCTCCATGTTGATGGCCTTGTGCTTGGCTTCGCTCTTGCTCTTGACCGGGCAGACTTCGACGCAGAGGCGGCATCCGGTGCAGTCCTCGGGAGCGACCTGTAGGGTGTAGGCCTCCTGCTCCATGCCCTTCCACTTCGGCTTGGCGCTCTTGAAGGTCTCGGGCGCGCCGGCCAGCAGGGCGGAATCGTAGACCTTGGCGCGGATTACGGCGTGGGGGCACACCAGCACACACTTGCCGCACTGGATGCAGAGGTCCTTGTCCCAGACGGGGATCATCTGCGCGATGTTGCGCTTCTCCCACTTCGCGGTCCCAGTGGGGAACGTCCCGTCGATCGGCAGGGCGCTGACCGGGAGCGAGTCTCCCTTGCCCGCAGCCATCGTGCCCAGCACGTTGTATACGAAGTCGGGGGCCTCTCTGGGCAGCATGGGCAGCAGGTCGAAGGTCGCGGTGGCCTTCTCCGGCACCTTTACCTTGTGCAGGTTGGCCACCGCCGCATCGACGGCGGCGAAGTTCTGCTGCACCACCGCGTCGCCGCGCTTGCCGTAGGTCTTCTTGATGGACTTCTTGATCTGCTCGATGGCCTCGTCGGCGGGAAGCACGCCGCTGATGGCGAAGAAGCAGGTCTGCATGATGGTGTTGAGGCGGTTGCCCATTCCGGTGTCGCGCGCCACGGTGTAGCCGTCGATGACGTAGAACTGCAGCTTCTTCTTGAGGATGGTCTCCTGGGTGGTGAGCGGCAGGTGGTTCCAGATCTCATCCGGCCCATAGGGACTGTTCAGCAGGAAGACCGCTCCGGGCGCAGCAGCGGAAAGGAGATCCATGCGCTCCAGGAAGGAGAACTGGTGGCAGGCCACGAAGTTCGCCTTGCTGATGAGGTAGGTGGAGCGGATGGGGTTGGGGCCGAAGCGCAGGTGCGATGTGGTGACGGAACCGGACTTGCGCGAGTCGTAGACGAAGTAGCCCTGCGCGTAGTTGGGCGTCTCCGCGCCGATGATCTTGATGGAGTTCTTGTTTGCGCCGACGGTCCCATCCGCGCCCAGTCCATAGAAGAGCGCACGCACGGTCTTGGGGTCTTCGGTGGAGAACTCGGGATCGTAGTCCAGGCTGCTGTGGGTCACATCGTCGTTGATGCCGATGGTGAAGCGGTTCTTCAGGTGCTCCTTCTTCAGCTCGTCGAAGACGCCCTTGACCATGGCCGGGGTGAAATCCTTGGAGGAGAGGCCGTATCGCCCGCCGATGATGCGTGGCTGCGTTGCGATGGGCGAGGTCCCGCTGGAGAACGCCTCGCTGAAGGCGGTGACAACATCCTGGTAGAGCGGCTCACCCAGCCCGGTGGGCTCCTTGCAGCGGTCGAGCACGGCGATGGACTTCACCGTCTTGGGCAGCGCGGCGAGGAAGGCCTCGCTGGCAAAGGGGCGATAGAGGCGGACCTTGAGCAGGCCGATCTTCTCGCCCTGCGCGTTGAGGTGTTCGATCAGCTCCTCCGCGGCGCCGGCGCCCGACCCCATCAGAACCAGGACGCGGTCGGCATCGGGAGCGCCCATGTAATCGAACAGGTGATAGGCGCGGCCGGTCTGGGCAGTGAAGCGGTCCATCACGTCCTGCACGATGGTGGGGCAGGCCATGTAGAAGGGATTGGCGGTCTCGCGCGCCTGAAAGAAGACGTCCGGGTTCTGCGCCGAGCCGCGCAGGACCGGATTGTCGGAGCTGAGAGCGCGCTGGCGATGGGCAAGCACATGCTTCTCATCCAGCATCGCGTTGATTGTCTCGTCGGAGATGGTGAGCGCCTTGTTGACCTCGTGCGAGGTGCGGAATCCGTCGAAGAAGTGGAGGAACGGCACGCGCGACTCCAGGGTGGCGATGTGGGCGACCAGGGCCAGGTCGGCCGCCTCCTGCACGGAGCCGGACGACAGCATGACGTATCCCGTGGAGCGGCAGGCCATGATGTCCGAGTGGTCGCCAAAGATGGAGAGCGCATGGGTGGCCACCGCGCGCGCCGAGACGTGAATGACGTTGCTGGTCAGCTCGCCGGCGATCTTGAACATGTTGGGGATCATCAGCAGCAGGCCCTGGGAGGCGGTGAAGGTGGTGGCGAAGGCCCCGGCCTGCAACGCGCCATGCATGGCTCCCGCGGCGCCGCCTTCGCTTTGCAGCTCGGAGACTAGCGGCACGGTGCCCCAGATGTTCTTATGCCCTGCAGTCTGCCACTCATCGGCCCATTCCCCCATGTTGGACGACGGGGTGATCGGGTAGATGGTGATCACCTGCGAGAGCCTGTATGCCACCCGTGCACAGGACTCATTTCCGTCGAGAATCGCCGTTTGCTGTTCACTCATTCTATTGCCTCCAATATCATTTCCGAACCCCATTTTGCGCCCTGCGAATAGGGAAAGAAGTGAGCCCGATCACAAGACTAACCTTTGAGGGTCTGGTAGAGTGGAGTCTGAGGCCAGAAATCCATGACGAACAGCCCCTATCTGCCCGTCATTGTGCTGTTGCTGGCGGCCGTGGCGTTCGCCCTGTCGACGCTGCTGCTAGCTTGGCTGTGGGCCAGGTTCTTCTCCCCGCACAAGCCAGGGCCGAGCAAGAATGCCATCTACGAGTGCGGGCTCGAATCGGTCGGCGACGCTTGGATCCAGTTCAAACCAGGCTACTACCTCTATGGAATCATCTTTCTCGTCTTCGATGTCGAGGCGGTCTTCCTGCTTCCGTTCGCGGTGGCATTCAGCAGATTCGGGGCGGCGGAATCCCTCGCCATGCTGGTCTTCCTGCTCCTGCTGGTGGAAGGGCTTGTCTGGGCCTATCAGAAGAACATCCTGGTCTGGACATAGCGCCTCTTCACCCCAAGAGTTGTCATTCTGAGTTGTCATTCTGAGCGAAGCAGTACAAGAGTTGTCAGTCTGAGCGAAGCAGTACAAGAGTTGTCAGTCTGCCCCTGAGCGCAGTCGAAGGGGAAGAATCCCCGTATTTCGTCTTTGTTTGTTCTTGCCGTCTTCTGGCCTGAGCGAAGCAGTACAAGAGTTGTCATTCTGGCGTAGCCAGAATCTCCGTATTTCGCAGGATGCGCGACAATCTATACCAGCAATTCAACAGGCTCTCACCGATTCGAGATGCAACCAAGGACTTCAGGGGTGGATGAAAAACTAAAGAACGAGCTGAGCAAGCAGGGGATCTTCACCACTACCCTGCAGAATCTCTACAACTGGGGGCGCACCAACTCCATTTGGCCGTTGAACTTCGGCCTGGCCTGCTGCGCCATCGAGATGATCGCCACCACCATGGCGCGCTACGATATGGCCCGCTTCGGCGCGGAGGTCTTCCGACCGTCTCCGCGGCAGGCGGACCTGATGATTGTGGCCGGAACCGTGACCAAAAAAATGGCTCCGCTGGTGGTGCGGCTGTACAACCAGATGCCGGAGCCGAAGTACGTGATCTCGATGGGCGCGTGCGCCATCTCCGGCGGTCCGTTCAAGCAGGGTTACAACGTGCTGAAGGGGATTGACCGCTTCATCCCCGTGGATATATACATTCCCGGCTGCCCGCCGCGTCCCGAGGCGCTACTGGATGCATTCATGGAACTGCAGAAGAAGATCGACGAACAAACATTGACCGGGGAGAAGAGGCCGCGCCATCTGAACGCCGGCGAGCCGAGTGAGTTCGTCGTTCCCCGGTATGGCGCGCACGATCTGGAACCAACCAAGAACCCCAATCTGTGGAAGGCGCCCCTGGTACAGATCTCGCAGGCAGGCACGGATGAATCTGGAAGCCATTAAATCCGAGATCGAGGCAAACGTTCCCGGCTGCCGGCTGGAGCTGGTTGCCAACCCCAGCCCGTCGGGCCAGCACTCGCTGCGCACCGGCGCGGAGCACGCGGTCGCCGTCGCCGTATATCTGCGCGACGCAGAAGACCTGCGCTTCGACTTCTGCTCCAACGTGACTGGCATCGACTGGCCGTCCAGGGAAGTCTCGCAGAAGGTGAAGGTCCGCAAACTGGTGGACGGGGTGGAGCAGGAGGTCGAAGAGGTACGGAAGACCGCGCTGCCCGGTACTCTCGAAGTGGTCTATCACCTCTTCTCGGTGGAAAAGAAGCATGGCCCCATTTCGCTGCGCATGAGCACCATCGACCGCGACGCCAACGTCCATCTCCCCTCGCTTACTCCCGTCTGGCGCAGCGCGGAGCTTCAGGAGCGCGAGATATTCGACCTCTTCGGAGTCGTCTTCGACGGACACCCCGACCTGCGCCGCCTGCTGATGTGGCCCGACTTCACGGACCATCCGATGCGCAGGGACTACGTCGATCCGGACGACTACGAATATGAGCCGACCGCGCACGACGAAGTGCTGCGACGCGCGCAGCAGCATCGCAGCGAAGCGGATGAAGAACATCCAGGCGAAGCGGGGGAGAGATGAGCACAGCCACCCATCCTACTGCGCACTTCGATCTGCAGCCGACGGACGGACCCGGCAAAGAGCAGTTGCTGGAGCTCTCGATGGGGCCGCAACATCCCTCCACGCACGGCGTCTTCCGCATGAAGGTCGTGCTCGACGGCGAACGCGTCGTCCGGCTCAAGCCGGTCTTCGGATACCTGCATCGCAACCACGAAAAAATCGCCGAGAGCGAGACCTACCTCGGTTCGATGCCCTACACCGACCGGCTCGATTACATGTGTTCCATTACCAACAACTGGGCCTACGCGCTGGCGGTGGAAAAACTGGCGGGCATCCAGGTGCCGGAGCGAGCCGAATACCTGCGCGTCATCACCGGCGAACTGACCCGTCTGCAGAACCACGCATGCCTCATCGGGTTTCTGATGCAGGACATGGGGTCCAGCGGAACGCCGCTGATGTACGCCTTCCGCGAGCGCGAAAAAATCCTCGACCTCTTCGAGTCGCTCACCGGCGCGCGCATGATGTGCAACTACATGCGCTTCGGCGGCTGCCGCGTGGACCTGCCCGCCGGCTGGCTCGATCAGGCGAAGAAAGTCGTCGCGGACTTCCCGCGCTTTCTGGATGAGTACGAACAACTGCTGGTGAGCAATGAGATTCTGATGGACCGCACGCAGGACGTCGGTGTGCTGTCGCGGGAGTTGGCCGTCAGCGCGGGCATCAGCGGGCCGATGGCGCGCGCCAGCGGCGTGGACTACGACATTCGCAAGGTGGACCGCTACAGCATCTACGATCGCTTTACCTTCCGCGTGCCGCTGGGCAGCCACGGAGATGTCTACGACCGCTTTATGGTCCGCCTGCTGGAGATGCGCGAGTCGGTGAGCATTCTGGAGCAGGCCATGCGCGATATTCCCAGCGGGCCGATCGTCGATCCCAAGATGAAGATTCGCGGCTTCCGCCCCAAGCCGGGTGAGGCCTATGGAAGGATTGAAGCGCCCAAGGGCGAGCTTGGCTTCTATCTCGTCAGCGATGGCTCGCCCAACCCGTACCGCTATCGCGTGCGTCCGCCCAGCCTCATCAACCTGACGGTGCTGGAAGACCTTTGCGTGGGGCGGAATGTGGCGGACATCGTGGCCATTCTGGGTAGCATTGACATTGTGCTGGGCGAGGTAGATCGATGAGGGCCGCCATGCACAAAACCATGAAACACACCGCCGTCAACTTCGCCCTGCGGCGCAGATTCTCACACGCATTGGTCTTGCTTAAGGGCACGTCTTCAGAGCCTGCCCTGAGCGAAGTCGAACGGGTGCTGCAACACACGCTCCCCGCCCGCGGGGCTTTAGCCCCTGAGGTCAACCTCGCGGAGGCCCGCCATGGTTGGTGAAGGCATCCTGAAGGGAATGGCGGAGACGGCGCGGAATTTCTTCGGCAGCTTCGTCAGCAAAGACCGTCTGACCACGGTCCAGTATCCCGAGGAACGCGAGCTACAGATCGAGGCTGCGCGCGACTTCCCGTTTCTGGTCTACGATGGCGCGGACTGGCAGCAGGGGATGCGCTGCGTGGCCTGCCAGATCTGCGAAAAAGAGTGCCCGCCAAAGTGCATCTTCATCGAGAAGAGCAAGGACAAGAAACCGGATGCCAACGGCAAACCGCAGTTCTACCCCGCGGTCTTCAATATCGACATCTCCGTCTGCATGAGCTGTCAGATCTGCGTCGAGGTCTGCCCGTTCGATGCCATCAAGATGAACGTGGACTACAACCTGAGCACGGACGACCGCTTCGCCGGTCTGCTGCTCAACAAGCAGCGGCTGTCCAAATCAAACGATTATTACCGCAAGATTCATCCCACCGAGGCGACCGCCGTGGATGCGCGACTCGCCGAGGAGCGGGCCAGGCAGAAAGCAAAGGCGAAGTCGGCTGCGGAGGCAAAGGCCGCCGCGGAGGCCAGGCTTACTACAACAGCGGTGCAACCCGCCAGCGGTGAACCACGATGACCCACCTCGCTCAGTTAGCGCAAGAAGTCGATCAGATCTTCGTCCTCGCCGCACACTGGCTGCTGAGCTATCTCCCCGCCGCCCTTCAACCGCTCTGCTCGGCCATCCTGTCGGTTGCGGCCATCATTATCGTCTTCGCCACGTTGTTCGCACTCACGACCTGGCTCGAGCGCAAGGGGCTGGGAAGAATGCAGAACCGCTATGGCCCAAACCGCGTCGGTCCTTTTGGAATGCTGCAACCCATCGCCGACGGAGTGAAGTCGCTCACCAAGGAAGACATCGTCCCCATCACCGCGGACCACGCGGTGCATTTTCTGGCGCCGGTCCTTCTGGTCACCGCGTCCTTTATGGACTATGCGGTTCTCCCCATCGGCCGCAACATGGTGCTCGTCAACCTCAACGCCGGAGTGCTCTTCTTCTTCGCCATCGGCTCCATGATGGAACTGGCCGTCTTCATGGCCGGCTGGTCCAGCCGAAGTAAGTACACCCTGCTCGGTGCCATGCGCGCCATCGCGCAGATGATTAGCTATGAAGTGCCTCTGGTTCTGGCCTCCATCGTTGTCATCATGCAGGCCGGATCGCTCTCTACGGTTTCCATCGTCAACATGCAGGCCACATATTCCGGAATCTGGCCGCACTGGTTCGTCTTCACGCCCTGGGGATTCGCCGGATTTGTTCTTTTCATGGTAGCCGCAACAGCCGAATCCAACCGCTCGCCCTTCGATCTGCCCGAAGGCGAGTCCGAGATCATCGCCGGCTACTATACGGAATACTCAGGCTTTAAGTTCGCCCTCTTCTTCCTGGGGGAATATATTGGCATGTTTGCCACCAGCGGAATGGCAATCACGCTCTTCCTCGGTGGTTGGTCCGCGCCCTTCTCCTTTTTGACATGGGTTCCATCCTACGTCTGGTTCTTCGCAAAACTACTCGCCATCATCTCCGTCTTCATCTGGATTCGCGGGACGCTTCCCCGCCTGCGCATGGACCAACTGATGAACCTGGCATGGGAGTTCATGCTCCCCATGACGCTGCTCAATCTCCTTACCGCCGGCATCTGGCATTTCATGCCTGCGGGATCTTCGCGATGGCTTGTATGCAGTACCATGGTTGTTGTTCCATGTATTTTGCTGAGCCGAGGGTTGAAGCATAGGAAGAAATTTCAAGTCCGTACTTATCATTATTCCGAGTAACGTTGTGAGTTTTATGAATCAATATCGCTTTGAAAGGGACGGGCTTCAGCCCGTCCGCAACGGCAGAGATTAATGGGGCTTTAGCCCCCGAGGGAATGGACACCTGTTTATATCTTCTTTGGATTCCACATCTGTTGATTTCAGTTCTTGAAATATGAATCTAACCGCACCTACTATCGAGCTATCAAGATGACTGCATCCTTTATGATCCTCGCCCTGCTTACGGTTGCCGGAATGGCGGCAGCCATGGGCCTGCGCAACGCAGTCCACTGCGTGTTGGCGCTGACGGTTGGATTTGCCGGCGTAGCCGCGCTGTATCTGCAACTTGGTGCACAATTTGTAGGTCTTACGCAGATCATGGTCTATGTGGGCGCAGTGGCCATCCTTGCCGTCTTCGCCATCATGATGACGCATAGCCCAGAGCCGGTGAAGCAGCCCGCCTTCTCTTCCCAATGGTTTGTGGGCGGCATCGTTGCCGCTTCCGTCTTCGCGGTACTTGCCTGGGCAATCCACTCCAACGCGGCATTCACGCAAGGTTTGCCGCCGCAACCTGAAGTCACAGTCCATCAGATCGGCGATGCGCTGATGCATCATTTTGTCTTGCAGCTGGAGATCATGGGCCTGCTTCTGACCGCTGCGCTCATCGGCGCCGTGGTCATCGCGATGGGACACGAGGAGGAGATGAAATGAGCTCCTTGCAAGACTATTTACTCCTGTCCTCACTTCTCTTTTCCATTGGCCTTGCCGGAGTATTGATCCGGCGCAATGCAATTCTTGTTCTTATCGGAATTGAACTTATGCTCAACGCGGCCAACCTGAACTTCATTGCATTCTGGCGCTTTGGCCCGAACCCCTCGGCCTTGACCGGGATCATGTTCGCGCTTTTTTCCATCAGTGTCGCCGCAGCGGAAGCAGCTGTCGGACTGGCTATCATTCTCGCTGCCTACCGGCATTCCAAGACCACCGACCTGGATCGGATGAATTCCCTGAAAGGATAATCTACCGCCGTCATACGAATATTCCGTCGTCATACTGACTTATCGTCGTCATTCTGACTCTGAGCGTAGTCGAAGGGTCAGAATCTCTGTATTTCGTTTTTCATCGCAGACATCTACTGTAGTTGATTTAATTGTTTTCCTGAGACTCAATGATCTGGATCGTTCAAAACCTTTGGCTGGTGCCCGCGTTGCCGGTCTTCGCGGCAGGAATCGGCGCTTTACTGCGCCAGCGGGACCGCATGGCTGCCGCAACGCTAGCCATCGGCTCCTTGTCTGTCTCCTTTTTACTTTCCCTATGCGCTTTCCTGCATGTGCTCGCTAACCACGGTGGGCAGCAAGTCCTGACGTTCAACTTCCGCTGGTTCCAGTTTGGCAATGAATGGGTGAAGCTAGGCTGGATGCTCGATCCGCTGACGGCCCTAATGCTGCTGATGGTCACCTTCGTCGGCCTGCTCATCTTTATCTACAGCGTGGGGTACATGGCCCACGACGACAACTTCACGCGCTTCTTCTGCTTTATGGCGCTCTTTGCCGGTGCCATGTTGGGCGTCGTCATTGCGAATAGCTTTCTGCTGCTCTTCATGTGCTGGGAGATCGTTGGACTTACCTCCTATCTGCTCATCGGCTTCTGGTACAACAGGCCGAAGGCGGCGGCGGCGGCGAAAAAAGCATTTATTGTTACTAAAATTGGCGACCTGGCATTTTTACTGGGAATGGTCTGGCTATACGCTAAGACAGGCACTCTTCTCTTTTATGACGGCGGCGCCGGTTGCCTCGAACACTCGGCGCTCGCGCATCTGGTTGCGCAGTCCACCGTTCTTGGTCTTACTGCCTCCACAGGCATCGCGCTGCTTATCTTCTGCGGCGCAGCCGGTAAGTCCGGGCAGGTCTCCCTGCACGTTTGGCTACCCGACGCGATGGAGGGCCCGACGCCTGTCAGTGCGCTGATTCACGCGGCGACTATGGTTGCGGCTGGAGTCTTCCTCGTCGCGCGCATCTATCCCCTGATGAGCGCCCAGGCAGGGTTCTCCCTCACCCCTGCCATTGCGTTGCAGGTTGTCACCTGGACAGGCGCGATCACCGCCGTCTTCGCCGCGCTCATTGCCGTCGCGCAATTCGACATCAAGCGAATTCTCGCCTACTCCACCATCTCGCAGCTTGGCTACATGATGATGGGACTTGGCGTTGGCGGCGTGGCTGTAGGCATGTTCCATCTCATTACCCACGCATTTTTTAAATCTCTTCTATTTCTCGGCGCGGGATCGATTATTCACGGATGTAACGGCGAACAGGACATCCGTCGCATGGGTGGTCTGCGCGGACTTATGCCCATTACCTTTGCGGCGTATGCCGTGGGAATGCTCGCGTTGTGTGGATTTCCGCTCTTATCCGGCTTCTGGAGCAAGGACGAGGTACTCCGCGCCGCACACGCCTGGAGCACCTCTCAGGCCCCGTTCTATTTGGGAGTTTTCGGCGCGTTACTTACCGCCTTTTATATGACGCGCCAGGTTTACTACGTCTTTGGCGGCAGTTCGCGTTTGCCAGAATCGAGTCGCGACTTACTCCAGACCTCTAACTCAACAAACTCGTCTCATGTGCCGGCCAGTCCCCACGAAAGCCCCGCCGTAATGACTGTCCCGCTGGTAATTCTTGCCGCGTTCGCCATGCTTCTGGGTTTTATCGGCACACCCGCTTGGCCGTGGTTCCAATCGTTTCTCGACGGCAAACAAACTACGTTTAGTTTTGCCGCATTCTACGGCTTCGGCGTTCTACCAGTCATGCTCACCTCGTCGCTGCTGGTCTTTGTCGGACTTGGCCTGGGCTGGTGGTTCTATGAACGCAAGCCCGTCGGAAGCGCGAATGACGTGGATGAACTGGATAAGCTACAGCCATTAATCTTTACCTTCCTGGGCCATGCGTTTTATGTAGATGCTCTCTATGGCGCAACGCTGGTTCGCCTGAACGCGTGGTGGGCTAAGGTCTGCGACTGGCTGGACCGATGGGTCTGGAATGGCGCGGTGCAAACCGTGTCGTATCTCGTGCTCGTTGTTGCATGGCTGAACAACTTTTTTGACGCATCCGTCGTGAACTCCGGCTTTGATGAGGGGTGCGAGGGAGTTTCGCGCGGCGGTCAGATCCTGTCGCTGCTTCAGGGTGGACAAGTTCAGAGTTATATGGCCGTTATCGGCTGCGCGCTCATCGCACTTGTCATGTTTCTGCTCTGGGGGGCTAAGCTATGATCGCCTTTCCCTGGATCACACTTCTGACCACAGTACCAATCGTTGGCGCGCTTGTTTTGCTTGTGCTTGGCGGACGGAACAAGAATCTCGCTCGTTGGTCTGCTCTGGCCTTTAGTTTTGTCGCGCTCGTTCTGACGCTGATCCTATGGCGCCACTTTGATCCCGCGTCGGGCAGCCTTCAATTTCAAGAGAGGCACGCATGGATTTCTACCCTGGGCGTGGAGTATCACGTCGGAATCGATGGCCTTGGGCTGCTGATGTTGCTACTTAGTTCTATTGTGGTTCCCATCGGTATGGTTGCCTCGTGGCAGATCAAGGAGAGAGTTCCGCTCTATTACTCTTTGATCCTCATTCTACAGGCGTGTCTCTTTGGAACCTTTACCGCCTTGAATTTCTTTCACTGGTTCATCTTTTGGGAACTAAGTTTGATACCGGCTTTTTTCCTCATTAGGCTGTGGGGCGGGCCGCGCCGCACCAGCGCGTCTACGCAGTTTTTGGTATACACGATGGTTGGCAGTATTACATTGCTGCTGGCATTTATAGCCATCTTTCTCGCTACTAAGAAATTCGATTTTATCGACCTCGCGGCGCTGGCGCAGAACGGACAGCTTATGCCGGCCGTGATCGGCAAGCTGGCCTGGCACCGGTTCACGCCAGAGCATGTGGCTCTGTTCCTCTTTGCCGGAGCGTTCCTTGGCTTCGCCGTCAAAGTACCGATATTCCCGTTTCACACCTGGCTGCCCTCCGCCTACTGTGAAGCGCCTACCGGAACTACAATTCTGCTGACCGGCGCGATGTCGAAGATGGGAGTTTATGGATTCCTCCGCATTCTTCTACCCATCTTCGGCGCACAGATGCAGGTGGTCCTGACCCCTCTCTTGTGGATGGCGGTTGCGACCATTGTCCTCTCCGCCTATGCCGCGCTTGCCCAGAAAGATCTGAAGCGCATCTTTGCCTACTCCTCGATCAATCATCTAGGCTACTGCCTGCTGGGAATTTTTGCGGCAGTCAAGTTCACTGGTGGAGATACGGCGCTTATTGCCGAGAAGTATGCAGCAATGAATGGCGTTTTTCTACAGATGTTCAATCATGCACTGACTGCCTCAACTCTGTTCTGGTTTGTCGCCATGCTGGAAAAACGCAGCGGAGGGTTGCGCGGCCTGGACGATTTTGGAGGACTGCGCAAGGTTGCGCCTGTCTTTACCGGACTCATGGGCATCGCCTTGTTCTCCACGTTGGGCCTGCCTGGCCTGAATGGATTTATCGGGGAGTTCCTGATCTTCAAAGGATCGTTTCCGCTGGCGACCTGGGCCACTTCGCTTTCCGTCCTCGGACTGCTTGCCACGGCAATCTTTATTCTTGGAATCCTGCAGCGCGTTTTCTCCGGGCCGCTCAATGAGCGATGGGCCGGACTGCCCGATCTGACCGCGGGCGAGCGGCTGGCTCTGGCGCCCGCGATCCTTCTCATGTTTGTTCTGGGCCTCTATCCGCAGATCGTGCTCGGGGCCATCAACAATACGGTAATGCAGGCGGTGCAACATCTACAGTTTTGATCGACAACGGAACCCGGTGTCCTGATTATGCTTGCTTGGACGATCTACATCTCGTTTCTTGGGGCGGCTGGCCTGCTCCTGTTGCCCAGGGGCAGCGTGGGAGCGGCGCGCATCCTCGCGCTGTTGACGGCCATTGCCGGGTTCGCAATTACGCTCACCGTGTTCGTGCAGCACAGGACCGGGGAGATGCTGACGATCACGCGCGTACCGTGGGTCCCGTCACTGGGCATCGAATACCACCTCGCGGCGGACGGCATCAGCCTGACGCTGCTGCTGCTGACGGGAATTATTGCCATTACCGGCATCCTTTTCTCCTGGGACATTGAGGACCGGGCCAAGGAATTCTTCGCGCTTTTCTTGTTGCTGATTGGCGCGGTGTATGGCGTATTTCTCAGCTACGATTTATTTCTCCTTTTCGTCTTTTACGAACTCGTCATTATCCCGAAGTATTTTTTGATCGCAATCTGGGGATCGACGCGGCGCGAGTATGGAGCGATGAAGCTTGTGCTCTACTCCTTCGCCGGGAGCGCGATGGTGCTGATCGGGCTGATCGCGGCGTATGTCGCGGCCGGCGCAAGGAGCACGTCGCTCGACGACCTGGCCGGGTTCCCATTTTCGCTCCGCTTTCAGATGGCGGCGTTTCCGCTGGTATTTGTCGGCTTCGCGGTCCTCGCCGGCATGTGGCCGCTGCACACCTGGGCGCCGACCGGCCACGTTGCCGCGCCCACGGCGGCCTCCATGCTGCTGGCCGGGGTGGTGATGAAGCTGGGCGCCTACGGCTGCCTGCGCGTGGCCATGACGCTGTTTCCGCTTGGCCTTGGGCCGTGGGGCTTCCATGTGATGGGCCTCGGTTCATGGCGCGATGTCTTCGCCCTGCTCGCGGTCATCGGGATCCTCTATGGCGCGCTGGTCGCGCTGGTGCAGAAGGACTTCAAATTCGTCATCGGCTATTCGAGCGTCAGCCACATGGGATTCATCCTGCTTGGCCTGATGACCCTGAACCAGCTTGGACTCTCCGGCGCGGTGCTACAGATGTTTTCGCATGGGATTCTTGCGGGGTTGCTCTTCGCTGTTGTCGGCCGCATGGTCTACGCCCGCACCCACACCCGCGATTTGGCGGTCCTGGGCGCGATGAACCTCAACAAGGCCATTCCGTTTGCCGCAGTCACCTTTGTCATCGCCGGAATGGCCAGCATGGGCCTGCCCGGGTTCAGCGGGTTCTGGGCGGAGTTGATGGTCCTGGTGGGCGTCTGGCGCGCGTATCCCACGTTTGCGATCTGCGTGGGATTCGGCATCGTGGTTGGCGTCGCATACATCTGGCGCGCGATGCAAAAGGCCTTTTTCGCGGAGGCGGGAACCGGGTCCGCAACGCCGGGTCCGCCGCTGCCGCCGATCACGATTCCCGAACGTGTGGGCGCGATGGTCCTGATCGGCGCGAGTGTGCTGGTCGGACTCTATCCGCAAATCCTACTGAATGTCATCCAGCCGGCGCTGAACTCTCCGCTGTTTGAAGGCTTGCGCAAAGGGGGTTGGCAATGATCGCAATCGACTATGCGCAACTGTTGCGGCTCGCGCTGCCGGAGGTCATCGTCGTGGCCACGGCGCTGATCGTGATGGCGGCCGATCTGATGGTCCTGCGCAGATGCAAGATGCGCGTCCGATTCGCTGTTGCCGCGGGTCTTGCCTCGATCGGCTGCGCGGGCGCAATCGCGCGAATCCTGCTGGCGCCGGAGATGGCCAATCTGCTCGACGGATTGCTTATTGCGAATCCGTTGACCCATCTGGTGCAGATCGCCCTGCTCACGCTGACAATTTTCACGCTGCTGCTCTCGCGGGACTCGACCTTCACGGAGCACGTTGGCGAGTTTGTCCTGCTGATCCTGGTCGCAACCGCCGGAATGATGTTTCTGGCAGGCACGCAGGACCTTCTGGTCATTTTTATCTCGCTGGAGCTGTTGAGCCTGTCGCTGTACATCCTAACGGCCTTCAACAAGCGCAGCGCGCAGTCGTGGGAGGCCGCGCTGAAGTACTATCTCTTCGGCGGAGTGTCGGCGGCATTTCTTCTGTTCGGATTCAGCCTGCTCTACGGCCTGTCCAATTCCACCAGCCTCACGCAGATCGCCGCTGCCATCCACGGCCCCGCGCTGAGCCCGCTGCTGGCGATCGCGATCGTGACTACCGCGATCGGTCTTGGCTTCAAGGTTGCCGCCGTTCCCTTTCATTTCTGGGCGCCGGACGTCTACCAGGGCGCGCCCGCACCCAGCGCGGCTTTTATCGCATCGGGGTCGAAGGTCGCCAGCTTCTTTATCTTCTTCCAGGTGATGGCGCTGGGCTTTGCCGGCGCGGAGGGCACAACCTCGCTGCCGCATCCTGTGCGCGGCTGGGTCCCGGTGCTGGCCCTGATGGCCATCGCGTCCATGCTGCTGGGGAACCTTGTGGCCATCCGGCAGACCGGCCTGCGACGATTGCTTGCCTACTCGGCGATCGCCCATGCGGGAACCATGCTGCTGGCAATCGTGGCCCACACCGAACAGAGCCTCGCCGCGCTGCTCTATTACGTCATCACCTATGCGCTGGCGACGATTGGCGCCTTTGCCGTGATTGCGGTTGTCGAGCAACAAACGGGCAGCGACCAGCTCTCCAACTTCGACGGGCTCGGCAGACGAGCGCCCGTGCTCTCGTTTTGCCTGGCGATCTTCATCCTCTCGCTGGCGGGGATTCCGCCCCTGGCCGGGTTCTTCGGCAAGTTCTATCTTTTTGTAACTGTGCTGAACGCGGCGCCAGGGTCGACGGGCCTGCTCTGGCTGGTCGTCCTCGCCATTGCCATGAGCGCCGTCGCTCTCTACTACTACCTGCGTGTGCTCAAACGAGTTTATGTTGCAGCTCCCGCTTCCGGTGCCGGGGAGATACGAACGCCAATTCTCAGCCAGGTTCTTATGCTCTTGCTTGCCGCCCTTGTGGTGCTGCTGGGCTGCGCTCCGCAACTGCTGCTGCGATGGATCGAGTCGGCTATTCGCGTCTCCGGCCTCTGATATCGCCGCATCCAGCATTTACCCGCCCCGCCAAAGCTGCTCTAATTGGTTTCAGAAGGTGAGGCGCGAAATGAGCAAAACAAACCCGGCACAAGCGGCCTACTCCCTACTCGCACTCCTGCTCCTCTGCGTCGCAGCTCATGCGCAGACCGCGAGCCCGGCGCAGCCCCTCCCCACAACCCCCGGCGACATCATCTCCCCCTCGCGTCCCATCCCCACCGGCCTCGCTCCCAACATGCAGGTCAAGCTGGTCAAGGACACGCCCGACGAAAAGGTCTACGCAGTCATCTTCCACGCGGGCGACGAGGCCCTGAGCGGCCTCGCCGACTTCGCCAACCAGTACCACATCATCGACGCGCACTTCACCGGCATCGGGGCCGTCAGCGGCGCGACGCTCGGCTGGCTCAACCCGGCACAGAAGCAGTACCACGCCATTCCCGTCACAGAGCAGTGCGAGGTCCTCTCCATGATCGGCGACATCGCCACCTTCAACGGCAAACCCGTCGTCCACACCCACGTCGTGCTGGCCCGCCACGATGGCACAACGGTCGGGGGCCACGTCTGGGAGCTGCGCGTCAACCCCACGCTTGAGGTCTTCGTCACCGCCAACTCCACCCCGCTCAAAAAGAAGCCGGACGACGCCTCAGGAATGAAGATGATCGACCCCACCCAATAGCCGCTTCTCGAAAGGCCGCGACTTCAGACTGGCCGACGCGCCGGCTTATCTCACCCTGACAATTATGCCGTCACACGCGCCGAGGCGCGCAGAGTCCGCCGGCGCACGGTCAGCGACTCGATGCGGTCGCGCAGCACGGTGAAGCCGCAGCCAATGCCGCGCGGCACCTCGATCTCGCCTCGCGCGCTGACCGTCACCTCCGGCTCGATGATGTCCTCGGCCCAGTAGCGCGCCGACGCCGACACATCGCCCGGCAGCGAGAAATTCTCCAGCGACGAGAGCGCAATGTTGTGCGCCCGCCCGATGCCCGTCTCCAGCATTCCGCCGCACCACACTGGAATGCCGCGCTCCGCCGCCGCATTGTGTACGGCAATCGCCTCGGAAAAGCCGCCCACGCGCCCCACCTTGATGTTGATGATCCGGCAGGACTCCATGGCGATGGCGGCCAGCGCGTCGCGACGGTTGCGGATCGATTCGTCCAGGCAGATCGCCGTCGCCAGCCGCTTCTGCAACATCGAGTGGAAGTAGAAATCGTCGTACCACAGCGGTTGTTCGATCATCAGCAGCTTGAACCGGTCCCACTCCGCAATGTGGTCGATGTCGGCGATGCGATAGGCCGAGTTGGCGTCGCAGCTCAGCAGTATCTCCGGCCAGCGCGCGCGCACCTGCTCAAAGATCTTTGTGTCCCAGCCCGGCTTGCACTTCAGCTTGATGCGCTGATAGCCGGCCTCCAGCTCCTCGGCGATCTTCTCCATCAACGCCGCGGGCGACGGCTGAATTCCAATCGAGACGCCGCACGGAATCACGCTGCGCGTTCCGCCCAGCAGCCGTGCCAGCGGCACTCGCTTCTGCTGCGCCTCCAGCTCCCACACCGCGTTCTCCAGCGCCGCCTTGGCCATGCGGTGCCCGCGCACCTGGCGGAAGATCTCGGTGCAACTCCCGCCGCCAGCGATCTCCTTGCCCAGCAGACGAGGCGCGAGTTCGTTCTCGGTGACGATCCACGCCGTGTCGATGCACTCGTCGGAGAAATACGGATGCTCGCCCGCCACGCACTCGCCCCAGGCCGTCATCCCGCCGGACTCGATCTCCACCAGCAGAATGCGCCGCGTTGTGGTCAGCCCAAAACTAGTCTCGAATGGAAAGGCGAGAGGCATGTTGATCTCGCGTAGATGAACTGCGTCGATAATCAGCATTGTTGTCGCCCTGTCTTTGCGTCGTTCTGTTCCCTGTTCCCTGTTGGCTGTTCCCTGTTCCCTGTCCTAGAGCCCGCCCACGCGTCCCAGCAGGAAGAAACCGTCGCCGTTTGCGCATCGTTCGTAACCGGTGATGGCGAGCCCGCGCGCAAATGCCGATTCCAGGATGAGCCGGTTGCGCGTCTGTAGCGACTCCGCCAGAGTACGCCGCTGCGGATCGCGTTTCCACTCGTGAACGATGCACGGCACGTCGATCCGCTCGACAACCTCGTCGGCCACAGTCGCCTGCTCCGTCGTCTCTTCGCCCAATGCCCGCCGCACCCTCTCCGACTTCAGCCACCACTCCACAACCAGGCGGTCGGTGGGCAGACCGCCCTGCAACGGCGAGGTGGACGGCCCATAGATGTTCCGCATGTAGCGCCGCGCGATGGCGCCCAGCCGCGCAATGTTCAGGTGCGCGTTCTTGATCTCCAGCGGGTCGAAGGTCCACTCCATCCGGTCGATGCCGCGCTCCAGCGCATCGTCGCGCTGCGCCAGCTTCAACCGCCGCCCCAGCCCCGCGTTGCGATACTCCGGCAGCACGGCCAGCATGTGCGAGTGCAGGTATGGCTTGCCGTCGTGATAGCCGGGTAACGCCATTGCGAAGCCCACCAGCGCTTCTCCGTCGAATGCCCCCAGCACCTGTCCGCCGATGCGCTGGGCGACCAGGAAAACGCGCTTCGGTACCAGCTCGCTGTCGCTGTATCCCCACACCGCGAGCTGCACCTTGACCGCCTGCTCGAAGTCCGCCAGCGTCTTCACCGGCGCAATGCGGAACTGCTTCGCATCGCCCAATTGTTTCGGCGCGCTCATGGCTTCAACTCATCCGGCACAGCATCGTCTCCGCGTTTCGCGCGGTTCCACAGCGCATCCAACTCGGCGGGAGTGAGCGAGGCCAGTGCGTCGAAGCCGCCCGCGCTCGCCTCCATCGTTTGGAAACGCGCGCGAAACTTCGCATTCGCCGTGCGCAGCGCGGACTCCGCATCCGCCTTCAAGTGCCGCGCCAGATTCACCGCCGTGAAGAGCAGATCGCCCAACTCCTCTTCGACGCGAGGATTAGCCGCTTCAACGGGCTTTTTCAGTTCTGCTTTTAATTCCGCAATCTCTTCCTGTAGCTTCTCGAAGAGCCCCTCAACATCCGGCCAGTCGAAGCCCACCTTCGCCGCCTTCGAGCCCAGCTTGCGCGCCTCCATCGTCGCCGGCATGGAGCGCGGAATCGCATCCATCACCGACGCCGCAGCGCTCGCCGAGGAAGCACTCGCGCCCGCCGTCTTCTTTTCCGACGCCGCAGCCAGCTTCTCGCCGCGCTTGATCTGCTCCCAGTTGCGCAGCACCGCGTCCGCGTCGGTCGCATCGGCCAGCTTTCCCTCCACGGGGAATACATGCGGATGACGCCGCACCAGCTTCGCATTCAGATTTGCCGCAACGTCGCCGATGTCGAAGTAGCCCGCCTCCGACGCCATCTGCGCGTAGAAGAGCACCTGAAGCAGCAGGTCGCCCAACTCATCCTTCAGCTCCGGCCAGGCACGCCGCTCGATGGCGTCGAAGACCTCGTAGGTCTCCTCCAGCGTGTACCGCTTGATCGTGTCGAAGGTCTGCTCGCGGTCCCACGGACAGCCGCCCGGAGCGCGCAACCGCGCCATGATCGAGATCGCCTCGGCCAGCGGCCCGGCAGCCCGTTCCTCCGCGCCGGTCTGCCGCGACTCTACCGCCTGTCGCCCCTGAGCTGTCTCCACTTCGGCCATACCGCTACTTTACCGCGAAGCCGCGCGATGGTTCAGGTTTGTGCCGTGTTAAACCTCTGCGCAGAGGCCCGCTTCCTCAATCATCTCGCGTTGCAATAGTGGCCATTCAGGATTATCGGCCAACTTGATCCCTGCGTGCGCGTAGCGTAACCACGGATTCTCCGGATTGGCCGGATCAAGACACTTGCGTGGGTGCTCGCTTTCCAAGACCACACAGCCGATGCACAATCTGTCGAATAAAGCTCTGATGGTATCCCTTGATTGGTTCGGGGCATGGAACGGCAATCTCTTGAAGTCCTTTCTGGGATACACATGCTCATGCGTGATTCTGGAGCTTTTTGGAAGGCGGTCGCGTTGACTAAAACCTGCTGCAATCTTCCAAGCATCTTCTTTGAGATATAACTCCTTGCCATATCTATTGCGTTCATCATCAAACAGTGCCTTCGCTCCATTGCTCCAAAATTGGCAACCAATATACTTTCCAGTGGCTTCAGTCCATTTCCAGCTAAGACCATCCAAGAGCGTCAGCCCTCCCAAACTGAAGCTGCGATAATAAAGCAACGGATCGCACTTATTATCGTACTTATCTTTGAGTTGCCCATAAACCTCTTCCCCCATATCCATCCTAAGGTCACCGAGGAGTGGGTGCGCGCCGTGATGCTCAGCATTTTTTATGCATTGAAGGACGTCATCAATTATCGTCTCGCGCAGCTTTTCAGTATTTTCGGCGGTATGCTGAAATACATCTCTGAAGACGACATTGGCTTTAGGCCCGCTGCCCATAATCTCATCCTTAGCGATGATGTGCCTTACCCGCGTAGCGCCATCTGGTCGGTCATAATCTGCGTCAGGTCCGGCTTCTTCAACCCATGCTCCTGCTCGTTGAACTTGTCCACCTTGCTGGACCAGTTCATGCTGCAGAACTTCGGCCCGCACATGCTGCAGAACGCGGCCTCCTTGTAGTACTCGTCGGGCAGCGTCTCGTCGTGCATGGCACGCGCCGTCTCCGGGTCCAGCGAGAGCGCGAACTGCTTGTCCCAGTCGAAGGTGTAGCGCGCCTGCGAGATGGCGTCGTCGCGGTCGCGCACGCCGGGCCGGTGGCGCGCCACGTCCGCTGCGTGGGCCGCAATCTTGTAGGCGATAATCCCGTCCTTCACGTCCTTTTCGTTGGGCAGGCCGAGGTGCTCCTTCGGCGTCACGTAGCAGAGCATCGCCGCGCCGTGCCATCCGATCATCGCCGCCCCAATCGCCGATGTGATGTGGTCGTAGCCCGGCGCGATGTCCGTCACCAGAGGCCCCAGCACATAGAACGGCGCGCCATCGCACAGCTCGACCTCCTTGTCCACCTGCATCTTGATCTGGTCCATCGGAATGTGCCCCGGCCCCTCGATCATCACCTGCACATCGCTCTTCCACGCCTGCCGTGTCAGCTCGCCCAGCGTCTTCAACTCGGCAAACTGCGCCTCGTCGCTGGCGTCGGCCAGGCAGCCGGGCCGCAGCCCATCGCCCAGCGAGTAGCTCACGTCGTACTTCGCCATGATCTTTGTGATGCGGTCGAAGTTCTCGTACAAAAAATTCTGCTTGTGGTGCGAGGTCATCCATTGCGCCAGGATCGCGCCGCCGCGGCTCACGATTCCCGTGATGCGCTTGGCCACCATCGGCACATACTGAATCAGCACGCCGGCGTGGATGGTGAAGTAGTCCACGCCTTGCTGCGCCTGCTCCTCGATGACTTCGAGGTACAAATCGATGTTCAGGTCTTCCAGCTTCTTCACCCGCGCCAGCGCCTCGTAGATCGGTACCGTGCCCAGTGGCACCGGCGAGTGGCGCAGAATCTGCTCGCGGATCATGGGAATATCGCCGCCGGTCGACAGGTCCATCACCGTGTCCGCCCCGTAATGCACGGCGGTGTGCAGCTTGCGCAGCTCCTCCTCCACGTTCGACACCATCGCCGAGTTGCCGATGTTGGCATTGATCTTGCACAGCGATCCCACGCCGATCGCCATCGGCTCCAGCTCCGGGTGGTTGATGTTCGCCGGCAGGATCATCCGTCCCGCGGCGATCTCGTCGCGCACAAACTCCGGCGCAATTTTTTCCACCTGTGCCACATACGCCATCTCTTCGGTGACCATTCCCTTGCGCGCAAAGTGCATCTGGCTCATGTTGCTGTCGCCAGTGCGCGCGGCCTCCGCGCGGCGCTTCGCAATCCACTGCGCGCGCGGTGCCGGGACCTTGTAGTCCTTGCCCAAAACATGCGCCCCATTGCCATTCGTCTGCTGATGATTTCCGCTCGCGCTCATTGGTTTTCCCCCCGCATGAAATGCCGATGATCTCTCCAAAGTATACCCGCAACAGCCCCTGTTTGCGCGTGTGGAGACGACGCTGCAAAGCGGCTGGAAAGAGAAAAACCGGAACCGCAACAACACCAACTGCATCAACGAAAAGGCCGCCTGCGTGGTCTTCTTCTTACAAAGAAAATCCACGCAGACGGCCTTTCAGTTCCTACACGAATTGTGGTTCAGCTCTGTTGGTCTACACGCCGCTGAACGCGGAGAATCCGCCATCGATCGGAATCACAATTCCGGTCACGAACTCCGACGCCGGTGAGAGCAGCCACAGCACGCCGCCGAACAGGTCCTTGGATTCGCCTAAACGCCCCATCGGTGTGTGCCCAACGATCGTCTTGCCGCGTGCAGTCCACTCGCCCGTCTCCTTGTCGGTCAACAGAAAACGGTTTTGATCGGTCAGGAAGAAACCGGGCGCGATGGCGTTCACGCGGATCTTCGGCGAGTACTCCTGCGCCATATGCACGGCCAGCCATTGCGTGAAGTTGCTCACCGCGGCCTTCGCCGCCGAGTAGGCGGCAATGCGCGTCAGCGGACGGAATGCGTTCATCGACGAGATGTTCAGGATGGTGCCATACCCCTGCTCCGCCATCACCTTGCCAAAAATCTGCGAAGGCAGAATCGTCCCCATCACATTCAGCTCGAAGACCCAGCGCAATGCGTCCGCGGGAAGATCGAAGAACTTTAACTCAGGGCTGGTTGTGGCCGTCGGCTTATTGCCTCCCGCGGCGTTGATCAGGCAATCCAGCTTGCCCAGGCGCTTCATCACGTCCTCGGCCGTCTTTGCGATGCTCTCGCGATCAAGCACGTTGCACTTGAACACGGAGACCTGCTTCAGGCGCTCTCCCAGGCGCTCGATCGTCGCGGGATGCAGCTCGCTCACGATGTCCAGAATGGCGACCTCCGCGCCGCATCCGGTCAGTGCGTACACTATGTCGCTGCCCAGAACTCCCGCGCCGCCGGTAATGGCCACCGTCTTCCCTTTGAAGTTGTACATCTTCGTCAGTTCTGCCAGATCGAAGGAACTTTGCTGTGTGCTCATAATTTCTCCATTTCATTACTGCGTGCGAAACGAATCCTGTTACATAAAACGCCTGTTGAATCGGCCCGCTCCCGGCGGCGGCGTTCTGCAAAGTGCAACGCCGCTGGCCGGAACCGATTGTTGTTACCGTTGAATGCGCGCCGATCCGCCGCCGGCAAACGCGACCACCTGGTCCAGCGTCGCCATCGTGGTGTCGCCGGGGAAGGTCGTCATCAACGCGCCGTGCGCCCATCCCAGCTTGACCGCCTCTTCCGGCGTCTTGCCGTTCAGCAGCCCATAGATAAATCCCGACGCGAATCCATCGCCGCCGCCGACGCGGTCCAGCACCTTCAGCTCGGCCGTCGGCGCGGTCACTGCCGTGCCGTTCACCCATGCCACCGCGCTCCAACTGTGGTGGTTCGTGTTGTGCACCTCGCGCAGCGTCGTGGCCACCACCTTCGTCTTCGGGAAGCGCTTCACCACCTGCTCCATCATTCCCAGGAACGTGCCTGTGTCCAGCTTGGAGCTGGCTGTCTTGGCGCTGGCCGCGACCTCCGGGCCGGCGAATCCGAGGCCCTTCTGCATGTCCTCCTCGTTGCCGATCAGCACGTCGACGTTCTCCACGATCGCGCTCATCACCTTCTGTGCGCGCTCGATGCCGCCCATCGTCTTCCACAGCTTCTCGCGGTAGTTCAGGTCGAACGACGTAACCACTCCTGCCGCCCGCGCGGCCTTCATCGCCTCGATCACCACCTCCGACGTCGTCTCCGAGAGCGACGCAAAGATTCCGCCCGAGTGGAACCAGCGCACGCCCTCGCCGAAGATCGCCTTCCAGTCGAAGTCGCCCGGCTTCAGTTGCGCCGCCGCCTCGTTGCAGCGGTTGTAGAAGACGATGGGCGCGCGCACGCCAAATCCCTGGTCGCTAAACACCGTGGCCATGTTCGGCCCGCGCACGCCGTCGTGCGCAAAGCGCTTGAAGATCGGCTTCACGCCCATCCCCCGCACCCGCTCCGCGATCAGGTCGCCGATGGGGTACGACACAATCGCGCTGGCGATCCCCGTCTTCTGCCCAAAACAGTCCGACAGATTGGCCGCAACGTTGAACTCGCCACCGCTGACGTGGATGGCAAAGTTCGTCGCCTTGCGAAACGGGATGATCCCCGGATCGAGCCGGTGGACCAGCGCGCCAAGCGAAAGTAGATCGAGCGAACCCTTTTCGGGGATTGTGAAACCAAGACTCATGACCTTCTCCTTATTCTTCTGTGTTTGTCATTTCCAAACTGTTTGTCATTCCCGATTACCAGTCATTCCCTGTTGCTTGTCATTCTGAGCGTAGCGAAGAATCCCCGCATTTCGCTTTTGTTCGTTCTTGATCAGTCCCATCGGTGTCGATCGTTGTTAAGCCTTCCTCTACTGCCCCAGGAAGACCGGCTTGATGTGTCGCTCCCACAGGTTCGCGGTCACGTTCTTCGCCACAATCGTCTCGTTGGCCTCCAGCGCTTCCAGGTAACGAGGCCCCATCTTGGCGGCGATCTTGAAGCCGACGTGCAGCAGTTGCCGGAAGCTGGGGTTGTACGCAGCATTCGACTGGTCGTGACGCAGCGCCGACGTGTACTGCTGGCTCGTCCAGCCGTTGACCACCTCCGCCGCCGGCAGCTTGCTCTGGTCGATGTCGATCACGGTTGAATAGGGCGCCATCAACTCGTCCTTGTGCGCCAGCGCCTCGCTGTAGATCTCCTTCGCTATCGCCAGCCCGTTGCCGCCCGCCTCCGCCAACCCGATCAGCTCTTCCAGCCATGTTGTCCCCGCTGTCTTCAGGTGGACCCCCGCGTTGAACTTCTTCGCGCCGTCGTGGATCGCCTTGTAGATGGAGAACTTGTCCGAGCCCGAATGCACGCTCAGCTTCAGGTTTGCGGGCAGCCCGTAGCGCTTCACCGCGTAGGCAA
>Ga0224534_1000296_pt1 | contig 33011 bp, 28 predicted proteins | sample 714E12024metaG_FD_172012 | JGI IMG/M metagenome (GOLD analysis project Ga0224534, IMG submission 172012) | Peat soil microbial communities from Stordalen Mire, Sweden - 717 E1 20-24 | ecosystem: Environmental > Terrestrial > Soil > Wetlands > Peat | place: Sweden: Norrbotten County, Stordalen... | reverse complement strand
GAATAGCCCAATCTGCCGTCACTGTACATACGGGATTAGGCTACTGACGGGGACAAATCAATATTTTACCGCCGGCTATTGTGACGAATTCACCCTATTCTGCTGACACGTAAAGTGGGTTTAAACAACCTGAGTACAGAGATTATTGGCCAGGTCCCGCTCGTTACCCTCCAATCCGAGATCGAATGCGATCTGGAGAACCAGCTCGTCGGAGCGTAGGTATGACATCTCCAGCCAGCGCCTGATAAGCTGAAATGCATCCTGCAGGCGGGGCAGCGTGTTAGCCGGAACGTACTCGGAAAACGATAACCAGTCAGGTTCGCCTCCGACGGAGTAGAGCAAATCCTCAGGGTTGGAGCCCTCTATGAGCCCCCTGATCCGGTTTTCCGCACCCTCCTCGACACCGGGGACGAGGCCGAGCAGGGTCATGCTGAGATAGTCCCTGTTGAAGGGCTCGGCCAGGAAGCGCAGCACTGTCCATATATAAGCCACTCGGCGGAAGTCCTCAAGGCTGTCCGGGTTGCCGCCGACAAAATCGAAGTTGATCTCTTTCTCGCGTCTCAACCTTTCGGCAATGTTTTTGAGGGAACGATTACTCCTGGCCAGGATGGCGATAGTCTGATCCCTGTTGTTGCGTGCATATTCGATTACAGTCTCTGCAGCCATGAGGTCCTCCTGATCTCCATCCCGGTCGCAGAAGAACGTACGGATGCCGTAATCCTCAACTACGGGGTTGGGAGTGGGATCCGAGGAATCTACCCCCACGATCTTGCGATCCTCGAGGGCATCCCGGCATGGTTCGTAGATGTAAAAATTCCTGACCCAGTCCACGAAATGATTGGCAAAGTCCATGATCTCCCGGGTACTGCGACTGGCCACGCAGATGGACTGTGCTGGATGTTCCCTGCAGAACCTGCGGAACAGCTCGGGGTCCGTGCCGCTGAAGCGCATGATTCCTTGGTTGGTGTCACCCACCCTGACGAAGTTGCCGCGTCCCGCACAGAGCAGGCCGAGGATTTTCTCCTGCAAAGGGTTGGAGTCCTGTGATTCATCCTCAAAGACATATGTCCAGCGCTCCTGGAGGCGCTTCCTGACTCCCTCGTCGTTCCGTAGCAGGTGGTAGGCAAAATTCGTGAGGTCGTCGAAGTCGACCGTACCCTCGCGCCGTTTGCGGTAGTCATAGTCTTCCATGACTTCGAAGGCCCAGCGCAGGAAGCAGTCGGGGCCTTCTTTGAGCTTGTCCCTGACGCTGCCGGTCTCATCGGTGGTCAGGCCCCTGAGTTTGATCAGTTTTATGATATCTGGAATGAGATCAACCAGTCGTTTCCTCCAATGTGGTTCGGCATTCTGTTTGAAAAAGCTGCTGCTGTTTTTGTCGTCGAGGAAGGATGTCCAGCGGTGATGGTTGTTGCTGAGCCACCTCTCCACCATACTACTGAGCATCTTCGACTGCTGCTGTTCATCGAGGATCTCGAAAGCCTCGTTGATCATCAGGTACTCGGGCTTTTCTTTCAGGATCAGAGCCGCCAGCGAATGCAGGGTCTTGACCTGATATCCTCTTGGCGGTAGGCCTTGCTCTGCCAGGAAGTAAGAGATCCTCCGCTTGAAATTGGATACGGCGGAGTTCATGACTGTCACGATAAGTATTTTATTTTTGGGATCACCTGCAAGTAGTTTTGCAGCTAGGTAGGCCAGGCACGTTGTCTTTCCAGCCCCGGGAACGGCTGGCACGGCTAGGTAGCCTCCATCATACCCTGCTACCTTTTTCTGTTCCGGTCTCATTTTCATCTGTCAATCACCACCGTGTCAAAGATGATCTCCGGCAGAGGACCCTGCTGTTCATTGCCAAGGCCATTATAGTCGCTTTGGACAATTGTTACTCTATCCTGGCAGCGGTAGAGTAAGCCCCTTACTCTCAGAGCAGCGTTACGTTGTCTGATGCCCTGCTCAACCGTGTCATCCCAAGTACCATCCCAGCCCTGTCTCATGATCTCGGCGTTGCTGAGTTCGCTGTAGCCCTTGAAGTACCAGGAGGCGTCGGAGCAGTCTATCCAGAATTGGTGGCCGATCAACAGCCCCGACCGGAACAACCCCAGTGGAGTTGTGAGAATAACCGCATCCCCGTCTGGTTCCCTGTCAGAGAAGGCTTCTGCGGCCACGGTACCCTGGACCATCATGTCGAGAAAGCTTTGTACCAGAGAGCGTTCCTTCAGTTTCGGTATGTTCTTATGCGCTCTGGTGAATTTCAAGGCAGAATCGATGATCTGCCTGGAGGTGACGATATCTCCCCGGTTCTCCACGAAGGGCGCGAGGACCTCGCTGAAAATCAGCTGGAACAGGTTTGCCGTGGCATCTGTATGTTGTAATCTCTCTATCAGGCCCCTAAATCTGTCGTATCTCTTACCGGCGTTGAACCCCACCCGGGCCCGCAGGCCTTCATCGTCGAGGTCGGGAAGTCTCGGAGTGCCGTCTCTCAGGCAGCGTTGGGCCAGCAATGCGCTCCTGACCGGGTCAATCTCCAATACAACATGGAAACAGTATGCCAGGGACGAGATATTGCTCGGCCAGCCCAACCCCGGCTGAACCAGTGCGGCTATATTAATCATCAACTGGGTGTATGGTTCATCAGAGAGCAGTATCCTTTGAGTAATGTTCTGCAACCTGTGCCCAGCATCTTTGAGCTGCCGTGCGAGCGTATGTTCCAGCACCTTGTCGACCGAGGGGACAACGACAGCGATCCTGCCGGGCTGCGTGCCCTTTGAAAGGAGTTCGATGACGGCCTTGCCGAGCTCCGCTATCATCTCGGCGCGAAACTCGGTACCTATGACTCGCCTGTCGATGACGTCCGTGGCAACAGTTTCACCGCTGCCGAATAGGATGTTGTCTCCAATCACCGCGGCTAGTTCTGCTGCCTGCTCGCTGCAGCCGTAGAGAGTTTTCTGCTCATTCATCTCACAGAAAGGAAAGACCCTTTCCCCGGCCAACTCCGGGTCGGCGCCGAATGACCTGGTATGGCCGCCTGACGGGTCATAGGAGAAGCAGGCATTCTCGACCGAACCCAAGAGCGCTGTAATCAGGTCGAACTGTGCGGGCACCGCCTCTTCCAGGTTGTCGACGATCAGGTGTCTGTAGGTGTTTCTGGTTATTTCCTGGTAATGGGGTTCTGCGAGCAGGTATTTGCAGTAGACATCTACCGACAGGGAGTAGTCCAAGCACCGGGAATCGAGGCACTGCTGCCGGAAGGACCTTGCCACTTTCAGGGCGTCGTTCACGGTCGACATCTTCCTCTCGTCGCCGTTGCAGGTGACGAGCAGCCTCTTGAAGGCCTCTTCTAAATCTATGCCATTGATGGCAGCCTGGTTTAAATTGTTTAGCACCTGCAACGCTATTCTGGAAGATGTAGCGACAATGGCTCCAAAAAGTCCGCCATCCCTTGCCTCGTTGACCAACACGGTCATCAGGTAGTGGGCGGATTCAGCGTTGAGAAATGTGGGCTGGAGAACCCTGTCCCCATCTCTCAGGCGGGGGAGCACCAGGTGCCAGAAACGCAGGATCTCTCTTTGAGCAAACCCCCAGAAGGTGAATATCTGGATTGAACCTGTCACGGTCAGATCGAGCGATCTTCTCCACCTTCTGCTCTGGGGAAGGCTCATGACCAGAGCAAGTATATTTTCCGTTCTTGCCCCGCCCTCAACGATATTACGATATTCATTAATTAGTTTTGTTGTTTTTCCGCTCCGGGGAAGGCCTGCATAAACTTTTTTCATCGACCTACCCACACCATTCCTGATTCTGCAGGCGCTCTGGCAGATGCGGGCGCTCTCCTCTTTCATGGATTTTTAACTCCTCCTTATGATAGATGCCGGATATTAGGATTTAAAAGCTTCGTTATCGTCATTACGAATGATTTGCAGAGGTGGGTGGCAACCGCCAGTTTTTCGTCGCTCTCCCCCTTTCCATAAAAATGCGGTTTGACAAATGTGGACCCGATTGGCAGGTCTTCTTCCCATCCGGCGATTACCCGGGCGTTCATGATGGCTCTCGGAGAAGCATGACAACCGGGGAGCAATCGCATCCAGTGCCAGGTAACATAAGTGGCTTTCTGAACCTGTCTCTTCCCAGGCGCAGTATCAAGAGTTGCAGCTTTCCTTTGCTTAATTGGGTAGTATCGCTTGCCCATATTTTTGTGCGAAAACACCCTTTTTAAAGTCGACTGGCTATGGCCCCTTAGACTATTTGGCTCCCTATCCTGAGAGATTGGAAACTCATCGGTGTAGCAGACCATATCCGCGATGACGGTCAGGATGTATGCCACTAGAAGGCCAAGTTCTCCCTGGTAGGTTTCTTTGTCGCTCTTGCTCAGAGCCAGGATAAATATGCTACCGCCGCCGGCGACGATTTCGGCGATAAATGTACCATCTTTATCACAAGCCGTGAAAGATACGAAGCCGGCGGCGTTGAGTATCGGAAAGTCGATCTTACAGATCCAGTTGTCCGGCAACCCCCTGCGGCGGTGGGCAATCTCACTCCAAGCATGGCGTATATATGAGGCCGAAAAATTATCCACCAGATCGCGTTCGGATGCGGGGACGACAGGGACGAACCAGGGAGGTACTAAGGTTTGAGGTTGTTGAACTTCTATGGTACCCGCGATTGGATGGTTAGTTATTGGTGAACGTATTAGGCTGGCTAGTCTTTCTGCAAAGCTTTGCATACTAATTTTTTTCTCCAAGTTAATAGTGCTATTGTCATGAATCATAGATGTGTATTTTTGGAGCTTATGCATGAGCATATATTCATTTGTATCAATAACTTCCAAGTATTTTGAGGTAATATTATTTCTTAGTTCTGATTGAGAATAGTACCACCAAGCATCGGGATATGAGTACAATACATCAATGATCCTAGCAAACTTTTCAATGTCATCAGGCATCTGGATTAACTTTTGGATATAATCAGAAAGGATATGTTTTTTGCGCCCAATATATTTCTGGTTGTCAGGGAGTATGTCGCCGCATTTGGGACAATAATCAATAAACTCCCCTGTAGAATTATCGAACCCGCTGCGAGTATATGCAGTATCGGCAGTACCTGCTTTAGACATTTGTTCAAATTTATTTTGAATCGCTTGTTCGCACCTGGCTTTATAAGGCCGATATTCGTCTTTGATAATTCTTAATTTTACTTGGTGACATTTATGCGGCCAAAAATATTTATAAAGACTCTTTGCTTTTCCGCGGGCAATTGTATAGATTTCTGAAAACAACGCTGCTGGGGGGTCTTCAGGCCTTAGTAATAGAAACTCTTTTGATAATGTAAGAATCATTGGAGCCTCGTTATGGGCTTTCGCAAACTCTTGAGCCGCGTTATCCCAACCAACATTTTGGGGTAGTTCAACATGGCTTTGTGGTAAATTTTCAAAGGCGCTTTTGTATTCCTCAGCCCAGCTCATTATTTCCATCTCCCTCGAATATTGAGTTCCGATAAAATCCATGAATTTCGCCATCCTCCGTTCGGTTTCTCGAAGTGCCTGACTGTAGTATACGACTAATATTTCGTCGTGTCAACGAGTAGTTAACTAAATATTAATTATTATAGCGAATATATTATTTGGTAAATGCGTATATTGATTTAACAACTAATATTTAGTAGTATGGAGACACTTGAAAGGGGTGTCTGGGAAGATGCCGAAGATCACTATTTATCTCGATGAGACCGATTTCAAGACAGCGTTGAAGATCATGATGGCCGAATCGGGAATGGCCAGCTTTTCAGAGTTGGCCAGAAAGGTGGGCACGAAAGAAACGACCTTCCGATCGGCGATCAACAACAACGCCATAAGGCTTGTGGATTTTATAAAGGCTGCTGAAGCTATGGGATACGCAGTGGTTATAAAAGATGGACGACAAAGAAAAGAGGATTTATAACATAAGATGTTTTATGTTATAAATCCGAATTCTTGCTGTAATTCTGCGGTATCCGTAGAACGGTTTGGCGGTATAGATTTCATCGATCATATGCATTGTCATCGGCAGTTGTAAAATCACCCCTATAATAGCAGATGAAAATTCACCCACGCTCTTAGGGCTATATGTTCTCTCGGACGGGAAATAGGGGTATGCTCGGGTAGAGGTAGGTGGTCATGTAATGGATGGAAATAATCGTGAAAATATTAAGCCAGGCACACACGTTTTGATAGTACAAAAACAAGATCAAAGAACAGAAAAATTAACTGAAGGAATAGTTAAAGATATCCTAACCAGTTCTCCTGCTCACCCTCATGGAATAAAAGTTCGACTTATTAATGGAATTGTAGGTAGAGTAAAGCAAATCCTTCCTTAAAGATTATTTAACTAATGTGGGCATCTGCGGTACCCAGCCATGGCGGAGAGGTAATAAACCGCATCAACATACACCTGGAGATCATCAAGGCAGTCAGAGAAGCAGTGGGGCAGGACTTCTTGATCCTTGTTCGATTGGGCGCTTCTGACTTCTGTGAGGGTGGCACGACGATCGATGGCAGCATGGTGGCAGCCCGGGTTCTTGAAACCGCTGGAGTGGATGTCCTGGACGTATCGGGTGGCTTTAGCGGATTCCCCGAGACAAGCCGAGCAGGAATATTTCGCCCCTCTGGCCGAAGCCTTAAAGCAGGTGGCCGGCATCCCGGTCATTTTGACCGGCGGCATCAAGGATGCCAAGGTTGCCGATCAACTGCTGCAGGAACGTAAGGCTGATCTGATCGGGGTGGGACGGGCAATTATGTCAGACTTGCTCTGGACTAAAAGGGCTGTGGAGAGCTTGAGGGGCATATAATTGTTTAGAGCTGGGTGACTTCACAGTTATCCAGCTTCTCCGCGGCCGCTGCCTGCAAGATTGGTGGCCGCATGGTCATCTTCGGCGTGATTTCTTGAGATTGTTCCACGTCAGCGCCTGCAATGATCACCCCAATGGGAGGCGAAAACAGTGACCTTGGAAGAACTCCAGTCTGCCATCATCCTCACCAAACAAAATATCGAAGTGCTTAAGCAGCAGATCGAAGAGACCGTAGACTTCAAGGCAAAGCGGAGCCTGTCACGCCAGTTGAAGGAGTTGCAGTATCTTCAGCTATGGCATCTTGATCAATTGGAGGCGTGCCCCGACTAGTAGTAAGTTTACAAACTTACATAAAGGGCGTTTTCTTCTGAATTATAATCTGCAAAGAATTTCCCGTAGATAGAGATATTAAACTGATTATAAAAATTCTTTGCGGATATTTTGCTCTTCTGAATTGGTATTCCTTGATCTCTTGTAGTTGGCCGAATACGAATAGTAGCGGATTCATTGTCATACGCTAGCTCAAGATATTCAGGATGTTGTAGCTTCTCTCTGACGGGCTTAGTCAATACGATTGAGTTTTTTGACAGCGATACAATTAGCTTTGGCTTCTTTTCCTTACCCTTAGATCTTGGCTTATAGACCTCAAAAGACATTTGAAAGACCTCCAAATATTTAAGATATTAGTTATAATATCATAATTTAAAAAAATGTAAAGGTAATTAGTTTTCTATAATGATCGCCTTTCAGAATCATTCTTCTAAACCCGGAGAACTCATACTCCCAAAACAGGATGGATGACGGTTGGATACAAGCATAGTTGACGGAGCTCAAAAAGAATAAAAGGGCTTTTGAAACACGCCGGGAACAAGTATCATATCCTTGAACACATAAAAGCGGATGGGTGCTCTTTATAATGACTGACAATGCGTTAAATCCAAAAGTAGAGCTTTATACGGATGGTGCTTGTAGCGGAAACCCAGGACCTGGTGGTTACGGGATAATTCTTATATATGGGGATTATCAAAAAGAGTTATCTGGTGCTTATGAGTTAACAACCAACAATAGAATGGAATTAATGGCTGTCATTAAGGGATTACGAGCGATTAAAAAACCTTGCGAAGTAACTCTGTACACAGATAGCAAGTATATAGTTGATGCATTAACCCTTGGATGGCTTGAAAAATGGAAAAGCAATCTATGGATTAAAAGCGATAAAGAGCCAGTTAAAAATGTAGATTTATGGAGAGAGGTACTTGAACAAATAAATCGACATCATATTAAATGGGTTTGGGTTAAGGGACATGATAATAATAGATATAATATACTATGTGATAAATTAGCAACTACTGCAATTCATAAATCGCCAAGAGAAGTTGATATGCAAAAAGAAACTACCTTATTTAGTGATCTGTGACCCATGGGCCACTCCATATTCCGGAGAATAATGCCCATTGCCGGCATTTTGGTATGGGCAGGAATCTGCGCTTCTAAACCCGGGGAACTCATTTTTCTAAAACAGGATGGATGATGGACACAAGCATAGTTGACAGAGCTCAAAAAAGAATAATAGGGCTTTTGAAACACGCCGGCATCAGCATCAAGGATGTTGCCGACGAAGCTCGGACTCCATATTCGACTGCACGCGAAATGCTGACCAAACCCGGACGGTTGAGCATTCCATGGCTGAACTGGTATGCCGGTTTCTTCGGCATCACAACTGATTATATATTATCCCGGGATAATCCGAACAAGGAGATCGGGAACAGTTTAAAGGCGGCGAGAGAACACGACGGCCTCTCATTGAAAGACGCCCACAAATTACTGGGAACGACCGAATGCGCCTTGGAAGCGATTGAAGTGGGGGAGATGGAAGCCCCCCTTAGCGTAGTGCAGAAAGCAGTTGGGTTATACGGTATCCCTTCTGATTTCATCATAGGATCGACAACACAGGTACAGGACGCGGTGATACCGGCCGCTCTTTTTACGGACATCAGGTTTCTCCTGATTTGCCAGGAGATCCACAAGAAACCCGAATTGATAAAAATCTTTTCTATGTTGAATCGGCTTCAAGACAAGGATTTGGTCAGATTGTCGAAGGTCATAGAGTTGCTGGTAAATGACTAATGTGTTGTTGAGGGTTGCAGTAAATATGGCAAACACAAATGTTCTGAAATATGAAATTGAGCCAGAGTTGATCAGGAGTTTTTTTAAAACATATAGTCATGTCAGCGCACTATATCCTAATCCTGATAAAATTGTATTAAAGAATATATTTCTTGATATGGAGCCCGATCTAGTGGGTGCTGATAGCATATCATCTACTTTATATATCGGGGAAATTACGACTTCCGGCTATCTCGGCGGTCGAGGAAGAGATTTTCATATTGGTGCCGTCAAAAAGGTGTTCGAGGCTTTCAGTAAGTTCTATCTTTTTACTCATAACAAGAACGAGATATTACAGCGTTTATCTAAATACTATCCTGACTTGCAACTTAATAATATCTCGTGCCATTTCATCGTTCCGGCAGGATCGGCGTTCATTAAGTCTTTGGGCTATCGCAGACGCTTGTTCGATGTTAGTATTATGAAATTGGACGAACTACTTTTACCAGACGAAATAAGGAATATGATGATCGACACGTTGAAAAGTTCTCGGCAAGAGATGTCCTCATAGATTAAAAAAAGTACGGTGGGGGTAAAACAGTATAGATGACAAAGACAACGATCAATAAAACCGAATTAAATCAGCGATATTGGGCATATCTAAAGAGTCAGTTCCTTGAGTGGGAAAAATACATTGACCGGCCGGAATCTGAGGGAATACGCCCTCCCGTTTTTCATATTGATGAAGCTTGGCGAAATGTCATAGTTAACCCAAATGAAAGTCAGCAAGAACTTGATAGATTGCTTGCTATGATACCAGAGCATGAAAGGCACAAGTGGTTTCGGAGTATGAATAGCTCGCAGGCTTTGGTACAGAGTATTTTTGGCAATTTGGCGATACATGGCCTTTTGAGCAACCTAACCGATATGCTAGACGATGATGGAATAGCTTTATTTGGCAAAGCGCAACTCTTGTATGATAACTTTGCTATGGAGTTCAAGATAGACTATCTGGGAGAACCGCGCCGTACAAGCCTTGATGGATATATTAAGGGTGATTATCGGGTAGCGCTTGAGTGCAAATTTACTGAATCGGAAGTCGGAACCTGTTCACGCCCACGACTAACGCCGTCAGATTCAAATTATGAGTATGAATATTGCGATGGAACTTATTCAGAACAAAGGACCAGAAAAGAGCGTTGTTCATTAACCGAGGTGGGAGTGTCGTATTGGCACTACATCCCCAGGCTATTCTATTGGAACAACGATGATGATTTGATTCCATGCCCATTGGCTACAAATTATCAACTGGTACGAAATATCTTGGCGGTCGGTGTATGCCCAAATAGAGAAGTATCTCTTACCAATGGACATGTCGTACTAATTTATGATGAGCGAAATCCTGCTTTTCAAACAGGAGGGTCGGGATTTATCGCTTTTATGGAGACGCGACAAGCTTTGCGAGAACCGACGATGCTTCGGAAATGTAGCTGGCAACGTATCATCCAGCACTTGAGAAACGAGGGTTTTTTATCTTGGTTAACAGAGCAACTTGCGCTAAAGTACGGGCTATAAGTACATTAGGCTACAGTCCCTTTTAACAGAGGGATATATTCCTCTCGGGCTTTTGTTCCTAAGAAGCCACCATCGCTTTTTATCGCTTCACAAGCCTTGTCGGTGCCTGCCTACTTATCAGCAAAATAAGGTAATAAATTTATTTTTTCGACAAGAAGGTTTATTTTACTAAATATAGAAACAGCATATCATGGCATTCAAAATAGTACAGGATTCATTAAACCACCGATGAGGCGGTTTTAATTTAAATAGCGACATTATATAAAGGTCGAAGTGATTCATCTTGTTTGATGTAGAACTGCTAACGAGCATCAGGGATACCCTAAGGCTCAGGACGGCATCTGACAGAGCACTGCTCGATGGTCTCCGGGCAGAAGTTCTTGGGTTGCGCGGCAGCGTCAGGGTAATTAAGCCGCGTTCAACAACTGCAGTTTCCTTGGTAGCAAGTGATGGCGGCAACAATATGCTCTTCTTTGATCCTTTCATGATTCAGTTTGTGCGCGTCGTCGACTCCTACGGCAAGGAGTTCTGCATCGATGCAGTCTCTCCCACGACAGATACAGACAAACTCAGTGCTTCACAGTTTGATTCTAATGGGAAACCAAAAACAGCGCTTGGCAAAATGATGCGAGATTTAGGCGCTCGGACACTAGCGGAATTAAGCAAGATGATTCCTGAAGGCAAGGTGGTTCGAGAGCAACCGGACAGAGTGTCCCCCTTATGGGTGGCAGTCTACAGGGATCTCTGTGAATGGGCAGTCCTCTATGACCGTATCTGCAATCAGACTTTTGCATCCGACACCTTGATAGTGCGAGACGGACTGCTCCGGAGCATGGTTTTCCGGGGCAATTTGTTTATTAAATGGCGCCAAAGAATCGAAGAGGCTATCCATCGAATCAAAACAGAAGACAAGAAGCACATCTACCTCGTAGGCGTTGCAAAGCGCAGTAAAGTGCTGACTCGCTATAACCTGGTCTTGATGATCGAGAACCTCATGCCCTCCGGCGATCCATGTTATGTTCGAATCCCAAGAGATATGGAAGCCAAAGCCTACATCTGGCCGGATTACGCTCAGGGCATCGAAGTTGAGGACGAGGGAAGTGCTCCCCTCTTTGTTGCCGGGAATATGCATTTCGTGCGCTTTGGTTCCCGAGCGGGAGACCCCATCTGGACGGTTGATATTTTCTCTTCCCAGAGCGGCAGTTCCAGCGAGATCTTCGGCTATTTAATGGGCGACGCGGTGAACGGTTTCCCCGTTCCGTTCTATCCCCGCTGCCTGCAGGCAGCACACGAATACGCCCAGGTTACTGGTCTTGATTTGGAAATTCTTCAGGAAGAGATCTATTCTTCCGTGAGAGATCTATTGGAACCAGAAGAGCAGTGGGCATTAGACATGTTTCGTTTTCATCCGGGAGGCGGTAAAAGATGAAGTTGTTTGATCGGGATAACGTGGTTGGCATCTTCAGGGGTTTCAGCGAGGGCGGATTGGAGTTCCACGCCGATCTGGTCATGCCATATAGAAACGACTTTCAAAACTACCCCATGTATGGTCAATTTGTTTTTGTGCAACTGGAGACGGAACATGAGGCAGTCTTGGGAAGAGTGGCCTCGATATCATCGGAGGGCCGGCTCGTTTCGGATGACGGCGAAGATTTCGGCATCAGGGCCGTGACTGACGGACGGGTCATACCGGAGGAACTGCGAGAGAAGTATTTGAAGTACAGAGTCAACATTAGGGTTCTCGGCCTGGTTAGATTGGTCGCCGACAAGTTGGTGTTTGCGCCATCCCACAGACGTCTCCCCCATGTGGGCAGCAAGGTTGCGTTCCCATCCGACGAGGTTTTGAAGGAAGTGGCTGGACACAATCTAGAGGGTGCAGAAATAGGGCACTTGGCTTTTGGTGAATTCGTTTTTGGAGGAGACGACCCGCGTGTTGTCCAGGAGCCCTGGATGCAGGTGCGGTCTCCGAAGGTTATACCCCGATTTAATATCGGAAACCTGGTGTCGCGCCGTACCATGGTCTTCGCCCGTGCCGGATTCGGCAAATCAAACCTCAATAAGCTTCTTTTCTCCAATCTTTATATCAACAACCCGACAGTAGAAAAGCGTGGGGGCATAAAAGCTCCTGTAGGAACCATAATCTTCGATCCTGACGGGGAGTATTTCTGGCCGGATGATAAAAACCGCCCGGGTCTATGCGACGTGCCGGAACTGGAAGACAAGATCGTTCTCTTTACAAACAGGCATGGACCGAGTTCTTTTTATGATTCCTTTATCGCCGGAAACATAAAGCTAGACGTGAGAAGGCTGCGGCCTGCGGATGTCATCTCTATCTCCGTATCGCCGGAGAAGCAGGATCAACAGAACGTGCGCAAACTCAAGCAGATGAACGATACTGACTGGGCAAGGCTGGTTGATGAAATCTATGCCAAGGGCAACAAGGCGGAAGATTCATTTATAAAGGAGCTTCTTCATTTAGACGATAAGCAGGATGCGGAAATGGCCGCGGCCAGGGCGAATGTGACAGCGATTGTCAAAATGCTGCACGACCCGTCGAGCATGATGCTAGATATGCTTCTTCGGTCATTAAAGAATGGCAAGCTTTGTATCGTTGATCTGTCGGGCATGCGCGGCCTAGCTGGCTTCATCCTATCTGGGCTAGTCCTGCAGAAGATTTTCGATCACAACCAGGATGAGTTTACAAAAGCCAAGCCTGAAACCATCCCGGTGATCGCGGTGATCGAAGAAGCTCAGTCAGTGTTGGGCCACGGAACCGGCAGCTCGGCGGAAGAGCCATATGTTACATGGGTCAAAGAGGGAAGGAAATACGATCTTGGAGCGGTGCTGATAACCCAGCAGCCGGCCAGCATACCGCATGAGATCCTCAGCCAGGGGGATAACTGGTTTGTCTTCCACCTGCTATCCTCTGGTGACTTAAATGCCCTGAAAAATGCCAACGCGCATTTCAGCAATGATATTTTGAGCGCTCTTTTAAATGAGCCCATTCCGGGTCATTGCGTCTTTTGGAGCAGCGTCCAGGCGAAAACCTATCCTATTTCTACCAGGATCATGTCATTCGAAAATATTTTCAGCGTAATCGATCCTGATTATAAGCTACCGGCGGGTCATACCTATGCTAGCCAAATAAAAGACGAATTTGAAGAATCGATGTCATATCAAACGCTAGCTTCTGAGGAAAATCCAGAAATAAATGAAGACGGCGAATCAGTTGGATCTACGGAATCTAGAGATACGCTTGAAATATGCTTTCAAATGGCCCTCGGGTGTTTAAGGGAGTCGTCAATCATCAACGATATTCATGCCAATGGTGTTCCTTGGATGGCTGCTCAGGTAGAAATAGAAAGGGCAATACCCGATACCATTAGTAATAAAGGGCAGGTTGCCTATTCGCTTGTTCGGAACGTGATGAATGATTTATTAGGCGATGCATCCTGGGATACAGAAAGACGTCCCAAGAGGAGTGGGGTAGGTTATACAACCTGGATAGTTAAAAAGTGAATTGCTGGTCTCGGGTAATATAGGATTATTGCGATAGTCATAAGCATCCAATGGGTACATGTCCTACCAAAGCATGAAGGGCAATGGCGTGGCACTCACTGGTCGGCCAAGCTTTGGTGGCTCTCTTCGTTACGGCACTTAGGTTGGAGATCTAGTGATTTCAAACCTCGAACACAGAAAAGTGGGTGGATGCTCTTTATAATGACCGACAATGCGTTAAATCCAAAAGTGGAGATTTATACGGATGGTGCTTGCAGCGGAAACCCAGGACCTGGGGGTTACGGGGTAATTCTTATCTTGGTTACGATATAAGCGGTGATTTGAAAAAAGCGTTTAATACCCCTTGAGTTATTCTGGAAATGCGGAGGGCTAAGATGATAAAAACTATGAGCGGCACAAATGATTTGCTCGTCGAAATTACCCGCTGCATGAATTTCAATTCGAATGAAGGGAACCCATGCACTAAGATTGTCCAAGTCCAGACAGAAGATGATTATCAAGTCCCTGAACCATGGAGCGGAGACCTGGAGAACGCTCCTATCCTGTTTTTAAGTTCGAATCCTTCTATCAGCAGCAAGGAGAAATACCCAAGGCACTCATGGCCAGATGATAGAATCATTGATTTCTTCGTCCATCGTTTTGGTGGCGGAATTGAGAACTGGACCAAAAACGGCAGGTACATTCTATATAAAGACGGTACTTACAGTAACATTTGGGTGCGCTATTGGGGAGGTGTCAGAAGAAGGGCTATTGAATTACTGGGCAGTGATGTTCGCCCTGGCATCGATTATGTTATGTCCGAGGTTGTTCATTGTAAATCACACGATGAAATAGGGGTAAGGGATACTGTTCAAGAATGCTCTCGACGTTACCTTCAAAGGATAGTTGAGCAATCATGTGCTCGGGTTATTGTTTGCCTTGGTGGATTTGCGTCAGATGCTGCCTGTCAGATATTTAATATCCCTAAGGGAATAAATATTTCAGAGCCAATTGAAATAGGAAACCGGCTACGATATTTTGCCTTTTTGCCCCATCCCAATGCTTACAAACCTCGTTCGTTTGCGAAATGTCTTGAGGGCTCGGAACTTGAACATTTAAGGAGTTGCGTGAATTCAACACGTTGAAGACCGAGCTGGCTTGCTGCCGCCGTTATGAAACCCGTGCTCAGGCAAGAAACGAGATCTTCGAGTATATCGAGGTTTTCTAAAACCAGTTCCGGCTACATTCAGCAATCGGATATGAAACACCGGAAAACTACGAGAACCAGAGAAAAAGTGCTTAAGTTCGTGTCCCTTTTATCGGGGGATGTCCATAATTGCTTTTTAACGCAGGATGAGAGCCAACTCCTTTTTTAGAAAAGTGCATCAAGGAGATGTAGCTTTCATAAAATCATTAAGTGCCAGGGCGGGCTGGTTTCACGAGCAACTAAGTCCTTGACATTTCAGCAAAGGTGACACTCCAGTTCTGAGCAGCATCACTAATCATTATCCAATATAGTGTAGCTTTATGTAGAGGAGAAGTATCTAATGGTTTCTGTGACATTTTATGATGGCGTCAACTGCATAGGTGGAAATAAGATTCTTCTTGAGTCTGACGATACAACCTTGCTTTTAGATTTCGGGCTTAATTTCGGCGCAGAAGGGCGTTATTTTGACGAGTTCTTGAATGGCCGCACGATCTTCGGCATCTCTGATTACCTGGCATTAGGCTTGCTGCCGCCGCTTAAGGGAATTTACAGACCGGATCTAGAACTGCCGGGGATCTGGGATGGGTACAAAGAGCACCCACTGTTCCGGGAGCTGGAAGTAGACGGGCTGCTTCTCTCGCATGCCCATGTCGACCATAATGGCTACCTGCCTTATTTAAAGAGGGAGATCCCTATCTACACCAGTCTTACGACAGCGTTTATCACAAAAGTTATGCAGGATACTAAGGGTGGCAACGCTTTTCAGGAATCATGCTACATTGTGAATAAAAAAGAGGCTGATGGCCAGTTGCAGGCACAAAGGGACCATAAAATTCCCTATGTGCAGCGGCCATTTTTCGCCATGGACTCAGAGAGGCACCTGGAAAGCCAATCTGCATTCTGGGCCAGGTGCGATGGCAAAAGAGCCCTCAACCCTTGTCCCATGGGAACCTGCTCATGCCGTGAAACCAAAATAGGAAACTTGACTGTCCGGTGGTGGCCGGTCGATCATTCTATCCCTGGGGCAGGAGCTTTTGGTGTCGAAACATCAAGCGGCTGGGTGGTTTATACCGGCGATCTGAGGCTGCACGGGAAAAACGCTCACAACACGAGGGACTTTATGGAGGCTGCGGCAGCACTTCAACCACTGGCGCTGATCTGCGAGGGCACGCATCCCGATATAGAAAAGCCGGTCACGGAGGACGAGGTTTTGGCGAACTCCCTGGCTGTCGTCAGCAAAGCAAAAGGCAGGCTGATCATAGCTGATTTCGGGCCCAGAAACGTTGACCGCCTGATCTCCTTTCTGGAAATAGCAAGGGAAACCAACAGGCAGCTGGTTCTGACCCATAAGGACATCTATCTCCTTGATGCCCTGCATGCTGCAGGGGAGCCCGGAGTGCCGGACCCGTTTACCGACGGCCACTTTGTTCTCTACAACAGGCCGAAGGGATTATTTGCCTCCTGGGAAAAAGCGCTTATTGAGACCTACCAGCTCAGGTGTCCGGAGCGCCTGGTCAACGCGCAGGAAATACAGCGGGAACCGGGCCGTTTTATCCTGTGCTTCTCGTATTACGATTTCCCCGCCCTCTTGGACATTATGTCTGAAAAGGCTGTTTACATCTACTCCTCAAGCGAAGCCTACGACGAGGAAATGATGATCGACCACAGCAGGGTGAAAAACTGGATCGACTTCTTTGGCATGGAACTCTACGGGGCCTTGGGGGCAGACCGGGAGAAGTCCGGTTTCCACGCCAGCGGCCACATCCATGGGCCAGGTCTGGTGGAACTGGTGGAGACCATCAAACCCCAGGTGCTGATTCCGGTGCATTCGGAAGACAGGGGCTTCTTTGAAAAGCATTTCAGTGGGACGCTGAACCTGCTGCTTCCGGAGCGAGGCGAGACCATCAAGCTTTAATGAAATCCGAGATGAGCGCCTGAATAGATGATGGAACCCATTAAGAAAAACACGATAAAAGGAAATGATGGTGAGCGGTTAGGGAAAAACGAGGAGGCTTTTCCATGAAACGCCGTTATTTAATTCTTATCTGCTTCATTCTCTGCTCTCTATTCTTAACATCATGCGCTGCATCTCAAATCCAATCAGCTGCTCCGCTTCAGACTCAGGTTTCATCATCTGGCGGCGGAAGTTCGGCACCGATTGAATATTACTTCCCCCGGGCAGGCCAGCATCCAGACCAGGAACTAATCAGCGTTATCAACTCGGCCAGCAGTACCCTTGATATTGCCATCTACAGTCTGACCAAGAAGGACATCGTTCAGGCCATCGCGGCTGCCAAGGATAGGGGGGTGGCTGTACGAATCATCACGGATAAGATCGAATCTGAATCTGCATCTCAATCCAAAGCTTTGAACACCTTGAAAGCTGATGGCATCCCGATAAAAATTAACCACCATAGCGGGCTAATGCATATGAAGGTGACAATTGCCGACAACAGCACGGTGACTACAGGCAGTTACAACTACACCAACGAAGCTACCTATGAGAATGATGAGGTGCTTGTGATCATCCACGGTCCGACTGCGGCGCAGGACTTTAGTAATGAGTTTCAAAGCATGTGGAGCGACAGCAAGAACTATGTTGACTATAAGTAAAGATTATACTTGAGGAGTCGGTGGAGACAGGGTGAATAATATGGAGTAAATTGAGCCACTTTTCCGGAGTGCGAGAGCAAGAGTTCCGGATTTTCAGAGCCGCTATTCCGGTATATCAGCCACTCATGCTGCTCTTGTTATTGGTTTACCCGAGGTTCTAATGGTATTCGCTGGTTTATTTTTTAAGCAAGGCAAACGAGTAATTATGTCTATAATGGGAAGTTGGAGAATAATGGGAATGTCAATTGGCGATTCGTTTGTACATGGACAATATGAGGATACTATTGGTAATGAGGTGTATGGATGAAAATATTTGACTTTATGGAATTGTGTGAGCTTCGAAGCAAAACGGAGGCGGAACGAGCAAAGTTAGTGTGCTTCTATCACTTCAAAGAAACTAGAGAACAGCAGTTTACCATGGCGATGATTTCCGATCTGATGGTGAAATGCGGATTCAATACTCCCAACACTTCCCGACTAAAGGACAAGCTCATAAAAGGAAAAACGAAAGTCTTGCTTGCACCTAAAGATATCAATGGATCATTGGAATTTATTCCTGCGGTTCTGCAAGGATTAGAAAAAGAATTGGGCACGGCATGGAACGATATAGAAACAATTGAATCTTCGGGAGCTTTGATTGATGAAAGTAAGTTCTGTGGAAAGCGCAATTATTTGGATCGCCTGATTAAGCAGATTAACCATTCATATGAGAGTAATTGCTATGATGCCTGTGCCGTACTTATGAGGCGATTGTTTGAGATAATGCTTATACTAACATATCAAAAGTTTGGCATCGACGATCAAATTAAAGACAAAAGTGGAGCTGGATATATCATGCTGGATTCCATAGTCAAAGATGCTATAAGCAATCAAACATTAAAGTTGTCTCGCAACAAAAATGAGTATGATACCTTCAGGAAAGTCGGAAACTTCTCGGCACATAATATTACGTACACCGCAGGAAAGAAAGACATAGATGATATCAAGCTTAATTATAGAGTAATGCTTGAAGAATTGTACAATAAAGCAGGGCTTATGAACTAAGGAGGAAATATAGTGTCAAATAAATATCATATCAAAATTGGTGAAATCGAATTTTCTTTAGAAGGCGATGCTGATTATATTGAAAAAGAAAGGTCAATCTTTTTCGGTGGAATTTTGCCTCAAGCTGTAGACGCAATGGCGAATGCTCATGCATTATCTGCACCGGTTGAGTATACTGATGTACCTATTCCAACGATCACAGACGGTAAACTAACAAGTGCTTCATCTGCGGGCTTGAGTTTGAATGAATTCTTAAATACGAAGGGTTTTAGCTCACAGATTAATAATGCAATTGGCTTGATGTACTACTATGAGAACGAAAAGGACCGCACTGATTTCTCTAGTGAAGATTTAAAGCAGTATTTCAAGGATGCAAAAATAATTGTTCCCCAAAACCCAAGTGATGTTATAAACAAGCTAATCGGAAAGGCTTTCATTATGCAAACTGATCAGAAAGGACGCTATAAGCTCACACGAACTGGTATAGACTTTGTAGAAGCATTTGTGACGTCTGTTACAAAAGAAAAGAAAGCATCTGCAAAGCCGAGAAAACCACGCACTAAAATCGAATCAGTATATGCTAACCTGAGCGCTGACGACTTAAATTTAAAGAATTATCCTGAAGTAAAAGAGCAAGATTCTTTCAAAAAGCAAATGATGCTAACAATGTATATAGTGTCAAGCGAAGTGCATGGAGATGCCTTTTCTATTGCTGACGTGCAATGTGTTATGACAGATATCCTCGGCTTGCCTGCATCAAGAGGACAAGTACAGGGCGTATTTGACCGTAATGCTTCTTGGTTTAAGGATGTATCTGACGAAACGAATGCTAAATCTATAAAGCACAGGTTATTAGAAGGCGCAAAAGATTTTGCCAAAAGCTTGATTGATTATCCTAAATAAGAAGATTCTAGATTCTATGGTTTCAATTGCTCATTATCCTAAGTGAATTATCCGAAGTTGGGAGCAAAAAAGCTCGACCACCACTGACAGGTGTCGAGCAGAAAGATGATGCATCTTCTCAAAAATTATGTCCAACTTTGAGATAATTCGGATAGCGCGAAACCGCGTAAGCAGGAGCAACGTCTATGGGATTAGTAATTCTTCACTACCATTATTTTCAATGAGATCGAAATAATCAAAATGTGCTGAAAACCCGCAAAATACAAGGGTCTTGAACTTCGTGTTTCGAGGTGGAGTTGGGATATTATACATCTTCCCCCTCCCCACCAGTAGTTAGCTGGCCGCTTTTATGGGGCGTTCCGTGAGTTTCGATTTGAGCTTAAGAATAAAGTATTTTACGGGTCCTGTCAAAAATAATATGGAAAACCGCCATACCGGCAAGTTCCGTTAACCACCGCGCAGCGGTTTAGTGCTATCCATAAACTCGACAAGTTTCTATAATGGAGAAGTCAGTGGGAGGTGGGAATATGGCAAATAAATATTATTTATGTAAAACCTTCGATAAAATTGAATATGCGATAGATTTCAGTTATGGTAATTTCTTGATGTGTTCTCCTGCGTACTTCAGAAATCTCGAATTAGACCAGACAGGACGTTATGACATAAAAGATGGACAAGGTTTTAGGCTTACTGATGTTCAAAAAATGTTTAAAGAAACTGTAGGTCGTTATAAAGAGATTGGAGCAGATGAAGAAAGCACTCTTGAACTTATTTTAGCCCCGTTAGACAAAGATGAATGTCCTATTTTAGAGAAATGCATTAATATAACTCAATATAAACCTGTAATGAGTAGGTATGATGATATCAACGATATGCTTAGAATATTATGTTTAAGTATTGTCACTTTTGATAGTGATACTGGAAGCTTGATTAAACTGAATAATAGGATGTGTGATTTAGGTGAATATACAGTCTTTATTAATAATGTTCCTGAATTCTTTAAAATGATGGATAAATCTATAACATTAACTAGCTATTTTATTAAAGGCTGTAGCGGCCCAGTTAAATATTATGATTATGAAACCTACAATGGACTTATTAATCCATTCATGAAAGTTAAAGTTTTTGAGTATCAATTTGAATTTAGATATTGTATTAAAATAAAATCGGAGACGGATGAATCTATAATGGCAAGTATTGGTAATATTGAAGATATTGTAACAATATGTAAAACAAATGAGTTTATAAACATTACCAATATAAGAGATGTCAATAAGAAATAAATTAATCGAGATTTGAATGTATTACGTCATTATAGCTAGCAACCTGTGTGAGAAACACAGATAATCTTCAATAAAATCATAAATTATTGCATTTAAGGCAGGATATTCTTGTATTCCGTCGAATTCATTAAGTATGATGAAAAGGTTTAAGGATTACTCACTGAATCAACCGTTTTTGTTTCCTCCATCAGTGCTTGACTGGCTCCCCAAGGATCACCCGGCCCATTTTATCAGTGAGGTGGTGGATAGTCTCGACCTGTCGGGCATCTACAATGATTACGGTGAAGGCAAGGGGCAGCCTCCGTACAATCCCAGTATGATGGTCAAGGTGCTAATCTATGCCTTATCCAAAGGGATCCGGTCATCAAGAAAGATCGAGATGGCGCTCTACGAAGACGTGGGCTTCAGATATCTGTCCGGCAACCAGCAACCCGATCACTGGACGATCTCCGAGTTCAGAAAAAGACACCACCAGGTGTTGGGTGATCTCTTCGTGCAGACCGTGCAACTCTCCCAGAAGGCCGGCCTGGTAAAGTTGAATCACGTTTCTGTCGACGGCACCAAGATCAAGGCCAACGCCTCCAAGCACGCCGCCATGAGCTACGCCTACATGCAGAAGGAAGAGCAGCGGCTGCGCCAGGAGATCGAACGGCTCCTCAAGGATATGGAAAAGACCGATAAAGAAGAAGATAAACTCTACGGCAAGCGCCGGGGGGATGAACTCCCCGAGGAACTGGCCACCACTGAAAAGCGCCTCCAGGTGATCAGGAAGGCCAAGGCCGAGCTGGAGGAAGAGGCCCGCCAGAGACAGGAGCAACTGCAAAAAGAGCAGGAGGCCAAACCCAAGAAAAAGCGCTCCCGGAAAAGCAAAAACAAGAAGAACAATCCAGGCGAACCCGATCCCAAGGCTCAGAAGAACTTCACCGACCCGGAATCCCGGATCATGAAAAGCTCCGACAAGTCCTTCATCCAGGCCTACAACGCCCAGGCCACGGTCGATACCAAGAGCCAGATCATCGTCGCCGCCGATGTCACCATTCTGGCTAACGATTGCAACCAGTTGCAGGACCAGATCGAGCAGGTGAAAGAGAACACCGGATCTTATCCCAAGGAAGCCTCGGCGGATGCCGGTTACTTCAGTGAACCAAACGTCAAATTTCTGATACGGGAACAGATCGAGGCCTACATACCTCCGGAGAAGATCAAGCACAGTGAATGGAGAAACATGCCGCCCGCACCGAGGGGACGTATCCCCTGCGATATCTCGATCAAGGATCTGATGCGGCGCAAGCTCAGGACCAAGCTTGGGCGAAAACGATACAAGTTGAGACAACAAACGGTTGAGCCGGTATTCGGGATTGTCAAGGAACAGTTCGGTCTACGGCAGTTCTTGCATCGAGGCCTGGCCAAGGTACGCTCTACATGGCGGCTAACCTGTGCCGTCTTCAATATCATGAAGCTTTACAGGGCCGGAGCGGATATTCGGGCGCTGACGGTGACCGGGTAGAGTAAAAGGCAAAGGGAAAACCTCGGTCAAATGTCACAAGAGCGATGTTTTTGTTGCCGTAATGTTTTGACACGGTAATGCCGGCTGTTTTTTAATTCAAAAACCCACACAGGCTGCTAGGGGCATTCAGGCCTTAAAAAATATCGGATAAAGCTACCTAATACCCCATAAACCTAGAAGATATCCTGATGTTGACCTGATATTATTGTTGTTTTGCTTTGGCCCACAACTTACTAGGCACCAGATTTTCAATATCAAACCAGGTGGTTAGCGGATCAAACAGGTTTGAGATAACTTTGCCTTGAAATATGGCAGAGCATTGAACCGGGTAAGATATGCTGTGTGAGAAAGAGACATTTATTTTAGAAAACATAAAAATTCCGAGCGCTATTAAGCCAGAAGGTTTAATGTCTGCCCTTTGTCGACGATGCAAAAGAACAGTTGCTCCTACTGGATTGCCTTCATAGTACGAGATTAATTCATCAGAAGATATCTGTCCTGCAAGCCATGATAATATACTAGATTGCTTGGAGGACGCTAGAACTGCGCGTGGCATTTGACCAGGTGGCCACCAAGAAGGCCACTCTATTTCTTCTTTCTCAGTCAAGTGGATATATCCTTCGCTACCTCCGGGAACTTCTTCCCAAAGAATTTCAAACCAGGTCGGCATGGACGTTACCGCTTCGAATATCAAGTGTAAAAACTGATCCTCAAGCTCTCGATACATCATTCTTTCTAGAGCGGCGACGTATTCGAAAAGACCGTCAGGGTTATTAATAGTCATAAATTTTTTATATACAGTCGAAAAAGCACTATTATTATTGGCTCCTGCTAGGCTATTGATATAGCCATAAAAATTATCTGTAAGCGTAAGTGGTTTAGTGTAATTTTCCAAAGCCGCTAGATAAGAACGGCTAATGCCCATGGTTTCCGCAATTTTTGCTGCAGAGACATGAGATATAGCCCGCGCGAGCGATATAGCCCGCATGGGATGTAATAGACCAGGCACATGACCTCGCCATATGGCGAGGTCTTTTAATATGTCTTGCAAAGCCTCTTCTTTCACGGAGAGCACCACCTTGTAAGTAGTGTTTCTACACCAGTAGAAATAATTCCTGTTAAGTATTTGACACCAAAATGGAATCATGATACCATATAAGAAACCATTTGATCCATATCTATATAGACCCTGAGGGGCAGAGATTACAGGAGGATAGTGTAATGAATACCAAGACCGACATGCCTCATCTAAAGAAGCACCGTAACCAACTCTGGCATATGCGTATCTATGGGCAATATCTGCCCACCAGTGCCGGGCAGCAGGTCTATCTGATATCAATCATGGACGATGCCACCAGATCTGTTATGCGTGCTGCATTCTATCCTGCCCTTGATCATGTCTCCATTGAGGACTGTTTTCGGCAAGCTGTCCGGCAATTTGGAGCACCCGAAGAAGTGTCGATTGATCACGGGGAGCAGTATCAGACCGGGTTTGTCGATGCCCTTGTCGGGCTAGGGATCACTGTGCTCTGTACCAGTCCCCATGATGAAGGACGGGGCATGGTGGATAGGTTCAACCGGGGGGCGGCTGCCTTCCTTTCCAAAAGCGCTCTAGGAAAGCCGTTGTCGCTTGATCAGCTCAACGGGTTGTTTGACATCTGGCTGGCAGGATATCAGGACAAGCCGCACTCTGCTCTTGAAAACAAGCAGAGCCCGGCCGCCTACATATCCAGTTTAAAAACAATGCAGAAGAGGTGAAGCGTGATGGCCCGGAAATTTAACCGCTCAAGGACGACTGGAAAGTTCATGAGCGAAAAAATGAGCCCAGCTGCTACCTATTGGGAGTCGACTATCGAGCGCGATTATTTTTTTCTATTAGATTTTGACCGGACTGTAAATTGGTTCCGGGACCACCCGTTTAAAATTTATTATAAGCTCAATGGCAAGAAACGTCATTATACCTCTGACGTGCTAGTTTCCCGGGGGAACAGGATTCAGCTAGTGGAGGTCAAGGATGCGAGAGAGCTGGATTCAGACGATAATAAGAAAGCCTTTCAGGTCGGGAAGCAATTTTGCCAGGAACGAGGCTACGAATACGTAGTCGTTACCGATGCGGAAATCAGGGCAGGCTATTTGCTTGAAAATGTCAAGCTTTTAACCAGATACCGCAAGCAGAGCGTTACTGGCTCATGCTGGGGAGAAGTAAAAAGAGCTCTTCGGAGTGGCGGGATGGAGATCCAAAAGCTAAAAGGAATTCTTGACAGCTTTCTAGTAGTAAATTCGCTTCCGTATATCTATTCCTGTCTTTATCATGGCGCGTTGAAAGTCGAAAGCATCAAGGAAAGTCCTATAGAGCTTTGCAGTATCGTGATGCTTTCCCTGTAATAACTCTACAAAGGTAGGTTGGGATCTTGAAAGAAAAATGCCTTAAACCAGGAGTCCGCTACGAATTGAGAGGCAAAGTTTTTGAAATCAATAAGGTCTTTCCCGATGGCAGAGTTGAGGTGTTAGATAACTTTGGGATGACCAATATAACCTCGCGGCAAGAAATAAGGGATGCCTTATACAAAGCAGAATTGATGTTTGAGGGAGGCCGAGTTAATGCTTCAGTACCCCAACCGCTTGTGGACAGGAGGCGCGAGGACTGTAACAGCCTGGCGACGTGGTTTAAATACAAAATGGTCAATGCGGTTAACGCCATCCCCCTCAATATGCGCAGTAATGCAGTCAAGGTCCAGGCTGTCAGCGAGGAGACCCGAAAATTTAATATTGAAAATCAATCAAATTTTAATGTGCCGAGCCCGCGTACCGTAGACGACTGGAGAAAAACGTACCGGGATTGCAATAACGATCTTGCGTCGCTTATCTCAAAGTCCTATTTAAAAGGTGGCCCGGGCAAACCGAGGCTTGATGCAAGGCTTAATGCCATAATTGAAGAGAAGACGAATGAGCTTTTTTTAGTAGAGAATGGGCCGCATGTAATGACTGTCTACCGTGAGATTGATCGCGAAGTCCAGGAGAGGAATAGAGAGCTCAAGCCCGGCGAGAAGCCGATACCGGAGCTAAGCTATGATACCTTTGCTTATAGGATTAGGATGATTGATCCGCGCACAATAATGTCTACAAGAGGAAGCGAGAGAAAAGCAAAAATCAAGTTTGATGAGGTAAAAGATCCATATGAAAAACCAACAAGGCCCCAAGAAGTGTGTGAGATAGATAGTACAACCTTGCCAATACTCATCAGGCATAGAGATCGCGCGGCAACCCTGACATATATCCCAATAGTAGACAGGGTAAATGATTATCTGGATGGCTTCTATTGCGGCTTCGATCCGTCCTCTTTTAGAACAGCAAGCCTGGCTCTCCTTCATGCAATAACGCCAAAGACCTACGTCTCCGTCTTGTACCCAGAGATCGGCCATACATATGATTCTTACGGAATGATTGAAACCCTCGTTACCGATCAGGGCAAGGAGTATATTGGAAGAGATATGGAACAGGCTTGTGCAGAGGCAGGCGTTAATTTCCAGGTGTGCCCAAAGAAGTCACCATGGTATAAAGGTGGCGTGGAGAGGCACATGCGAGAAATTAAAGAATGGATAAGGGAGGAGTTTCGGGGTCGTGGCGCGCTGTACGAAAAAGACGAGGACTGTGAAGGCCCGAAATATAAAATAGAAGACCTGGTAACGCTGGAGCAGTTTCTCGAAGCGCTCCACATTTGGATCATTTGTAGGCACAATCGTGACTATCACACGGGCATTAAAGGTGTCCCGGTTGAATTATTAAGCCAGGGATACGAATTGTTCCCGCCTGCGCTGCCTGACAGCCTGAAGGAACTCAAAATTGCTCTCGGGGCGACTGCAGAGCGCACCATTCAGGGCCGGGGGATATCGCTCAATTCGCTGTGGTACAGCGATTCCAATTTAACCCCGCTCAGGTCCAGATCTGGAGGGCACAGGAAGTTTCGGATCAAATACGATCCAGGCGATTTATCATATATATATGTGTTGGATGATGAAAAGATGGAATATGTAAAAGTTCTTGCGGTAGATCAGGAGATAACCAAGGGTTTAACCATGTGGAACCTGTCGGTTATCAAGAAAGTTAATCGTAAGTTGTATCTCTCTTTGAACAAGAAGAATTATATTGACTCAAAAGAGAAAATAGAGAATGCTTTATCGAGGCCAATTGACACCAAGACCGTGAAAACCAATAAAAGAGCTGTTAGATACGAGAACAAAATGCCGAATTATACCGAGGAGATCAGGCGGGAAGGCGAAGACAAGGATGCGGGAAATCCCATGCTCAAGGGAAGCGCAGGTTTGTATGGAAACATTTCGGACATGAACGCCCTTACTGATGACAATATCGCGCATGAAGACATAGCCGTGCTAATGTCCGGCGATCCCGCTCCAAACACGCCTTCAGGGCGCAAATCAGCAAAGAAGCAACCGCCAAAGCCTGTTGTAGATAAGAAGACGGATGTTTCCGGCGGCTCAGGAGAGAGCGCCGCTCATGACGACTATTCTGGAGGTTGGGTAATCGGACATGCAAAAAAAGGATCTTGAGATTTTTGTTGGCTATCCTAGGTTTGAGAAAATCATCAGGATAATGAGGGAGTGCCATAATACCTATGGAGATTCCCGGCCTAGTTGCGCGCTTATAACCGCAAGTGCGGGGGTCGGGAAAACCACTCTAATCGATGAGTACCTCCATCGTTATGATTCTCCAAGAGAGCGCGTCGGGAATAACATGATAGTCCCAATACTTAGTATCAGGGCTCCCGGTTCCGCGAGCTCGAAAAGCCTTTTATCTAGAATGTTGCACATTCTAGGAGATCGTGCGTGGAGCAAAGGCTCAAAAGACTCCATGGCAGAGCGGCTGATAAGCTTTATTGGTGAATGCAAGGTAACCCTGATCATGATCCAAGAAACCCAGCATTTAGTCGACAGCGACAGCAAAAAAGTGATCACCAAAACTCGCGACACTTTAAAGGACCTGCTGGATAGTACCAGTACGCCCATAATCCTTTTTGGTATGCCCAAAGCTTCCGATGTCGTAGATGAAGACCAGCAGGTGCAAGATAGGTTTTCGGTGAGATTAAAGCTAGTGCCTTTCGGTTATGATGATGAAATTCAGGAAGGCGAGGACGAAGCCCAGGCTGAAAGCCGTAAAAAAGAATTTCAACATTTTTTGTGGGGCGTAGAGAGGCAGCTCCCCTTTGAACAGCCATTCGGGCTCGATTCCGAGGATATGAGCTATCGATTGTTTTACGCCTCTGACGGTAATCCCCGGCGGTTGGTAGAAGAGCTCATTAAAAACGCCGCCCTCTATGCGATCAATAGTGGGCGGAAAGGGCTTGACATAAAGGATCTCGCCTTAGCCTTTGAAACGTATTTACATGGCATCGTGCCGCATAAAACCAACCCCTTTAAGCACAAAGTATTTAATATGACCATCGCCCAACGGTATGCCACCGCTCCCGCGAAACTTATAACCGGAGGAATAAACGAGAGGACGCAATCTAGCCCGAGGCAAGACAGACCATCTGACTATTTTTAAGGCTTCCTCTTAAAAATAGTCAGATGGCAGATTTGGGCAAGCTTCGTTGAATAGCTGAAAGACAACCCCACATATAGAGATCGTAATCAACGCCGAGAAATTAACGAACATGCTGTTGGTTGTTTTTGGGAGAGGGGTAGCCGATGGATTTGTTGTATCAACCATGTTTAAGACAAGAAGCACCATATGATGACGAAAGCCTGCTTGGCCTGTGTTATCGGCTGTCTATAGCCAATCATTACGAATCTCCGAGCTGGCTTCTGCCCGAAGGCGTAAGTTTTTACAATAAAGGCTTTCTGGCCTTAGATAAGTTTATCTTCCACCTGTCAATTCTGTCGGGGTTGGAAGAGAGCGTTTTACACGCCATGAGCGTTGGTAGCTTAAAAATCAAAGATGTTAAAAACCATGTTAATAAAGGCCGACAACGCTTCTGCCCCCTTTGCATGCGAGAGAAACCATACCACAGGCTGAACTGGTTGCTAGATTGGAATTTCGTCTGTGAGGAGCACGGGGTCTATTTAGCCGATAAATGCCTGAACTGTGGAGCCAATATTACTTTATCGGCTTTATTGAATGGCGATTGCAGTTGCGGTTTTAGATTTATTAACACCCCAGGATTTCCTGCATCAAGCAGTGACTTGGAGATTCAAAAGCTATTGAATGCTAAGCAAAATAATCGGCCAGCCGACGCTGAAGTTCTCGAGAAAACCAATCCAGCCTTATTATTACCCTCCGATTTATTCATGAGCCTGGTTTTATTGTTGAGCAAAATTTTAAGGCGCCATCCTACACCATCATTTGCTTTGCCAAGTGACTTATTGGCAATTCACAGGCGAAATCATATTAATATCTCATCTGTAAAAATGACGGCCGGACTCCTATCCTTGGTCTTTAACCTATTGGCGCGCTGGCCACTAAATTTTTGGCAATATTTAACTGAGCTTAGAGCGTCCAGTTGTGCTGCTGAGAGATCAAAAAAGTCAGATGTGGAGTATGACTTTTCTTATTTATTTAGGTGGCTAAAAAGGGAAATTACAGACAGGAGGTATACATTTGTATGGGATGCGATAATCGATTTTCTGAACAAGGACCCCGGAAAATATATCTTCATAGAAGAATTAGTGCAGTATAGCAATAAGAAAAAAAGTTATGTTACTAGGCAAGAAGTCCTCAGAACCTTGCACGTTAGGCATGCGAAACTAGAAAAGCTTGAAATTGCTTGTGGAGTAAAAAGCAGTAAAAGGAAATTGGCAAAAAGGACGAGGTCTGTTTATTCAATTGATGATTATCATAAGTTAATGCAGACACACAAGGATAGCCAGTCTAACCTGACTTTGCGGGGTGCATCTGAAAGACTAGGGATAGATCGAAAAATAACTGCTAAGCTGATCGATGGCGGGCTACTCAAAACTGCTAAAAGAATCAGACGAAATTACGTCGCGATATGCCAAGATAGCGTACGTAAACTGGAGTCGTTGATCGAAAGACCGTGTCCCTCAACACCAGGTGAAGATGCTAGTGAATGGATGAATCTTCAACAGGTCATGAAATATTTAAAATATCAAGTTACATATAGCGATTTTTTAGTTCTTGCGCTGAACGATCATATTAGTTATAAGGTTAGTGAAAATGGTAAAGGCCTGAATCGTTTGCTATTTTGTCCTAAAGAAATAGATGCAACTATACGCAGGAAAAGCGAAATAGAAATTGAAAAACAGGGGATGCCCATATACAAAGTAGAAGCCATTCTACATATTACCATAAATGGAATTAAACAATTAATAAAACTTGGCTTGTTAGCGGCTAACAGCGTAATTTTCAAGGGTAAACAAAGTTATGGGATAACAAAAGATCAAATTGCGGAATTTCGTAATAAATATACTTTTATTCCTGAGGCATCTGAAAAGTTTAGAGTGCCAAAGAATACTATAAGAGGTTGGGTAAAGAATGGCCTCATTCCTTCGGCGACTAGGTTCGGAAAGCATGGTGGCGAGCAATACGTGTTCGAGAAGAAGGACTTGGTTCGGATACTCGAATTTAGAAATATTGTAGGCACGCGTTCTCTTCAAGTTAGTCCAGATTTGGGGACGATAAAACTGAGGAAGGGCCAGGTGGCGACTTTTCGTTCACTTGTTGGGAATATAAGGGATGGGCAGGGGGGAAAGCTATATGCATGAATAATCTTCCTCCTTTGCTAAAGTTGACCGAAGCATATAAACAGGAAAGCCTGTCCAGCTTTATTTACAGGTCAGGCGTCGCTGTTGGCTATGACACACCGTGGATACCCCAAATGATATTTCCTGAGAGGTCAAAGGTAGGCTGGGGCGACTGGCTGAACAGGATTAACAACCCCGACGCCATTGACAGAATTGCAGAGCTAACCTTGCTGAAGCGTGAAGATATAATTCGGATGACCGTCCACTCTTTTGCCCCCGTTATTTCCACCAGCCAGAAATTTTGTTTGCCAAATATCAAGGCTCCCGTGAACGCTACCGGAAAATACTGCCCGTCTTGCATCCTCGAAAAGCCTCACCAGCAAATTCAATGGGAATTGCCCTACGTCACAGCGTGCATTGAGCACAGATGCGTTCTGGAAGATACGTGCTGCCTTTGCGGTCGAAAGCTGAATGGCAATCTTGTGATCCGAGGGCGTTGCACCTGCGGAGCCAGCTTGGCCGACCAGATCGCTACAACTGTCTCTGAACAAATATCTTACCAGGAAATTATCTATGACAAGCTGGAACTAAGAAAAAATGGCGCCATCGCTGGTCTTAGCAACAACCCCACTTTTTCGTTGCCTTCCTCGGACCTTTTTCTCTTGCTGGATACAATAGCCAGTAATGTTAAGTACATTCCGAATTTTATCGTCAAAGCATCGTGCCATTCTCCCAACCTCTACAACCATATGCTGTATCAAGAGGCTCTCAGGTCACTGGATAGCTGGCCTCAAAACTTTGTTGAATTTCTTGAAGGCTATAGATTGATTCCAAAGGCCGCCAATTTAAAAACCGGTATCGAGCGAGATTTTGCTCCGCTACTGAGGGCGCTGAGAAGGCGGCTGACCGGAAAGAGTTTTGAATTCCTGAAAGACACCATGGAGGGGTATCTGGTACGCGAATGGAGCGGCGGCGTCCTGACGACAAAAATAAAAAAGTTTCCTAAAATAAGCGAGCGAACGGACGAACAAAGATATGTAACGTTATCCAAAGCAGAGAAAGAGCTAAATACCAAGAGGGGCACCCTCATTGCCTTGATTCAGGCAGGCAAGCTGGCTGCGATTGTTAAAAGAGTAGGGCCAAATTACACTCAATACCTTATTGAGAGGCAGGGCGTTGAGCGGCTTAAATCGCAGTGGCAGAGCCTATTAGGGGATAAACAGGTTGCAGCGATTTTGAACATTGGAAAACGGATGGTTATCACGCTTGCCAAGGAAGATATTTTGCGCCCGGTTCGAGGCAAAAATATCGATGGTCACCCTGTTTGGCTTTTCGATGAAGAGAGTATAAAAAGCTTTGCATCCAAGTATCAAAGCTTGGAAACCCTTGATAACGGCTCTTCTCCCGGCGATTTTGTGCCATTTCATAGCGCCATTAAGTATCTGTCGTTCTTAAAAGTTGGCATGCCTGGATTGATACGGCTGATCGATGAGGGGCGATTGAAACCGGTGCTAGATCCAAATGGGGCCGGATTAGCGGCAATGATGTTCAACAAATCTGATTTAGAAAAGCTGGTAGAGTCTCATATTGAAAAACGCCGGAACGAAATTGGCCTGACAGTCCAGGATGCGGCCAAATCCCTCGGGGTCAAAGACGTTGTCATCAAACGCTGGGCACAAATGGGGCTCCTGAAGGCGTCTTGCGACAGAAAAGCAATCCATGTCTCTCAGGCTGATATTTACAAATTCAAAGAAGAATACCTTTTTACCGAGGAAGTAGCTGAACGTTTAGGGGTGACCCCCCAGACGGTTGCGGATTGGGCGAGACGGGGCAAAATAAAAGCTTGCAGCGGGCCGCGCATTGACGGCGGCGGAAGGCTGATCTTCAGGGCGGATGAAATACAAGGCCTAACTAGAAACTGATCTGGGTACAAACGGAGCGCATGCACCACCTATCGTAAAGACCTATTATTGTTCAAGATTTCACTCCGCCTCTCTGTTGTCTGCTCGGCCTTCAGTTCAATCCATTCCTGAATGCAGTAAGAGGGGATCATGAAGGTCTTCCCGAAGCGCACGTGTTTTAACAGCTCGGAACGGCAAAGCTCATAAAGTTGCTGGCGCTTGAAGCCAAAAGTATCAGCGGCTTCCTTGATGCTCAGAAGGCGGTGGTTCTGCCCGCTCGGCCTTGCCTCGTCCGTCCATGCGGCTGCTTCTCTTACATGGCCCAAGGCCTGGGGTTAGTTATTGGCCCTACCACGGGATTATGCTCACCCACAACATTTACCAATTGCCAATGAATACTAGCCATCATTTACCATATCGCCCCCGCGGCCAACCCTGCCCATGGAAAAAAACGGCCAGGTGGCCACCTGATCAACCCCCATTTTCCAGGGGGTAGTTTTCAACCTAACATCCCTTAAGCTCTAAACAAAAGGAAAGTAAATCAACATTTTTTATATTTGTTAAATATAATATTTTTTGAAAGTATATTTAGAATTGAATGACGAATAGGCGTAGTTGCACTTGGGTTATTTATAAGTGCTTCTTTGCGTTCGGTTCTAACTCCGACTCCAGAATGAAAATTTCTTTTTAATGCAATAATTTTTACCGCTCCAATACTGAGGGATCCCCACTTACATATTTGTAATTAAATGGGACCGATAATCGCGCGCCACGCGCGGCATTCAGACTATAAGACGAGTATTTAGCAGTAAATTAGCTTCCAGTTAAGAAAATCCAAAATAA
>Ga0224534_1000295_pt1 | contig 33039 bp, 28 predicted proteins | sample 714E12024metaG_FD_172012 | JGI IMG/M metagenome (GOLD analysis project Ga0224534, IMG submission 172012) | Peat soil microbial communities from Stordalen Mire, Sweden - 717 E1 20-24 | ecosystem: Environmental > Terrestrial > Soil > Wetlands > Peat | place: Sweden: Norrbotten County, Stordalen... | reverse complement strand
CAGCCATTCCCGGAGCAGCGTCCTCAGGGGTTTCCCGATGATGATCTGGGTGATGTTGTGCTTTTTTGCAAAGCCCAGCAGTTCATCGGCCACACTGTTCCCGTTGATGGCGACGGTCTCAGCCCCCAGTTCCTCTGCCAGTTGGATGTTTTTTTCCAGCAGGACGTGTTCGGCTTCACCGGCCCAAACGTGGCGGGGTGTATCCACGTAAACGGCAAACCACTCGGCCTGGGTGTTGGCGGCCATGCGGCGCCCAAGCCTGATTAGCCTGGCGGCGAAGGGGCTGGGGCTGATGCAGACCATCACCTTTTCCCCGGCAGACCAGGGACCCTCGATGGCATGCGCCCTCATGTACGTCTCCATTTGGTGATCGACCCGCTTCGCCGTATGGCGTAGCGCCATCTCCCGCAGGGCATTGATGTTGCCCGGACGGAAGAACTTGCGCAGGGCCTCGGCGGCCTTATCGGGCACGTAGACCTTGCCGTCCTTGAAGCGCTGGATCAGTTCCTCCGGAGGCACGTCGACCAGTTGGATCTCGGCCTGTTCCAAAATCTTGTCGGGCACCGTCTCCCTCACCTTGATGCCCGTGATCTGGGCGACAGCATCGTTCAGGCTCTCCAGGTGCTGGATGTTCAGGGTGGTGTAGACGCCGATCCCGGCCGCCAGCAGTTCCTCCACGTCCTGGTAGCGCTTGGCGTGGCGCGACCCCAGGATGTTGGTGTGAGCCAGTTCATCCACCAGGGCGATCTGGGGTTTCCGGGCAAGCAGGGCATCCAGGTCCAGCTCGGCAAAGGTTCGGCCCTGGTATTCCAGGCGATGAGGTGGAATCACCGGCAGGCCCGCCAGTAACGCATCCGTGTCGGCCCGGCCATGGGTCTCCACCCAGCCGACCACCACGTCCAGGCCCTCCACCAGGCGCTCCCGCGCCGTTTCCAGCATGGCGTAGGTCTTCCCGACACCGGCTGCAGCGCCCAGGAACACTGTCAGGACACCGCGACCTTCCTCTCTGATGCCGGCCAGGATCGCATCCGGGTCAGCGCGCTTTTCTCCCACCATAGAATCCCATCCCATCTCCTCAAAATCCGCCAAAAACCTCTTCCAGCAGGTGAGTGTTCTGCGATTCGGCCAGGGCCAACACCTTGTCACCTGCGCTGATGCAAGTCTCGCCCCGGGGGAGCACGATCTTGCCATCACGGATAATGGCAGTCAAAACTATACCTTCAGGAACATTCAGGTTGGCGACACTCTTCCCGATCGCCCGGGAAGCCGGACACACCTCCTCTTCTACCAGCGAGACCTCCCCGCCCCCAAGTTTTAACAAGGTAACCAGGTCTCCCAGGCTTACCTCCTCCCGAATCACCTTGGCGATAAAGAGCCCTCCGGCAATAGCATAGTCAACCCCGCGCTCCCGCGTATAGAGCCACTGGTTCTTGATGTTGTTGACCCGGGCGATCACCCGTTTGATGCCGAACTGCCTCTTGGCAATCATGGACAGGGCGAGGTTGTCAACGTCGCTTCCGGTTACGGCAACCACCACACCTGCCCGGGTAATTCCTACATAATCGAGGATGCGAGGGTCAGTCCCGTCTCCATGCACTGTCTTGACATCCGGAAACTCTTTGAACTTTTCCAGGGTGGCTTTGTTTTTATCAATCACCGTGACCTCTTGCTTGTCCTCCTGGGACAAGGTATAGGCCAGGTTGAACCCCACTTTGCCACCGCCGGCAATAAGAATAAACATTATCAATTCCCCCAATTTTGGTCGCTGGCAGTTGGTCGTTGGATTCAAACTACCGGCCGCACGCCACCAACCACAGTTTCATTGGCTTTGTTTTTTTCCAACCGCTAACCACCGGCCACTAATCTATCAGGCTTTCAAGCTTGGGCACGGAATGTTCGGACACAACCGCTTGAATCAGATCGTTCTTCTCAAAGGTGGTCCCCATCAACGGCACGAAGGCCTTACCCTGCCGGATCAGGCAGATGACGCCGATCTCTCCCGGCGCCTGCAGATCCTTGACCATTCTTCCCACCAGGCGATGGGGCACCTGAAACTCGACTACCCTTACCTCCCCGTTCCCCGCAGTTAAAAGGGTGGCTACACGCTCTTCGACAAGCAGTTCGTTGACGCGCATGGCGCCCCAGGTGGTAGGGGCGATGACAGTAACACCGAGATGCTGGTAGATCTCGGCCCGGATCGGATCGATGATCCGCGCCACTACCTTGGGAATGGCGAACTCCTCCCGGGCCAGGGAAGCCACCAGGAAGTTGGTATTATCATCGCTCGTGACCGTTGCCAGAGCATCAGCCCGCGTCGCCCCGGCTTCGATCAGGGTGGCGCGGTCGAATCCCAGGCCCTCGATCTTCTTGCCGGGAAACCGCGGCCTCAGGCGCCGGAAAGCCGTCGGGTCGGGGTCAATAACGGCGATGGAGGTCCCTTTGCGGGCCAAGGTTTCGGCGAGCTGCGATCCCAGCGTTCCGCAACCGACAACCACAATATACATGCATAAACCTCCTTTTAGGGGATGTGGGATGTGAGAAGTTAGAGGTGATGTCCTTGTAGGCATTGGCCTTGCCAATTTCGTCTTTCTCGCTTCTCGCTTCCCGCATCCCGCTTCTCAACTGTAGGTGTTTTAGTGCCGGCCTTTAAGCTTTCTGCGCTTCTATTATAGCTGATTTATCATGTTTCTTTAAATCCAGCCGTCTTACTACCAACTTCCGCAGTTCCTCAGCCACAAACAGGACGGCGCCAAAGGCTGTGAGCAGTTCCCAATCGGCGAGCGTGAGCGGCGCCGTGTCGAACAGATGCTGTAGGGCAGGAATGTAGCTGATTCATGATATGATCCCCACCCCTAGCGCTTCTGCGAGGATCAGAAAGCGGTTTGAAAACAAACCGATCTGAAATACCGAGACTCTTTCCGTCCTCACGGCAAAGCCGTTGAAGACCTGAGAGATCACGATCGCTGCCTGGGTCACGGCGATGGCGTGCCGGTACAAGAGGTCTGTCTTTGGCAACATGGTACCCCAATGCCAGCCGCCATGCAACAGCACGAGCATGAAGCCGACCGTTGCGCCCGTCCCCTGGATCGCACCCAGAAAGAGGATCCGGCGTTACGCGCCATCTTGACCGCATCAGCCACTTCAGGCCGGGGTGGGTCCATCATCCCTGCCAATCCGAGGAAAACAAGATCTCTTTCGACGTCCTCCATCCGAAATTCCTGCATGCCCTGAGGAATGTCACGGTAGGCGCAGGCAAGGACGCGCAAGCCTTCCCTTGCCATCTCGTCATTGTGGCGCACGACCTCTTCCCTGACCTCTCCGTCGTGCATCGGCGATGACCTGCGTGATATCGCGCCTGATTGGCTACCTTGTTCTGGCGAAATCAATTACTTCTATTGGAGTTCTGCAATGCCTATTGTAGTCTCGATACATATTAAAATGATGTTAAAGAACCGATCCTTTGCGTTAAAATAAAATTAAAATTGGGCACCCGGAGCATCCCGCCCCGGGCACCCGTTTTGCGCCTCTCACCTTCACCCTAAACATCACGCCTCTCAGATCAGTGCTCGACGCCGCTGTCTTGCCGGTAGCCTCCATCTTCTGTGATGCGAGCAAGTGTCCGCCCTGGCGGGCACGGATAACCCCGCGCCTCACCTATCTCACCATAATATCTTCCAATGCCGCTGACAGCGGCCCGGCTCTGTTTCAATCTGTCGATGTTGCACAGCCAGGAGTCCGTCTTCCAGGCACTGGCCTCATAGTCATCCTTGACCTCGGCATAGACCAGTTGAGTCTGCCTGGCGATCTCCTGCCAGGTATAGAGTTTGGAGATCTCCTGCTTGGCGGTCGCCGCCAGGCGGGCCGCCAGGCCCGGTTCGTGAAGCAGGCGCAGGACGTTATCCGCCAGGGAGTTGGGATTTCCGGCGTAGAACTTCAGCCCATTCTCCTCGTGGACGACGATCTCCGACAGGCCGCCCACATCCGCCACCACCACCGGGGTCATAGCCGCCATGGCCTCCAGGACCACCATCCCGAAGGGTTCATAGAGGCTGGGGAAGACCGCCACATTCGCTTCCCGGTAGAGGAAATCCCTGGTCCGGTCGTCGATATATCCGGTGAAATAGATGCGGTTGGTGATGCCCATATCCACCGCCTTGTTTCTCAAATAATCCTCCGCCGGCCCGCGCCCGGCGATAATGAACTTGGCATTAGAGTAATAATGAAGGACCTTCGGAACCGCATCGATCAGCAGGTGTACCCCTTTTTCCTGCACCAGGCGCCCCACGAACAGGATGATCCTCTCGTCCGGTGCGGCGAAGGCTGACCTGGACAGTTCGTGACCGGCCTGCTGGTAACGCGTCATGTCCACACCGTTGGGAACGACGCGCAGTTTATCCAGGGGCGCCTGGAATACCCGCTGCAGTTCCTTTTCCATGTAGTGGCTGCAGACGATCACCCGCCACGCCTCGAATACCAGCCACCACTCCACGTCGCTGATATAGCGCTGCAGGTCGTTGTGCAGGCCCTGGTTGCGCCCGTACTCGGTGGCGTGGATGGTGGCGATCAGGGGAACCTTGTAGGCATGCTTCAGAGCCCTGCCGGCATAGGCCACCAACCAGTCATGGGCGTGCACCAGGTCGAACTCGGCCAGGGAGTTAACCAGGGAAATCCCATACTCCACCATGCTCAGGTTGAGCTGCAGGACCCAGGTCAGGAAGTCCGGAGCCGAGAGGTTGTAGGGGTTGACCCGGTAGACGTGGATGCCGTTGACGACTTCCCGCGCCTCTGCCTTGTCAGCAGCGCAGGTAATCAGGTGCACCTCTTCCCCGGCCTGCACCAGGGCCGTGGCCAGATCATAGACGTGCTGGGCGAGGCCGCCCACACTGCGAGGGGGGAACTCCCAGGAAAGCATCAGAATTCGCACCGACTGCATCTCCCAACTGTTGGTATGTAAATTCTTCGATCAGATGCCGACTTGCTCTTCTCGGCCGGCTCTTGTTGAGATGCATGCCCGCCCCGACGCAGGAACATCCGCCGATCGCCTTCCCTTCCAGGATTGCTGTTGCAGTTGCGGAGTTAGTATGCAGTGTCTCACAGATGAATATACAAGAACGCCTATAAGTAATTTTATAGAGGTGACATGGCAACTAATGAAGTTACAGTTTGATCAGCCCTGCCAGAGCCAGCATCATGATGAAGTGGGTGACAGCCCCGGCGCTGACGAACAGGTGGAAGACCTCGTGAAAACCGAAGCGGTGCGGCCAGAAGTTGCAGCACTTGGTGGCATAAATCACCGCTCCTATAGTGTAGGCCAACCCGCCACCAATCATCAGTGCCAGGATGACGGGCGGCAGGCTGTGCACCAATTGCACCAATGGCACAATAGCGATCCAGCCCAGCAGCACATAGAAAACCGTCGAGACCCAGCGGGGCAGGCCGATAAACCATAGCTTCAGCAACATTCCAGAGACGGCGATACCCCAGACTGCCCCAAGCATCGCCCACCTCCAGGCGCCTGACAGGGCAAAGAAAAACACCGGCGTATAGGAGCCGGCAATTAAAAAGAAGATGGATACGTGGTCAATTTTTTTTAAAAGCAGTTCCTTGGATGGGGTCGTCTTGACCCAGTGGTAGAGGGTGCTGGTGCCGAACAGGGTGATCACGCTGATCCCGTAGATTGTCATGACGATCAGTCTGGTGCTATTCGTCCGGGTCATCACCACGATGAAGGCCAGTCCGGCAATGGCAGCCAGAAAGGTGATAAAGTGTGTCCAGGCGTTCACCGGCTCTTTGATATTTAAAAAGTTTCTCATCGGGATCTCTTTATGTTTTTTCAGGGTATAGGCCTGCAGTGGCGCTCACTCTCATGATTGAGTTGGTGCTTCCTTCTGATTTCTTGATCCGGTCTCGCATTCAACTTCCGACCCCTGATTACTACAGCTTTTCGGCTATGGCCGCGGCCATCTCCGACGATTTGGCGGTTCCCCCGAGGTCGTAGGTGAGCTGCCGGCCCTCGCTTAAAACTGTATCCACGGCTTTCGTGATGCGAGCGGCAGCCTCATGCTCGCCCAGGTGCTTGAGCATCAAAACACCGGACAGGATGGTAGCCAGGGGGTTGACTTTGTCCATTCCGGTGTACTTGGGGGCGCTCCCGTGGACAGGCTCGAAGACGGCGCACTGATCACCGATGTTGGCGCCGGGGGCGACGCCAAGGCCTCCGATCAGACCGGCGCAGAGGTCGGAGACGATATCCCCGTATAGATTGGGCAGCACCAGAACGTCGAAGTCCCCGGGGCTCTGGACGAGCTTCATGCAGCAGGCATCGACGATCCGGTCCTCAAAGGCGATGTCCGGATACTCCAGGGCGATCTCCCGGGCCACATCCAGGAACAGCCCATCGGTGCACTTCATGATGTTGGCCTTGTGAACGGCGGCTACCTTGTGGCGCCCCTCTCTCCGGGCCAGCTCAAAGGCAAAGCGAACGATCCTGGATGAACCGAAGCGGGTGATGATCTTGATGCTCTCGGCGGCATCCCTGCCCACCATGTGCTCGATACCGGCATAGAGGTCCTCGGTGTTCTCCCGGACCAACAGGATGTCCACGCCCTCGTAACGGGTCTTCACCCCCGGCAGGCTTTTTGCCGGCCGCACGTTGGCATAGAGATCAAGCTCTTTGCGCAGAGCCACGTTGACGCTGCGAAAGCCTTTCCCGATCGGCGTGGTCAACGGCCCCTTCAGGGCCACCCGGTTGCGCCGGATCGAGTCCAGCACGTAATCCGGTAGCGGTGTGCCGCACTGATCGATCACCGCCTCGCCGGCCTCCACGACCTCCCACTCGATCCCGGCGTCTACCGCATCGATCACGATCCGGGCCGCCCTGGTCACGTCCGGTCCGGTGCCATCGCCCGGGATCAGGGTCACTGTATGCTTTGCCATGGTTAATCCTCCATCTTATGCAGTATTCAGAATTCAGTAGCCAGTGAGTACTTGCGTTTAATCGATGTCAAAAGTGCCATACTTCACGAAATGAGCGGCCAGCCCACCATCCGACAGTACCTTCAGCATGAATGCGGGCAGTGGTTTGATCGGAGTTTCGGTACCCCTGGTGAGGTTTCTCAAAACGCCGCCCTCCATGTCCGCCAACAGTTCATCGCCGTCGGAGATCCCCGCCGTGTCGCATTCCACCACCGGAAGCCCGGTGTTGATGGCGTTGCGGTAAAAGATACGGGCAAAGGATGCGGCCAGCACCGCGCCCACTCCAGCGTTCAACAGGGCCAGGGGCGCCTGCTCGCGCGATGAACCACAGCCGAAGTTGCGCCCTGCCACCACAAAATCGCCGGGCTGCACCTTCCGGGCGAAATCCGGGTCCAGGTCTTCCATGACGTGGCTGGCCAATTCCTTCATGTCCAGAGTCTTGAACTTATACTTGCCGGAAATAATATAGTCCGTGTTGACATCGTTGCCGAAGCAATGGGCTCTACCATTCAGTTCCATCTCGCCAACCTCCTCGCTATTTCAGGTATTCCCTGGGATCGGCAATCGCGCCGGCCAGGGCGGAAGCCGCTACCGTCGCCGGAGAGGCCAGGTAGATGAAAGCCTTGCTGTTGCCCATCCGGCCCTTGAAGTTCCGGTTGGCCGTGGAGATCACGTTCTCACCGTCCGAAGGAACGCCGTTGTGCGTTCCCACACAGGGCCCGCAGCCTGGCGTCACCACTGCGGCGCCGGAGCGCACCAGGTCCTGGATGATCCCCTCATCCATGGCCTCCAGGTAAATACGGCGGGATGCCGGGGCGACTATGAAACGCACTTCCGGGTGCACCCGGCGCCCCTTGAGGATACCGGAGGCAATCCGCAGATCCTCCAGGCGCCCGTTGGTGCAGGTGCCCAGTACCGCCTGCTGGATGGCAGTTCCGGCGACTTCGCCGATCGACGCCACATTGTCCACCCGGTGTGGTTTGGCCACCTGCGGCTCCAGGCAGCTCACATCGTATTCCAAAATCCTGGCATACTCCGCCTCCGGGTCCGGGCTGACCGCTTCGAAGTTCCCGTTTCCATGCTCCCGCACCCAGGCCAGAACCTTGTCATCGGCCTCCATCAAGCCGGCCTTGGCGCCCATCTCGACAGCCATGTTGGCGATGGTGAAGCGGGCGTCGACTGACAGGGCGCCGATCGCCTCCCCGGTGTATTCGGCCGCCATATACGTCGCTCCGTCAGCGGTCACCTGCCCGATCAGGAACAGGATCAGGTCCTTGGAATAGACGCCGGCCGACAACTGCCCGCGGCAGACGAACCGGAGCGACTCGGGCACCCTGAACCACATCTTGCCGGAAATCAGGGCTGCCGCCAGGTCGGTGGAACCCACCCCGGTGGCAAAGGCATTAAGGGCGCCATAGGTGCAGGTGTGGGAATCGGCGCCGATCACCAGCGAACCGGGCCCCACGTGGCCTTTCTCGGGCACCAGTTGATGGCAGACTCCCTCCCCGATATCATACATGAGCATCCCTTGTTCTTTGGCAAACGACCGCATCAGGTGGTGAAGGGCCGATACGCCCTCCAGCGGACTTGGCGCGCTGTGGTCGATCACCAGTGCCGCCCGCTGCGGGTCAAAGACCTGTTTCCCTCGCATCTCCTCAAACGCCCGGATTGCCAGGGGAGAGGTGCCATCCTGCCCCATCCGGAAATCCAGGTCGGCCACCACCAGGTCGTTGGCACGGGCATCCTGGCCGCTTTTCCGGCTCAGGATCTTTTCGGCTATGGTCTTTCCCAAACGGTTCTCCTCCTGCACATAATGATTGAAGGTTAGCGGTTAGAAAAAGAAACACCACTAACACTTTGAGGCAAAGTGTCATTTGTAGCGTTTTTTCAAATGAAGCCGCCAGAAGAGCTTCCGTCTTTCGTTAGTGCTGTGTTGTATTCAATGAACAGCAAGACATACCGGCACGCAAATTCCAACGGCCAACCACCAGCATGCCTCTTATCTACTTTTAGCCTTGAGATAATCCTCGTAGATAAAGACCAGTTCCTTGTCGAACAGGGGGCGCTTGAGCTCCACGGCGACCTTCTTGACCTCGGCCAGGACGTCCTCGGCCTCCTGGTCAGTCAGGTGATGGCCGTATTCCTCGAACTTGGCTTTGATGGAGTGGCTGCCGGAATGCTTCCCGATCACGATCTGCCTGGTCAGGCCAACCTCCTCGGGACAGAAAGCCTCGTAGGTCTTGGAATTCTTCAGGGTGCCGTCGACGTGGATGCCGGATTCGTGGGTGAACACGTTGGAACCGACGATCGCCTTCCAGGCCGGCAGCTCACGGCTGGCCGCCCGCGATACGTACTCCGCCAACTCCCGGAACTTGGCAGTCTTGAAGTTGAGGTCAACCCCCTGCAGGCACTTCAGGGCCATGACCACCTCTTCGAGGGCGGCGTTCCCCGCCCGCTCGCCCAGCCCGATCACAGTCACTCCGACCCACCCGGCGCCCGCCTTGACGCCTGCCAGGGCGTTGGCGGTGGCCATGCCAAAATCGTTGTGAGTGTGCATCTCCACATCGATGCCGGCGGTGTCGATCAGCTTCTTGACCAGTTCAAAAGTCGTAAAGGGATCGAGGATCCCCACGGTGTCGCAGAAACGCACCCGGTCAGCCCCAGCCTCCTTGGCAGCCTGGGTGAATTCGAACAGAAAATCGGGATCGGTCCGGGAGGCGTCTTCGGCGTTGGCTGAGATGTAGACTCCCTGCTGCTTGGCAAATTCCACCGCCCTGACCATGTCCGCCAGCACCTTGCTCCTGGTGCTGCGCAGCTTGTGCTCGATGTGGATGTCGGAGGTGGAGATGGAGATGGCTACGGCGTCCACCCCACACTCCAGCGAGGCTTCGATGTCCTTGATCACAGCCCGGTTCCACCCCATAATGCTGGCGCGCAGGCCCAGCTTGCAGATCTCCGTGATTGCCTCTTTCTCGTGGCCGCCCATGACCGGAATTCCGGCCTCGATCTGGTCTACCCCGACGTCGTCCAGCATCTTGGCGATGCGGATCTTTTCGGGATTGGAAAAAACCACCCCCGCCGTCTGTTCGCCGTCACGGAGCGTGGTATCGACGATCTTGATCTGGCTCATAACCTCGCACCTCTCCTCTTGCTCATCTCAACTAACCTCTCCTACTCAAGTATTCAGAATTCAGTAGTCAGAACTAAGAATGCTGAGTTTTTTCCCTGATCAGCTTGTTGACCAGTTGCGGGTTGGCCTGGCCCCTGGTGGCCTTCATCACCTGGCCGACCAGGAAAGCTAGAGCTTTCTCCTTGCCGCTGCGATAGTCATCCACCACCCCGGGATTGCCGTCCAGCACCTGCTGCACCACGGCGCTCAGTGCGCCGGCGTCGCTGATCTGCGCCAGGCCCCCGGCCTCGACGATCTCCCGGGGACGTCTTCCGGAGACGAACATCTCCTCGAATACTGCCTTGGCGATCTTGCCGCTGATGGTTCCCTGGTCAATCAGGTTCAACATCTCCACCAGGTGGGACGGGGTCAGCCGGGCCTCCGGCACGTCCTGGTTATGGACTTTGAGAAGCCTCAAGAACTCCCCCATCACCCAGTTGCTGACCGTCTTGGAGTCATGATAGGCCCCCACACAAGCCTCGTAAAAGTCAGCCAGGGCGCGGGAACCGGTGAGGATGCCGGCGTCATAGGACGGCAGGCCATAATCAGCCATGAAGCGCTGCCGCCTGGCAGACGGCAACTCCGGTAATGCCGACCGCACCTGTTCGACCTGGTCGGGGCTGATCACCAGGGGCACCAGGTCCGGGTCCGGAAAATAGCGATAATCGGAGGCCTCTTCCTTGATCCGCATCTGAACCGTGACGCCCGCCGCCTCATCCCAGGCCCTGGTCTCCAGCAAAAACTGGCCGCCCTCTTCCAGGATGATGCACAGCCGGTCGGCCTCTCCGGCGAGGGCGTGCTGCACAGCCCGGAAGGAGTTCATGTTCTTGACCTCCGACTTCGGGTTTAAGACCGTGCTCCCCTCCGGACGGACCGAGATGTTGGCGTCGCAGCGCAGGGAGCCTTCCTCCATCTTGCAGTCGGAGACGTCGATGTACTCCAGGATGGCCTTCAACTTTTCGAGGTAGGCCCTGGCCTCCTCTGGCGTCCGCAAGTCCGGTTCGGAGACGATCTCCAGCAGCGGCACCCCGCAGCGGTTGGTGTCCACCAGGGAATAGTCGGTACCGGCGGCGCCGTGCACCAGCTTGCCGGCATCCTCCTCCATGTGCACCCTGGTGATACCGATACGCCTCGTCACCCCGTCTACCTCAATGTCCAAGTAGCCATTCCGGCAGAGGGGCAGGTCGTACTGGGAGATCTGGTAGTTCTTGGGCAAGTCCGGGTAGTAGTAGTTCTTCCGGTCAAACTTGCTGAACGAGGCGATCTCGCAGTTAAAGGCGAGGCCGGTCCGGATGGCATATTCCAGGACGGTCTGGTTGAGGACCGGGAGCACGCCGGGCAGGCCCATACAGACCGGGCAGACGTTGGTGTTCGGCTCGCTGCCGAACTCGTTGGGGCAGGAGCAGTAGGCCTTGGTCCTGGTATGCAGTTCCACGTGTACCTCAAGGCCGATGACCACTTCGCACCTGCTACTCATGCACGCATCCCCCTTCCTGCCGCACCGCGCCCCCACCCCCACCGTGCTCATGTACTCCACATTCTTTCAGGCCGGGCGTTAGCCCGGATGTGGAGGAGGGCACCCGGCGGGTACCAGGAGCGGCGGAACCACTGCCCTCGAGGGAGGGCCGTGCCCGGTGATGGGGCGTGTTCTGTTCAAAGGCGTAGGCGATGCGCAGCAGCGTCCCTTCCGAAAAGACCGGCCCCATCAATTGGAGCCCCACCGGCAGGCCGCCTGTAAATCCGCAGGGAACGGAGATGGCGGGAATACCGGCCAGGTTGACCGGAATCGTATAGACATCCGAGAGGTACATGGACAGAGGATCATTTGACCTCTCCCCCAACCGGAAGGGGGGCGTGGGTGAAGTCGGGGAGACAATGATATCGAACTGGTCGAACAGGCGGCTGAAGTCATCCCGGATCAGCGTCCTGAGCTTCAGGGCCTTCAGGTAATAGGCATCGTAGTATCCAGAACTGAGGACATAGGTGCCCAGCATGATGCGGCGCTTGACCTCCGGCCCGAAGCCCTGGCTGCGGGTGTTCATGTACATATCCATCAGGTCATACTCGCCACCGTCATCCGGCGTTGCCCGATAGCCGTAGTGAACGCCGTCGTACCGGGCCAGGTTGGAACTGGCTTCGGCGGGAGCGATCAGGTAGTAGCAGGGTAGGGCATGCTCAGCATGGGGGAAAGAGCATTCTTCAATAATGGCGCCCAGTTCCGCCAGCTTGTCCAGAGATGCCTTCACCACCTCGCTCACACCTGCATCCAACCCATCACCGAAGAACTCCCGGGGGATGCCGATCCTGAGGCCGTTGATCTCCCCGGTGAGAAAGCTGGTGTAATCGGGCACCGGGATGGGCGCCGAGGTGGAATCCAGGGGGTCGTGGCCGGCGATCAGGTTGAGCACCAGGGCGCAGTCACGGACGTCCTTGGTCATGGGGCCTACCTGGTCCAGGGATGAGGCGAAGGCCACCAGCCCATAGCGGGAGACCAACCCGTAGGTCGGCTTGAGGCCGACAATGCCGCACAGCGAGGCCGGCTGCCTGATGGAACCGCCGGTATCGGTGCCCAGGGCGTAGGGCGCCTCTCCGGCGGCCACCGCCGCTGCAGGGCCGCCGCTGGAGCCACCCGGCACGCAGCCCAGGTCCCAGGGGTTGCGGGTAGGGAAAAAGGCGGAGTTCTCCGTGGACGAACCCATGGCAAACTCATCCATGTTCAGCTTGCCGGTGAAGACGGCGCCGGCTGCAGCCAGCTTTGACACCACCGTGGCGTTATAAGGCGGTATGAAGTGTTCCAGCATGCGGGACGAGCAGGTGGTGCGGATGCCCCGGGTGCAGAGCACATCCTTCAAACCGGCGGGGACCCCGGCCAGGTAAGGCAGACTGCGACCCTGCCCGCGCTCCCCGTCAACCTTGCGGGCGGTCTCATAGGCCTGGTCCTCGGTAAGGGTGACGTATGCCTGCACATCAGGATCAACGTCGTGGATGCGCTTGAAGATCGCCCCCGTAACCTCCGCAGAGGTCATCTCACCCCGCCGGAGCAGATCTGCCAGCTCATGAGCCGTCAAATCATAAATTTCCATGTATGAAGCCTCTTTTCATTCGCCAAAACCACAGCGTGAATTGCCATACAGGCGGTTGCCGCACTTTTTGATCACACTTCTCACGTCACAGGATGCGCGGCACCTTGAAGTAGCTTCCGTCCCGGTCCGGGGCGTTCTGAAGGACCTCTTCCTGGGTCAGGGTTGTCCCTCTCTGGTCGGGGCGGGAGACGTTCTGCAGCGGTAAGACGTGGTAGGTCGGTTCGACCGCGGTGGTGTCCAATTGGTTGATCCGGTCCGCATAGTCCAGGATGGAACTCAACTGGGCGCGGAAGCGCTCCTTCTCCTCCTCGCTCAGGGCGAGGCGGGCCAGCAGGGCCACGTGCTCTACTTCCCTTATGCTGAGTTTCACGAGCAATCGCCACCTCAATACGTTGACCTGCATAAAAATCATGCTAATTATAGCAGAAGCGCCAATACCCCGCAACTTGTATACAATCCGGCGATCTGTGCGAGGTAATGTCGCCCCTTGGCCAGTTTACTAACATTCCACTCGCCCCTTTATACGAACGCCTCCTGGAACCAAAAAGGTCAGGATTTGGCGCCAAGCTTCAAAGGCCGGCCAGTCTCCTGAAGGCGTCCTCATCGAGGATCGGGACCGACAGGGACACCGCCTTGTCATACTTCGATCCGGGGTCCTGGCCGACCACCAGGTAGTTGGTCTTCTTGCTGACGCTGGAAGCCACCCGGCCTCCCCACTGCTTGATCAGGCCCTCGGCCTCGTCCCGGGTGAGGCTGGACAAGGTTCCGGTCAGCACGAACTGTTTTCCGGCCAGGGTCAGGCCCCCGGCCGTTGCGGGCGCTTTTTCCTGCCGCATCCGGACTCCGGCCATGCCGAGCTTCTGCAACAGGCTGCGAGCCTGCTCGCTGCTAAAATACTGGACGATGCTGGCCGCAATCTTGGGCCCGATCTCCGGGATCTGGGTCAACTGCTCTTCAGTGGCCGCAGCCAGGGCCTCCATGCTGCCGTGCCGGTCGGCCAGGATCTCCGAGGCGCGGGTGCCGGCGAAGCGGATGCCCAGGGCGAAAATCAGGGGGGCGAGCCCGCGGCCCCTGCTCTTGTCGATTGCCGCCAGAATGTTCTCGGCTGACTTGTCCCCCATGCGCTCCAGGGATGTCAGTTGTTCTTTGCCCAAACTATACAGGTCTGCCGCATCCCGGACGAGGCCGGTATCCACCAACTGGTTGATCAGGGCCGGCCCAGCTCCCTCAATGTCCATCGCCTCCCGGCTCACGAAGTGCAGGATCATTTCCCTGAGCTGAGCGGGGCAGGCGATCCCAGTGCAGCGGGTGGCCGCCTCACCTTCCAGGCGTATTACCTGGCTGCCGCATTCAGGGCAGACCTGGGGCATCTGGAAAACTCTCTCCTGTCCGGTGCGCCGCTCCTTGAGCACGCTGACCACTTCGGGGATCACGTCCCCGGCTCGCTGCAGCACCACATAATCCCCAATCCGCACATCCTTGGCCCGGATCATGTCCTCATTATGCAGGGTCGCTCTGGAAACGGTCGCCCCGCTCACCTGAACCGGTTCCAAAATCGCCGTCGGTGTGAACACCCCGGTGCGCCCCACGCTGACGATGATATCTTCAATCCTGGTGACTACCCGTTCCGCCGGGAACTTGAAGGCAATCGCCCAGCGGGGACTCTTCGAGGTGCTGCCCAATCTCTCCTGAAGCTGCAAGCTGTTTACCTTGACCACCAGGCCGTCGATCTCGTAAGCCAGGGAATGTCTCCGTTCAGTCCAGGAGTTGCAGCAGGCGATCACCTCGTCGATATCGCGGCAGTGCTGATTTTGCTCCTGCACCGAAAAACCCACCTGACGCAAGTATGACAGCGCCTCTGCCTGGGTTGGCAATGGAGTCTCCGAACTTATCAGGACCTGATACAAAAAAAGACCCAGGGTGCGTCTGGCGGTGACTTTGGGGTCGAGTTGGCGGATGGAACCGGCGGCAGCGTTGCGGGGGTTGGCAAAGGGGGTCTCGCCGCGGCGGTCCCGTTCTTCGTTGAGGCGGACGAAAGCCCTCTTGGGCATGAACACCTCTCCCCGGACCACCAGCCGGTCAGGAGCGGCAGCGAGTCTGAGCGGCAGTACTCTGATGGTTCGGACATTGGTAGTCACGTCCTCCCCGGTCTGACCGTCCCCACGAGTCGCAGCCTGGGTAAAGAGCCCCTTTTCATAGGTCAGGACTACCGTGAGGCCGTCGATCTTGGGTTCGACCACATAATCCAGCGCGCCATATCCTCTGTGCCCAGAGGATGCGCCGGGTCCTGTGGACCGGGCGCGACTCGCTTCGCTCGCAATCGAGGTGGCACTGGACATGGCGCCACCCGCCAACTGCTGCACCCGGCGGTCAAAGTCGCGCAGTTCCGCCTGCTCGAAGGCGTTATCCAGGCTCAGCAAGGGCACTGGGTGCCGAACTGTCTGAAAACCGGGCAACGGCTCGCCCCCCACCCGCTGGCTGGGAGAATCAGGCGTCACCAGTTGAGGGTACTGACCCTCTAGCCGCACCAGGTCACTGACCAACCGGTCATAGTCAGCGTCACCGATCAGCGGTCGATCAAGCACATAGTATTGGTGATCATGCTTGCGGATCTCGCTGCGCAGGTGTTCGGCCATTATCTGCGCTTCCTCGAAGGACGGCATGCGCATACCCCCACTTTCGGTTGTCCTGCAAAATTATTCACCTACCTAATTATTCCCCCGCTAGGCCCATATAACTAAAAAAGCCGGCAGCACCGGCTTGGTTTACAGGTATTACAGGCGGGCGAGCGGGGCGAACTTGACCAGCAATTGCTTGACTCCTACGGTCTCAAATTGCACGAAGATCTCCAGATCCCCCCCGCGTCCGATCAGAGTCCCGGTGACCACGCCGCGCCCAAACTTTTTATGATCGACCCGGTCCCCCTTGGTAAATTCCTGCCCGTCCTGGCTGTCGTCCCTGGTTTCCTGTCCGTCAGCTTTATCAACCGACCGTGCGGTCGGTTTTCCGCCAGCAGCCATTTTGGATGCGACCCCCTGCATAGCGGAAGCAGATCCACTGCTGGTAGTCTCTCCCTCAACTGCGGCCGATGTACCTGCGGCAGCAGCTTCCAGCAGGGCGCGCCCGGTAAAGACCGGGGGCAACTTCCGGCGCGAGGCCACCCTGCCCTCACTGTGCTGCCCGGAGGCGGCAGAATGGCCCGTCCCTTTCTCATCGCCCAGCGACCCATGATGATCGAGGAGCGCGGCTTTTTTTCCGGCGCCGGTTGGAGTTACCGGGTGCAGGAATTCTTCGGGAATCTCCGCCAGGAAGCGCGAGGGCTCCTTTTGGATCCCGCTCCCGTGTAAAAAGCGGCGGTTAGCCCAGGAAAGGAAAAGCTGCTCCTGGGCGCGGGTGATCCCCACGTAGCAGAGGCGGCGCTCCTCCTCCAGCGTCTGCTCTTCTCCCAGAGCATGAGCATGCGGAAAGAGGCCTTCCTCCAGCCCGGTGAGAAAAACTACCGGAAACTCCAGCCCCTTGGCGCTGTGGAGGGACATCAGGACAATGGCGTTCTCGTCGCTGCTGTAGTTATCGACATCCGTCACCAGAGCCAGGTGCTCCAGAAAACCGGTCAGGGATTTATCCTCTCCCTGTTCGTCGTATTCCCTGGTGACACCCAGGAACTCCCTGATGTTTTCCAGCCTGGTTTCTGCCTCCACCGGAGGTTCCGACTCCAACAGCGAGCGGTAACCGGTCTCCCCCAGGATGGCCTCGGCCAGTACTGTCACCGGCATGGTCTCCTGCTGCTGGCGCCAGCGCTCGATCATGGCGAGAAAACCCTTGATAGCGATGGCGGTGCGTCCCAGGCCGGCCAACAATTCGGGGTCTGTCAGCACTTCCCCCAGACTGACGCCCCTCTCCCGGACGATCTGTTCCACCCGGCTCAGGGCCGCCTCTCCGATCCCCCGCCTCGGGACGTTCAGGATGCGGCGCAGGGAGATGTCGTCCCTCGGATTGGCCACCAGCCTGAGATAGGCCAGGATGTCCTTGATCTCCCTACGCTCGTAAAACCTGATGCCCCCGAAAATCCGGTAGGGGACGTTGCTCCTGATGCATTCCTCTTCAAACGACCGGGACTGGGCGTGAGTGCGGTAGAAGACGGCACAGTCCCGGTACTGCATCTCTTCTGTCTGGCACAGGCGTTCCGCCATGGCCAGCACGAAGCGGGCCTCATCCCGCTCGTCAACCGCCTCGTAACAGCAAACCGGCTCTCCGGTCCGGTTGGAGGTCCACAACTGCTTGGGCTTTCTGCCTTTATTATTGGCGATCACCGAGTTGGCCACGGTCAGGATACGCTGGGTCGACCGGTAATTCTGCTCCAGCTTGATGATCCGGGCTTCGGGGTAATCCCTTTCAAAATCGAGAATGTTGCTGATGTCCGCCCCCCGCCATCCGTAGATGGATTGGTCATCATCCCCGACCACGCAGAGGTTCTCGAAACCGGCGGCAATCTGGTGCACCAGCGTGTACTGAGCCTTGTTGGTATCCTGATATTCATCCACCATCACGTATTGGAAGCGGTGCTGGTAATGCTCCAGCACCAGCGGCTGCGCCCGGAACAGTTCCACTGTCTGGAGCAGCAGGTCGTCGAAATCCAGGGCGTTCTGTTCACGCAGCTTTGCCTGGTAGAGCCGGTAGACCTTCGCCAGTACAGCTTCCCGCTCGTCCCGCACCCTCTGCTCAAACTCCTCCGGCCCCACCAGATTGTTTTTCAGGCCGCCGATAACGGACAGCAGGTTGCGCGGCCGGTACTTCTTGTCGTCCAGTGCGAGTTCCCGGAGGCAGTGCTTGACCAGGGTCTCCTGATCATCCCCGTCATAGATGACAAAATTCCGGTCATAGGGCGTATACTGCACCTCTTGGCGCAGGATGCGCACCGCCATGGAATGAAAGGTGCTGATCCAGACGTCGCGACCTGCCGGGCCCGCCAGGTCGATCACCCGCCGCCGCATCTCTTCCGAGGCCCGGTTGGTAAAGGTGACCGCCAGGATCCTGAAGGGGGACACCCCCCGCTTCAAGAGATGGGCCACCCGGTACGTGAGCACCCGGGTCTTGCCGCTGCCAGCCCCGGCAAAGATGATCACAGGCCCCTCGGTCTGGCGCACGGCTTCGAGCTGCACCGGATTGAGATCGTCGTTGAGAAACACCTGCATCCCCCATTTTCGAATCGCGAACCTCTATTATCGCCGCCGCTCGGCCAGCTTTGTCCTGATCTCGTCCAGGCTGACTCCACACTCCGCCAGCAGCACCAGGAGGTGATAGACCAGGTCCGCCGACTCGTTGATGATCTCGTCGCGGCTGCGGTTCTTGCCGGCGATCACTACCTCCACCGCCTCTTCTCCTACTTTCTGCGCGATGCGGTCGATCCCCTTCCGAAATAATTGGGCGGTGTAAGAATTTTCGGGCAGGGTCCGCTGGCGATCCCTGATCACCGCAAACAGCAGATCCAGAATATCTCCGGGAGTGGTGGGCTGCCCGCCGGTGGCAGACTCTACTGCGGTCTCACCGCCGGCTGGAGCCAACTGCCTGAAGAAGCAGGAGCGGTAGCCCTCGTGGCAGGCGACGCCCACCTGGTCCACCTTCACCAGCAAGGCGTCCTGGTCGCAATCGGTCAGCACCTCCCGGATGTACTGGCGGTGCCCGCTGGTCTCACCTTTCTGCCAGAGGCACTGCCGGCTCCGGCTGTAAAACCAGGTCCTGCCGGTCTGCAGGGAGAGCGCCAGGGATTCCCGGTTCATGTAGGCAACCATCAGAACCTCACCGTTGACCACATCCTGGATGATGGCCGGAATCAGGCCGTCTGCTCCAAAATTTACGGATTTACAGGCCATTTCTATCTGCCTGGGATCTGTCAGAACTGGTACTGCTTTCAAAGTCTCACAGGCACCCCTCTCTCAGCCAGGTACTCTTTGGCCTGCCTGATAGTATATTCCTGGTAGTGGAAGATGGATGCGGCCAGGACGGCATCCGCCGCTCCCGCAGTCAACCCCTCATACAGATGGTGCAGGTTGCCGGCCCCGCCCGAGGCGATCACCGGTATCCGCACCGCCTCGCTGACCGTCCGGGTCAGGTCCAGGTCGTAGCCGTCCCTGGTCCCGTCCCGGTCATGGCTGGTCAGCAGGATCTCCCCGGCTCCGCGTTCCTCGGCTTCCCGCGCCCAGGCGACGGCATCCAGGCCAGTGCTCCGCCTGCCGCCGTGGGTCAGCACGTCCCAGCGCCCGGGGCTTGACTGCCTGGCATCGATGGCCACCACGATGCACTGGCAGCCAAAGCGCTTGGCGCCCTCGTCGATGATTTCCGGGTGCAGCACCGCGGCGGTATTGACCGCGGTCTTGTCGGCCCCTGCCATGAGCATCTCCCGGATATCCTCCAGGGTGCGGATACCCCCGCCCACCGTCAGGGGGATAAATACCTGGTCGGCGGTTCGCCTCACCACGCCGACCATGGTCTTGCGCTCCTCGTTGGAGGCGGTGATGTCCAGAAACACCAGCTCATCCGCACCGGCAGCATCGTAGAACGCTCCCAATTCCACCGGGTCCCCGGCATCCCTGAGTTCCACGAACTTGATTCCCTTCACCACCCGCCCAGCGGTTACGTCAAGGCAGGGAATGATGCGCTTGGCCAACATCTCCCGATACTCCCTTCCCTTTCATTGAACGGCGGCAGCCGAGAGGGCGTCCTCTAACCGTATCCGTCCCTCATAAAGGGACTTGCCCAGGATCACTCCCTCGACTCCCAGCGGTTCCAACTCCCGCAACCCGATCACGTCATCCAGGCAGCTCACCCCGCCCGAGGCGATCAGGCGCAGTCCGGAATGCACCGCCAGTTCCCGGATCGTCCCCAGGTTCGGCCCCATTAGCATGCCGTCCCTGGCGGTGTCGGTAAAGATCAGGCGCTCCACGCCACACTCCCCGATCTCCTTTGCCACCTCCAGGATGTGCCGGGAGGTCACGTCCTGCCAGCCCTTGACCGCTACCAGGCCATTCCGGGCATCCAGACCGACCAGCACTTTGTCGCTCCCAAAGACGGAGCAGGCCTCCCGGACCAGGCCAGGGTTGGTAACGGCAACTGTTCCCAGGACCACCCGGGCCACACCCGCCGCCAGAGCGCTCTCGATCTGCTCCAGGGTACGCAGGCCGCCGCCCAACTGCACCGGGATGTCCAGGGCGGCGGCGATCCGGCCGACTATCTCCAACTGCTGCGGCGACCCGGCGAAGGCTCCGTCCAGGTCGACCAGGTGCAGCCACCGGGCGCCCCCGGAAGCCCAGCGCCGGGCCATCGCCACCGGGTCCGCCCCGTAAACCGTCTCCGCCTCGGGGTGTCCTTGAACAAGCCTGACGCACCGGCCTCCCCTGAGATCGATGGCCGGAATGATCAGCATGCCGCCACCAGCTTCCCGAAATTGGCATATACCTGCTGCCCGGTGTCGCTGCTCTTTTCCGGGTGGAACTGTACCCCGAACAGGTTGCCCCGGGCCACCATGCTGGTGAAGCTGCCGCCATAGTCGGTCGTGCCGCTGATAATGGCCTCGTCGTCCGTCTCCACGTAGTAGGAGTGAACAAAATAGAAGTAGGAATGGTCGGGGATGCCCTGGAACAGCGGGTTATCAGCGCCTTGCCCGAGGTCCACCTGGTTCCAGCCCATGTGAGGCACCTTCAAGTCGCCCCTGAAACGCCGCACCCGGCCCGGCAAGATCCCCAGTCCGGAGTGCGCCCCCATCTCCTCGCTGTCCTCGAAGAGCACCTGCAGGCCGAGACAGACGCCAAGAAAGGGCTTGCCATCCGCTATCTCTTCCTTCAAAGCCTGATCGAGTCCCTGGGCATGGAGATTGTCCATGGTGTCTCCGAAGGCGCCCACTCCCGGGAGCACGATGCCCCGGGCCTGTTTCAACGCCTCCGGGGTTCCGGCAATAACCGCCGGATAGCCGGCCTTCTCCAGGGCTTTCTGGACGCTCCTCAGGTTTCCCATGCCATAGTCGATGATGACGATCATATTTCTCCCAGGTATTCAGAATTCAGTAGTCATGTGCTCCGCATTCTTCAAGACGATAAACCATGCTCATTTTTTTCTTTTATTCTGACTCCTGACTCCTGTCTCCTGACTCCTCTCCCTATAAACTGCCCTTGGTTGATGGCACCTCGTCCAGAGGCCCCGAAAGGGCCACCGCCTGGCGCAGCGCCCGGGCGCACCCTTTGAAGACCGCCTCGATGACGTGGTGGCTGTTGAATCCCGCCAGCAGCCGCAGGTGCAGCGTCAGGCCGGCGTTGTTGGCAAACGCCCGAAAGAATTCGGGCACCAGTTCCAGCGGCAACTCACCTACCCGCCAGTTTTCAGTCTTGACGTCGTACGCCAAAAAAGGCCTGCCGCTGATGTCAACCGCCGCCACTACCAGGGCCTCGTCCATGGGCAGGAGGGCTGAACCGTAACGGTTGATGCCCCTTTTCTCGCCCAGGGCAGAGTTAAACGCCTGACCCAGACAGATCCCGATGTCCTCGACAGTGTGGTGGGCATCGACCTGCAGGTCCCCGGTCGCCTCCACGGCCAGGTCAAACAGGCCATGGCGCGCCCAGAGGTGCAGCATGTGATCAAGGAAGCCAATCCCCGTGCCCCCCCGGAATTCCCCCTTGCCGTCAAGATTCAGATCGACCACGACGCTGGTCTCACCCGTCGTCCTGCTTACGCTTCCCGTCCGGCCGCTCATCGGATCGCCCCTCTTCTTTAAAGAGCCATTTTGAGTACATTTTGCAACCGGATGCCGTTGCATTCTTCCCCTTAAATCTGTGCCTGTTTGCTAACTGCCTGTTTGATGGCCGCCACGATCCCGGCCAGACGCTCGTATTTGAGGCGGTAGGCAACCCGGTTGGCCACCAGCCTGGCGGTCGCTCCGGTGATCTCCGCCACTGCCACCAGGTTGTTCTCCTTCAGGGTACATCCCGACGACACCAGGTCGATGATCACCTCCGCCAGTCCGACCAGCGGCGCCAGTTCCACGTTGCCGGAGAGCTTGATGATCTCTCCCGGCAAGCCCTGGCTGTACAGGTAGCCCTGAGCCACCCGGGGGAACTTGGTTGCCACCCGCAACTGTCCGTACCGGGCGACAAAACCGGGCAGGCCCCCTGCGAAATCCTGCTGCCTGTCAGCCGGCACCGCTACCACGAACCGGCAGGCCCCAGCTTTCAAATCCAGCAACTCGCAGATCTCCTTGCCCTGCTCCAGGATCACGTCCTTGCCGGCGATCCCCAGATCAGCCGCCCCATTTTCCACGAAAGTGGGCACATCGGCAGCGCGGCAGATGAGATAGCGCAACCCGGCCTTCTCATCGATGCTGATCATGCGCCGCCCGCCCTCCTCCATGCTGCCCTGCATCAGGCCGGCATCCTGCAGGAGGGAGCGGGCAACAGTGAAGAGACGTCCCTTGGGGAGGGCAAAAGTAATCATCGCCTGGCTCATCCTGGCATCCCAGGGGACACTCAACCGGGGACATTCATGGGAACAATCCTCCGAAGGAGGTGTGTCCCGATCCTTGAATAAGGTTTGTCCCCGTACCTTAAAAACGGCGTGTCCCCGCTCCTTTGATCAGTTAGTTACAATCAATCTTCCACGACAATATGGGGGATTCCCTTGCGGGACGCATAAGCGATAGCTTCGGCAACCGGAAGGGAGTTTACGGCGATCTCCACGCTGTAGCCCGACTCCCGCAACGCCTTGGCCTTTTTAAAAAGCCGGCAGGAATCGGCGCCGATCAGGTAAAAGTCAGGCACTCCATCCTCCGGCAGGCCATTCCTCTCCAGCGCCGCCACAATTCGTTCAATGCTTAGGGCAAAGCCGGTCGCCGGGCATGAGAACCCGAGCTTGGAAAGCAGATCGTCATAACGCCCGCCACCGCAAAGTGGATAGCCAACCCCGGGGGCATACCCCTCGAAAACGATCCCGGTATAATAACCCAGACCCCTGAGCAGGGTGAGGTCGATGAATAACTCTTCCCGGAAACCGCAACCGGCCAGGATCTGCCAGACCTGACGCAGGCCAGCCAGACCTTCCCGGGCGCGGGGATTTTCGATCCAACCGGCAACCCGGTCCAGGATCTCGATGCCACCATGCAGGTAGGGCAGGGCTGCCATAATCTCCTGTCCGGCACTGTTCAACCGGGCCATCGTCACCAACTGTTCCCAGGCTACCAGGTCCTTGCGGTTCAGGGCTTCCTTCGCCAGGTCCTGCTCAGATCCTGTCAGGCCGGAACCCTCCAGGATACCGGACAAGACGTCAACCTGCCCTACCGCCAGCCGGAATGACCCGATTCCGGACAACCTCAGGGCCTCGGCAGCCAGGCAGAGGGCCTCAGCGTCCGCCTCCGGGCTGGCAGCGCCCAGGAGTTCAACTCCTGCCTGGTAGTACTCGCGCTGCTGCCCGGCCTGATCATCGCGCCGGAAGATGTTGGTAACATAGCAAAACCGCTGGGGAAGTTGCTGGTCCTTGAGCCGGCTGCTTACCAGGCGGGCGATGGGAGTCGTCATATCCGGCCGGAGCAGCATGATCTGCCCGCGGTCATCGATAAAGCGGTAAAGCCGGTCGCGCAGCAGGGCTTCCATGGCCGGCGCCAGGACTTCATAGTATTCGAAGGTGGGTGTGACCACCTCCTGGTAGCCCCAGGATGCAAACAGGCTTAGCAGCCGGTTCTCCAGCTCCCGCTTGCACCGGGCCTCGGCGGGCAACAGGTCCCTGACCCCGCCCGGCATCAATACTGTTCCAGAGTTTTCCATGTCTTTGCCTCGATAACCTCATCAGCGAAAATCTCCATCTTCGTCAATGATAGCAAGAATCTCCATCCCGGTCAATTGGGATGTGAGAGGTGAGAGGTGAGAGGTGAGATTTATTGAAGGCACCGAGTGCCTGGTGTATTTCGAAAAGTCTTGGGCAGGCGGAGTCGTTACCTAAAAAAATGTATAATCACAGCCAGATCTCAAATAATAAGTGCCGTGGGGTTCAGATGGGTCTTGGCTTCAGTCTGCCTCATTTTTCAACAACTACGAAATCGGTCACAGCAATACCCAGCAGTGAAATCTGGTCGAAAATTGAGGAGGTTGACAAGGACAGCCCCGCTGAATCCGATCCAGGAAGACAATGTGCTTCCAGGGGATCGATCCAGTCATTCATCTTTTTGTCAGCGACACAAATACCGGAACTGCCAGCACGGCCAGGGCCACCAGGAAAACCATCACCGCCCCGAGCCGGTTTTGCTTCTGCCAGGTCCAGATTCCATAGCTGATGCTGCGCAAACAGACGCCGGCCAGAAAAGCATAGACGAGAAGCTTCATTATCATCGCCTGCTCGCTCCCCCGGATGACTCCATAGGCTCGGAACGCAGGATCATGCCCGGTCTTCTTATTCTCACCTTCACACCCACATCAAAGGTGGCATCCTTGTACCGTTGCAGCCAGTGATAGTCATCCCAGTCCTTCCAGGTCAGAAACAGGCCCCTGGCGTGATCACCGAACCCGCAGATATCGCTATGAAACTCACCCGTCGTGCGGCCCAGGAATCGGACAATCTCATCCTTAAGCTGGGTTTCCGCCGCCTGTTCCAGGATCGGCAGTTGCTTGGTGTCTTCGTAGTTGTAACCGCTCTGGATCGTCTGGATATCGGCATCGACGGCGATCTGCACCGTAATCTGCGGCTTGTCGTCGACTATCTTCACCCGGCGCACCGGCTTGCTCTTCTGGCTCACATCCAGGACGACGTAGGTACCCGTTACTTCCGGGTCTGCAAATGTTTTATAGGCAGTATGGAAGTCTCCGTTGACCAGCAGGTAGTCCGTGGCCGCTTCCCCGTCCATCTCCCCTACCATCCTGGCGCCGTCGAAGACGGCCAGACCCTCGATCTCCCCCTTCACGTCTCCGGTCCTCGGAATGCTCCCCGCCTCATAGTCCCCCTCGAAGGGTTGTGGCCTCCCCTTGGACTGGCCGGTAGACTCCTCCGGTTTGGCCTCTTGCTGGGGACCGCCTGCCTGGGACTCCTTGCCGGAACCCCCGGACTGGTCACCCTGTGCAGAATCCCCGGAGCCACCGGACTGGTCACCCTTACCGGAACCCCCGGACTGGGCGCCTTTTGGCGGCTTGGACTTGTTCACGCCGGCCAGCACCGCCACCGGTTGGACACCGGATGATTCCATGTCGGCGTAAAACTCTTCCAACTGGGATCTGATGCTGAGGCCGGTATACCTGTAGGCGGAGAAAGTCAACTCGTAGTATTTGGCCGGGTCCAGGTCGAGCGTCGGTTTGATGCTCTTCAGATACTCCTCCGCCGAGCCCTTGCAGACCACCAAGTTGATGGTTGGCCGGAATTCCCTGCTCCTGATCATGCCGCGCAGGTATTCTTCGATCGTTCCGCTCTTGGCCAGATCCTCCGAGAAGACGGCGACTTCGGCATGGGATAGTTCCAGCCTCCGGCTCAGGAAGTTGTTGGCCATGTTCAGGCTGGAGGTCAACGTGGGCGCCTCCACCGTAATGATGGAAGAGGACTTGCCCCCGCCTCCGCCGCTTCCACCGCTTACGCCACCCCCTCCGCCACCGCCGAGGGCGTTGGGCACCGCCAACTGCATCGTCACCTTCAGCTCATTAGTCTGTCCTTTATCGAGTCCGACCGCCAGCACGTAGGCCAGGTCATCCACCTCTTTGGCATCGTAACAGCCGGCCAGGCCGCAACATAGAACCAGTAACAGCATCACGGCGACAATCCGCCTCATAGGGCGCCACCCCCCTTTGACCGCCTGCGGCGGTAAGTGGCGGAGGCGCCCTGGGGCGACGATTCCGGCAGGTGTCCGCCTGTGGGGGGGCTCCCGCCAGGGTGGGCGCCCAGCGGACCCGGCGCCGCCCTGAGCCTTGCCAGCAGCAGAATGATGATTGGCAGGATGAAAGTGATGCTCCAGGCAAAAGTCATATAGGTCTTTGTTTCCAGATCGATTGCCGTCATCAGGTTCGAGGGTACAAAGGCGAGACTGAACATGATGACCGCAAAGGGCAGGATGATCGGCCGGTGGTACTCCAGCCGGAATGTCTTCTTGAAGACATGGACGGCGAAAAAGAGGATGACGCCCAGATACTGCATGGCAGATATCGCAAAGGTGAGCACAAACACCGACTCCAGTCTCTGAAAGAACCTCCCGTAATTGATCAGTCTGGCCAACTGAAAGACCGGCAGAAAGTTTTCCAGGCTGGTGGGATAAGAGTACACCAGCGAGTAGGCCAGTGAGGAGATCAGCAGCAGCAGGGCCGAGGCGCCGAGGGCGGTATATCCGATCCTCCGGAAGCTTTTCTGGTCTTTGAGGAAGGGGGGGATCAGGAACAGGTAGACCAGGGGCGAGTACGTCGAGAGCTTGAAAAAACCTTTGCCGAAGATGCCGTAAAAGCCATTCCCCAACGCCGGCAAGAGATGGGTGGGATCGTAGTAGGGGGCGACCATCAACACGATGAACAGGAGCCCTGCCGTGATGATCGGCACGGAGACGGCAATGAACCGCACGATAGGCTCGAGCCCCAGAAAACAGGCGGCAACCATGGCCACCGCAAAAAACATCATCACGAAGCCGAGCGGAGAGTCGGTGAGAGAGATGATCTTCATGTTCTCAGTATATTCTCTGAGGATCAGAGCGCCGGCAAACAGGATCAGCCCCAGCAACAGCAGTCCGCCGATGATCCTGCCGGTCTCCCCACCGGCAAGCCCGGCGATATCCAGGATGTCCTTCCGGTTGAAGCGCGCGTACAGCCTGGCAATGATGTAAAACAGTAAAAACGCCAGGATGGAGAAATAGACGGTCTCCAGCCAGCCGGCGGTGCCGGCGTCTTCAGCCACCTCCCTGGGAAAGTTCAAGAAGATCCTGGCGCAGATGGCGTTGATGATCAGGGCGACCGCTTCCCACCCGCCGAATGTGATGTCACTTGCCATTCCGGTTATCGCCCCCATTATTCTGCCTGGTCCATCCCCTGCTGATCTTCGGCTGCCTGAAATTATCCTTGGGGTTCAGATAGTCTGGCCTGCGCTCCCGCTTCCAGACTGGGTCTTGCAGCAGCGTATCCCCCAGGCCTGCCGTTCTGGGAGCAAAGGGGGCAAAAAACGGCACGCCGAACGACTTTGACGAGACCAGGAGCATCCCCTGCAGGAAGATGCCCAGGCTGAGCCCCAGGAATCCCGCCACGGAACCCAGCACGATATAACCGAACCTCAGGATCCGGAAGGAATACGCATAGGAATAGCTCGGTATGGCAAAGGAGCCGAGACCGGTGACGGCCACAATGATGATCAGGATCGGGCTGACTATGCTGGCAGCGACGGCCGCCTGGCCGAGAATCAGGGCGCCGATGATGCCGAGCGTCGGGCCGATGGTGCCGGGTATCCGGATGCCGGCCTCCCGGATCAATTCGAAGGAGACCTCCATGATCAGGATCTCGACGATGGAGGGAAAAGGAACTTTCTCCCTGGCCGCCTCCAGGGACAGCAACAGGCCGGTCGGGATCATCTCCTGGTGAAAATTGGTGATCGCCATATAGAGTCCCGGGAGCAGCAGGGCGACCAGGATGGCGATAGTACGGATGCACCTCAACAGGTTGGCATAGGGTACCCTCAAATAGGAATCTTCCGGCGAGTGGATCAGTTCGAAGGCAGTGGTGGGCATGACCAGGACAAAGGGACTGCCGTGGACGATCACGGCCGCCCGCCCTTCGGTGAGCATCGCCGCCACCCGGTCCGGCCTCTCCGTGGACACCATCTGCGGTGAAGTGATATATGTACTGTCCTCGATGAGCTGTTCGATCTCGCCGGAGTCCTGCACGTAATCGACCTTGATGCTCCCCAGCCTTCTTCTCACTTCCGCCACCAGCGAATCATTGGCCAGGTTCTTGATGTAGAGTATGGAACACGGCGTCTTGCTTCTCTCCCCGACGAGGTGGTCCTCGACAATCAAGTTCTCATCCTTCAATTTCTTTCTGATCAGCGCCGTATTGACCCTGATAGTCTCGGTGAAACCCTCCTGGGGACCCTGGATCACCATCTCGGTGTTCGGCCTCTCCACCGTCCGGTGTTCGAAGCCCTTGACATCGGCCGCGAAAGCGGTATTCATGCCATCCACGAAGATGCCGCAGCCGCCGAAGTTAACCTCGCCCAAGACCTGGTCGAACTCCTCGACCTCCTTGATCTGGTTGTGGGTCAGCAGGTGGTTGCGAATGTACACGTCGATCCTGGCATCGCCGCTCTTGATATCCAGGTTGGAGAGCAGCATCAATGGCATCAGGATGTCGGTATCAACGACTATGCGGTCAACCATCCCGTCGTAGTAGACCATGAAGGCCGGGATCGCCTTTTTGCCGACGATGACGTTAAACTCCCGGATCATGACATCGGAGTTCGTGGGAACGCTAAATCGTTCCTTGATGTAGTCCAGATTGTTCTGGAGCATCCTGCTGATCGGCGGCGGCTCCCCACCGCCCCCCCGATCTTGCCTCTTTAGCTTTTTGGTCCCTCTGTCGCTTTCGTTCTCTTTCTGGTCTTGCTGTTTATTATCCGTCTGTTTATTGTCCGTCTGATTGCTCAGGCTGGCCTCGTTGTCATTTTCCCGGAGGATGAACTTCTCGACGGGTTCGGGCTCTTTATAGATCAGCAATCCCTTCAGGGTGTTCAACAGATTCATCGGCGGCTGTCCCCCGGCGCGTATTTTGGCTATCGTGATCATTGTGGTTTTTTCACGGGAAAAGTATGCGGAGTCTGTCATGACACGCCCCATAGCGACCCTGCCGGACACGCCATCCCAACAGGCGTCGTTAAGAAACAGTAAAAGCCCTCCATCCCTGAAGGGCTTGAGCCTTGAGCTTGCTGGGGGATCCGGGGCAGGACTGTAGGATCGGCCTGAGATGCGCCCGATCCTACAGGAAGTGGCTGCCGTTGATGATGAGGCCGAAGCGGCACTGCAGGAAGTTGGCCGCCCGCCGGCAGAGCAGCATCTTGGAAAGGAAGATCTCGAAGTAGTCGAACACCGACACGATCGCCGAGTCGATCTCCAAGTTCATCAAGATCTCCCGTTGGTCCGGGTCGATCTGCAAGAACGAGGTGGTCGCCGCATAGTTGACCCGGTCATGGGTGGAAAAGGTGGCAACATCCTCCTTGCGTACCCGGGAGCGGTGGACGTTGGACTTGTCCGCCAGAATCACCGCAGCAGCCACATTGCTCACCGCATATCCGGAGTTTTCCTCGTGGTTGCCAATGGCAGAGATCACCGTGGCGATCTCCTCGGCAGGCATGCCCAGACGCTTCAGTAAATCGAAGGCCAGCAGCGCCCCGCTCAGTCCGTGCTGGTGCCGGTTCACCACGTTCCCGATGTCGTGCAGGTACCCGGCGATCTCAGCCAATCGCTGCTCCCGTTCCGGGTATCCCAGGGCGCCCAGAATGTGCACACCGAGCCGCGCCACATACAGGGCATGTTCCTCGTCGTGGGTGATCGCTCCCATCGTCCCCAGGTACTCGTGCACCTTGACCATCAGCATTTCGATCTCGGGATTGTGCTGAATATCGCAGAGGTTTATCAAGCTAACACTTCCCTTCAACTATCGCCTAGGAGTCCCCCCGCCTATAGGTGGTGGGTTCAAAGTTCTGCTAGTGAGCGGGAGTAACAATCCTCCGCTGAAGACGGCGAAGTTGAAATGATTCTTTGCCGTGCCATATGTCCATCACTCAGGACTATTACTCGCAAGCTCGTAATATGAGTGATGGCCAGGCACATGGCATTTTAAACTTCGCTTCGCTACGTTTAAAGGGCCCTGTGAGCGATATCCCGCCGGAAGTGCATCCCCTCAAAGGAAACACGGTCGACTCCCTGGTAGGCATGCCGTACCGCATCCCCGATGGTATCGCCCAGGGCGGTTATGCCCAGCACCCGCCCACCGGCGGTAACCAGGCTGCCACTGTCCGACATTCTGGTACCGGCATGAAAGACTATGATATCAGGAGGGACCAGGTCCAGCCCAGTGATCTCCTGACCAGTTTCATAGGCGCCCGGATAGCCGCCGGAGGCCAGCACCACGCAGGCTGCCGGGCGGTCATCCCACTCCAGTTCAACCTCCGACAACCGCTCTGACAGGACTGCATCCAGCACATCCAGCAAATCGCCGCGCAACCTGGGTATCACCGCCTGCGCCTCCGGGTCGCCGAAGCGGCAGTTGAACTCCAGGACATAAGTACCCTTGGCGGTGATCATCAGCCCGGCGTAGATGACCCCCCGGTATTTTATACCGTCACTCGCCAGACCCTGGATCAGGGGACCCAGCACTTCGGAGCAGACCTGTTCGTGGAGCGACGGGGTGTAGACCGGCGGCGGGGAGTAAGCCCCCATCCCACCGGTGTTCGGCCCGGTGTCGCCATCACCGGCGCGCTTGTGGTCCTGGGAGGCCACCATCGGAAGGAAGGTCTGGCCATCGGCAAACGCTAGCACACTAACCTCCTCGCCCTCCAGGCGTTCCTCGACGATTACCGCCTCTCCGGCCGCTCCAAATGCTCTCTCCTCCATGATCAGGCGCAGGGCGGCTTCCGCTTCTGCCACATTGTCGGCTACCACAACTCCCTTGCCAGCGGCCAATCCGTCCGCCTTGACCACGCAGGGGCCGTCCAGATTCCGTACGTAGCGGAGAGCCGGCGCCAGCTCCCTGAACACCCTGAAGTCCGCCGTGGGAATGCCACAACTGGCCATGGTCTCCTTGGCAAACACCTTGCTGCCTTCGAGCAGGGCCGCCCTGGCACCCGGCCCGAAGGCCCGCAGACCAGCCTCCTCGAACAGGTCGACGATGCCGCTCACCAGCGGGGCCTCCGGCCCCACCACCGTCAGATCGATCTTCTCACGGACAGCAAAGTCCCGCAGACCGATCAGGTCATCCGCTCTGATCGGCACGCACTCGGCATCACCGGCGATTCCCCCGTTGCCGGGCGCACAGTAGATCTTCGTGAGGCGCGGGCTCTGTTTCAGCTTCCAGACCAGGGCGTGCTCGCGGCCCCCGCCGCCGACCACCAATACCTTCATCCCGCTCTCTCCCCTCAATGCTTGAAGTGGCGGCTGCCCGTGAAGACCATCACCATACCGGTAGCATCGGCAGCCTCAATCGCATCCTGGTCGCGCAGCGAACCGCCCGGCTGGATGATTGCCGCCACGCCGGCTGCGGCGGTGCTACGCACGGAGTCGTCAAACGGCAGGAAGCCGTCCGACGCCAGCACAGCGCCCTTCGCCCGGGCGCCCGCCTTAGCTAGAGCGATGTTGACAGCATCGATCCGGCTCACCTGTCCCTGGCCGATGCCCAGGGTGACATCACTGCTGGCAACAACGATCCCGTTGGAGGCCACGTGCTTGGCCACCGCCCAGGCAAACAGGAGGTCGTCCCACTGGTTCGCCTTGGGCTCCCGCCTGGTGACTACCCGGCTGGACTGGATGACCTGTTCCAGATCCATGACCGGGTCCGGTTCCTGGAGCAGAAATCCCCCGCTCACCCGCTTGAAATCCAGTTCCTGTCGCGGGGCACGCTCTCCGGTGGCCAGCAGGCGCAGTTTCTGCTTACTGCCAAGCACCAACAGGGCCTCCTCGCTGAAGTCCGGGGCGATCACCGCCTCGAAGAAGGTCTCCCGGATGGCCTCCGCTGTCACCCGGTCGACGGTTCTGTTCAGACCGATGATCCCGCCGTAGGCGGCCTCTGCGTCGGCGTCCCGGGCATTCCTGAAGGCTTCGATCAGCGATGGGGCGCAGGCCACGCCGGAAGGCTTATTGTGCTTGATCACCACCGCCGCGGTTGCCTGGAACTCCGAAGCGATCCGCAGGGCGGCATCCAGGTCGAGGATGTTGTTGAAGGAGAGTTCCTTGCCCTGGAGTTGACGGGCGCCCACCAGGCCATAAGGCGAACCGGTCTCATCCCGGTAGAAAGCGGCCTGCTGGTGCGGGTTCTCCCCGTAGCGGAGTCCGGCCACTTTGGCCAATGGCAGCGCCAGCCGGTTGGGAAACATGATCGGAGTTCGAAGTTCGAGTTTCGAAGTACCCGGCGCCACTTCAGGGCCTGCATCCACGGTGGAGCCTTTTTCGTCCAGGTTAAGTCCGTAAAGGTAATTGGCAATGGCAGTATCGTAGACTGCGGTGTGCCAGAAGACCTCCCGTGCCAGCCGGAGCCGGGTCGCCGGGCTGGTATCGCCCTGCTCCCGCAGTTCCCCGATCACCTCTGGGTAGCGCCCCGGGTTGACCACCACCGTCACCCTGGCAAAGTTCTTGGCGGCAGCCCGCAGCATCGAGGGACCGCCAATGTCGATCTGCTCGACGGCCTGCTCCAGGGTGACGCCGCTCCGGGCAATAGTCTCCCGGAACGGGTACAGGTTCACCACCACCAGGTCGATCGGCTCGATCCCCAACTGTTCCAGTTGGGCCTCGTCCAGCGGCAGGCGCGCCAGGATTCCGGCGTGCACCTTGGGATGCAGCGTCTTGACCCGCCCGTCCATGATCTCCGGAAACCCGGTCAGGTCTTCCACTTTTTGCACCGGCACTCCGGCCTGCTCCAAAGCCTTGGCCGTGCCTCCGGTGGAGATCAGGTGGAAGCCCAAACCGGCCAGTTCCCTGGCAAATTCCACTATTCCCCGCTTGTCGGAAACGCTGATCAGGGCCTGCTTTGTCCGTTTCTGCTCATTTGATGTGTCTCCTGCTTCATTCCTGCCCATGATGTGTTCCTCCTGCACAAGAATCCTTGATCCACAGCTGGACTACCCGCT
>Ga0224534_1000294_pt1 | contig 33043 bp, 22 predicted proteins | sample 714E12024metaG_FD_172012 | JGI IMG/M metagenome (GOLD analysis project Ga0224534, IMG submission 172012) | Peat soil microbial communities from Stordalen Mire, Sweden - 717 E1 20-24 | ecosystem: Environmental > Terrestrial > Soil > Wetlands > Peat | place: Sweden: Norrbotten County, Stordalen... | reverse complement strand
ACGCCCCACCTGTCACAACCGCAACACCTTGCCCATCGGCACCAGGGCGCGACGAAGCCCCAGAGTCGATGAGCCGCCTCATGCCAGCAAGCGTCATTGCGGGCGACAACTGGTTTAGCGGGTTTAGACGGCGAAGATCGCTGCGACCGGTGGGCGCGTCACTGACACCGATCTCAGAGGTCTTGCTGTAGACAGCTGACGACCACTCCACAAAGGCTGTTACGCCTGAAGACCGGAGAAAACCCGTCTTTCCCACCCACTTCGCTCGTGAACTACTTGCCTGCCGAGCGGGGATGGGTTCGCTATTTGCTCCCACCAGTCCGAGCGACCAAATAAGGACTGGCGATCAATGCTTCCCTCGCCGGGAGAAGTGATACATGAGCAAACCGTTTTTGTCAAATGGAAAGTCAAAAGATTTTGCGAGGACCCTAGGTCCGTGATCATATTCGCAGAGGAAGTGGTCCGCATCCAGGATGAACTGCGTGCCGAGGACTTCCACATACGGGTCACTCATTGTGGCCATGTGACCACTCATTGCGGTCACCTTCCCCTGTTGGTGCGGTCCAGGCGAGGCGGAAATGCCCTCCCACGTGCTAGAACCGCAACATTTCGTCCATCGAGGGCAAGGCGGGACGAGGCGAGCCTCAGAATCCATGAAGAGCCGCTTTGTGGCTGAAAGAATCCTTTCGAGCGACAAATCGTTGGGCGGGTTCAGACAGCGAAGACGGCCACGATCGGTGGGCACATCACTGACGCCGACCACGGAGAGTTTGCTGTGGACAGCCGATGACAACTCCACAAAGGCTGTCGTGTGGTGAGACTTGAGAGAACCCGTCGTTTCCACTCACTCCGCTCGCAGGTGTTGAATCACCTTGACTGTCGAGCGAGGACGGGTTCGCTATTTGCTCCAACCAGCCCAAGCGACCACATAAGGGCTGGGAATCAACGCTTCCCTCGCTGGGTAAACACTCCCGTGAGAAGCCGCAGATGTCAAGCGGCATGTCAAATGGCTTTGTCACGCCCCATGCCATGTCCATTGCAAAGTCGCAGGGATGCACCGGGCGGGATCTGGCTTGATAGGTCCGATTTGCAATAGCAAGACAGGACCGCACCCAGCCCGCCGGGCCCTGCTGGATTGTTAGAGGTGGTCTCGAAAGCGAGAGCGCGCGGAGGTCCGTACCCGCAGAAGTCCCTGAAATCAGTGTCTCCGGCTCCTTGGACCGCGGACGCCGCCGTCGGTCCAGATCGCCCTTTCGTCCTAGCGCCGGTGATGTCGCGACGGCGACCCGGTTCCTGAGGTGACAGTTGGCGGCTCTGCCGAGTCATCATTGAGCACCTTTCCCAAGACGAGGGAGCGGGGCAGACAAGTGCGTTCCCACAGTTCCCATAGAAGTCACTCTCTGTACTTATCTGCACACTCGTTGTGGCGATACCAGAGGAAACGAGGAACTGACCCGACGACGACCGCCCGCGGACCTAAGGTGACCTGCGTCCCGTGAATCACCCCGAGGTCGACGTTGGAGTCCTGTCGGACAAGGCCCTTTCGCCCGGGTCGGGACAGTCGTAGCGTGTCTGTCGGGTCCTCGGGTGTAAGCCCGCACTCAAGAGCCGGGCTCGAGGGTGAAAACCGGCCACGCTGGTAGGTCTTCTGACCACAGGTGTCGTTCCCTCCTTGGGACGCTCCCGGGGGCCCGCTTCATCGAGCGCCCCCGGCTTGGCCGCGGGATCCTTCGCCTCAGGCCCGAGCCAGCCGCAGTAGCGAGCCGGGCCCGCCATGCCCGGTCGCTGTGGTTCCGACGCGCACCGCGAGTGACGGTGACACCGCCGGCGAAGCCTGACGCGCCAGAGTTGAAGGGTGCCGGCCGCCTCCGACCCGCCTTGGTCATCGACTCCGCGGACCCGATCGGAGGCGCCCTTGCCGAGGAGGTCGTCCACCCGTCGGAGCGCGCACATCGCCACGGCCGCTCGGCGGCGCCGGGTGCGCAAAGCTGCGATCCGGCGGAGGCGCCTTGCACTCGGACTCGCCGCCATCGTCCTGATCGTGGCCGCGATGGTCGCGTTCGGTGGCGACGCCGGGCCGAAGCTGTCCCCGCAACGTGCCCGGATCGTCGCGCTCGCCACGAGCCAGCTCGGCTACAGGACCGATCCCGCGGACACCTACTGCAACCGCTTCAGCGCTTACTGGCACGCCGGGATCGCTGACTGCCCCAATTCGGACCGCGACGAGCAGTGGTGCGCCGACTTTGCCGCTTGGGCCTGGCGCAAGGCTGGCGTCCAGTTCGTCTACGGCCTGGGCCCGGACGAGATCAACGCAGCCGCGGTGAGCTTCTACTCGTGGGGAGTCGCTCACCACACCTGGCACCCGATCGGCTCCGGCTACGTGCCGCAAGCCGGGGACGTCGCCGTTTATGGGTTGGACGTGCAGACCTCGAAGGCTCAGCACGTGGCGGTCGTCGTCAGCTACTCGCCCGGTGCGAGGGGCCCGAACGTAGTGAACGGCGATGGCGAACGGACCGGCTTCAGCGTCGTCGAGACCGGTAACGACCAGTACAAGTCCGATCTCAGGGGCGAAGGCGGCCAGCTCGTCGGCTACGTCTCGCCTCCTGTGGTGCCCGCTTCACACGCGCGCCAACACTGAGCCGGCAACCGAGCTGATTCGAGACTGCGCGCCGAGACCCAACGGCGCTGCGATCAGAGGATCCGCTTTCCCATCTCCGAGGTGTCGTAGCCACCCAGCGCCCGCACGGAGGCCCGGAAGTCGTCCGACGACAGGAGGTCCCAGAACGGCCCGAGGAGAGGGTCCTCGAGCGAGGCCGTGTTCAGCACGAGGTCGTACGGCTCGCATCTCACCGGGACGAAGCCGAGCCCGAACGCGCGAGCGGCTGCCGCCACGCCGAGGCCGCAGTCAAAGCGCCCCGAGCCGACCGAAGCAGCGACCGCAAGATGGGTGTGCTCCTCCCGTTGGTAGCCGGTGATCGACGCCGGTGCGATGCCCAAGCGGGAGAGCTCGTAGTCGACGAGCGCGCGAGTGCCCGAGCCCAGTTGGCGGTTCACGTACCTGAGTCCGGCGCGCGCCAAGTCCTCGATGCCGCGCAGGACGAGCGGGTTGCCGGGCGCGACGATGAGGCCTTGCTCCCGACCGACGAGCCGCACAGCGGCGATGTCGCGCCCGGGGAGCACCTGATCGAGGTGACCAAGGGTGTACTCGCCCGTCCCGGGGTCGAGCAGGTCTGATCCGGCGAGGTGGCAGAGTCCGTCCCGCAGCGCCTCGAGGCCCCCGAGCGAGCCGAGGTTCGACACAGCGAGGGTCAGGCGCGCACTGCGGCTGCGCAGGGCGGATGCCGCCAGGTCGAGCGCGAGGTCGTTCGAGCCGATCACCACGATGGTGTTCTCGATCCCGCCCAGGTCCCTGAGCAGCCGAACCTCCACCTCGGCATCTGCGTCGCGGCCCTCCGCACCGGCTGGTATCAGCAACAGCCCGTCGGCTCGCACGAGCGAGCTCAGCGCACCCGCGCCGCGAGGAAGCTCGGTTGCCACGAGCCGGCCCTCGACCCGGCCGAGACGGACTCGCACCCACTCGTCCAGGTCCGCGGGTGAGGCGACCCTGCGGGCGAGACGTGCGCGGACGCTCGGCCGCGCTCTCTCTACAGTGCCCTCGAGGCGCGCGATCAGCGGCGCGGCGAAGAGCTCAAAGCTGAGAGCTGCCGATACCGGATAGCCCGGCGCCCCCAACACCGGCGTGGAGCCGATCACCCCGAGCACCACCGGGTGCCCGGGCCGGACCGCCACGCCGTGCACGGCGAGCACGCCCAGCTGCTTGATCACCTCCACCGTGTAGTCGGCGCGACCCGCGCTCGCGCCCGCGATGATGATCAACAGGTCGCAGGAGGCGCCGGCCTTTAAGGCCGCGCGACCGATGCCTTCGGGCTCGTCGGGCTCGATCGGGAGCACGATCGCCTCGCACCCGATCTCCTCGGCTTGTGATGCGAGCATGAGCGAGTTCGTGTCGTGGAACTGGCCGCGGGTGATGTCGGCGCCGATCGGTCGTATCTCGTCGCCGGTCGGCAGCACCGCGACTATCGGTTTGCGCCGGACGAGCACGTCGGTCACGCCTGCGGCACCGCAGGCGGCGACGTCGACGGGGCGCAGTCGGTGACCCTCGAAGAGGAGAGGCTCATTGGCGACGATGTCCTCGCCGATCGACCGCACGTTCTGATAGGGCGCGACCTCGGAGCGGAGCCAGGCGCCGCCATGCGCGAATCGGACGTGCTCGCGCATCACCACGGCGTCGAAGTCCTCGGGGAGAGGATCCCCGGTGTCGACCACCTCGTAAGCGCCCGCGGGTATCACGAGTGGCGCTGAGTCGCTGACGCCGGCCGTGTCGGATGCCCGGACGGCGATGCCGTCCATGGCAGAGGCGTCGAAGGGTGGCGACGACCTCAGCGCCCACACCGTCTCGGCCGTGACCCGGCCGACGGCTTGGGAGAGAGGGAGTCGCACCGGCTCCACCCGGTCCGGGCACGAGGCGCCAGCGCACGCGGAGTACCAGACCTCGAGCGCCTCTGCGACAGCGGTCATGGGCCTGCCCCCGCCCTGGCGAACGAGACCACGTCCCCTTCGGCGAGGGGTTCCTCGGGGTCCTGGCGCATCCGCGCTCCGTTCAACGAGGCGACGAGGTGCGAGCCGAACCTCACGCCGATCGCCTCCGCGGCTGCTCCGAGCGTCGCCGCGCGGACCGTGACTCGCCCCGGGGTGCGGGAAGGTTCCTGGGTGCCGCAAGGGGCCGGGATGCCGGAAGGGGCCCCTCCGCCTAGCCATTGGACCTGAACCGTGGGAAGGGGGTGCACCGTTGCCGCCTGGTATTCGCGCGGATCGTTCAGGTTCGTCACCGACTCGAGTCCCGGGTCAAAGCGTGCCAGGTCCGGGTCGGCGAGGAGCGCCCCTTCGTCGAGCTCCCTCCAGCGGCACGCCTCGAGGAGGGACGAGAGCCGGAGCCGGTCGGAGGTCAGCAGAGACTGGACGAGCGGTGCCAGGCTGACACGATAGGAAGCCGCGAGCGGCTGGCGAAGCCCTCCCACGCACGGGACACACGTATCGATCCCGCCGCTGAGCTCACTTACGACACGACGGACGAACGCCGGATGGAGAAACGGCACATCCGTCGACGACACGTACGCGACCTCGCTGCGACCTGCCAGTGCCTCCAGCCCGACGCTGAGTCCGCCAAGCGGGCCCCGGCCCTCCTCGAGGTCGTCGAGGACTTCGAACGCGTCAGGAAGCGAGGGGAGCCACTGGCCCGGCGAACGGACGAGCAGGACTGGACCGCTCACGCCACGGGCGACGATCCCCGCGACGCGACGCACGAGCGTGGAACCGTGCCACTCCAACAGCGGCTTCGAAGAGCCCATCCGTGACGAACGCCCTCCGACCAGGACGATCCCGGCGGTGCGACTCACGTGAGGCAAAGTCCACTTGGGTTCGAAACGGGCCCTGCCGGGCTGAACCGGACCGCTCGTTCAGTCCGCGTCGTGCGGACCTCCGGGTTCCGCGAGCTCGTCGACGAGCCGGCGGGCGACATCGAGAGCTTCGGCGATCGACACACCCGAGCGTGCCGCGAGGTAGCAAGCGACGGGTGCTGCTGTGCGCTCAGATGCATGTGCGGCGACTGCGGCGAGCGCGAGGAGCGCTTCGACGTCCTCGTTTGCGACAGGCGGCGCGCCCAGCTCTGCTGCGTACCGGTCGAGCCAACTGCGGGTGTTGAGCGTCATGACTTCCCAGCGTAGCGGCCGGATCTTTTCGCAAGCGCCACCAGCGCGCAGCTGTGTGGTCGTCGAAGACGGCGACGAGCACCCCGTTCGGGCCGAATTGCCCGCTCAGGTCAGGATGTAGGCCTGATCCTCCTCGAGCTCGGTGTCCAGACCCGCGAGCTCGACCGAGTCGGGCACCCGGATGGGCTCGAACAGGTTCAGGACCTTGAGGATGACCCAGGTGACGACAAACGCGTAGGCGGCCACGAACACGGCAGCCACGACCTGCTTGCCGAAGAACGAAGGGTTGCCGGCAACGAGGCCGTCGTGGCCGGCCGCGTTGACCGAAGCATAAGCAAAGACGCCCAACAGCATCGAACCGAGGAGCCCGCCGACTCCGTGCGCGGCCCACACGTCGAGAGCATCGTCCCACTTCATACGGTCGCGAAGCTCGACGGCCAGGTAGCAGACCGAGCCGGCGCACAGGCCGATCGCGAACGACGCCCACGTCGGCACGAACCCGGCGCACGGGGTCACACAGGCAAGTCCGGCGACCGCTCCCGTGAAGGCACCTATTATGCTGGGCTTTCCGGCCCTCAACCACGAGATCGCCAGCCAGGTGCACATCGCGACCGACGCTGCGATGTCGGTGTTGACGAACGCCTGTGCGGCGATGCCGTTGGCCGCGAGCGCCGAGCCGCCGTTGAAGCCGAACCAGCCGAACCACAACAACCCGGTGCCGAGGCCGACGAAGGCCACGTTGTGCGGGAGCGTCTTCTCGCCCGGTGCGAACTTCCTGGATCCGACCACCCACACCGACGCCAGGGCCGCGAACCCTGCGCTCGTGTGCACGACCATTCCACCGGCGAAGTCCTCGACGCCCCACTTCATGAGGAACCCGCCACCCCAGATCCAGTGCACGATCGGCACGTAGACGATCAGGCTCCAGACCACCAGGAATTTGAGGTAGCTCTTGAAGTGCACCCGGTCGGCGAAGGCACCGGTGATGAGCGCCGGGGTGATGATCGCGAACATCTCCTGGAAGATGAAATGCGCCAGGGCGGGGATGTGAGCCGCGTACGGCCCGGGCTTGGGGCCCACCCCTCTCAACCCGGCCCACGAGAGGTTGCCGATGACGCCACCGAGATTCCCGGAGAAGGCGAGCGAGTAGCCGACCGTCACCCAGATCACGGTGACGACCCCCATCGAGATGAAGCTCTGCAACATGATGGCGAGGAAGTTCTTCCTGCGTACGAGGCCGCCGTAGAAGAACGCGAGGCCCGGCGTCATGACCATGACCAAGGCTGCGCTCAGCAGGACGAATGCGGTGTCACCGTCGTTGATCACCTAGGCCCCCTTCGGACCATCGCGTGCCCTTTGCTGTCACTCCGGCGTTTCGGCTTGCCATTATGCCGCCTACGGCACCGCGACGCGCAACTCGCCGCGCCCGTTACCGGCCTGCCTGCGACCGGGCGCGGTGCGCGGGTTGGCGGAGCACGGGAGCGCTCTGCGTGCGAACCAGATGCGCCGGAGCACGGTGCACCGGTTGATCGCGGGTCCTGTCGGCACCGAGCGGCCGGCCGGTGGCCGGGTTCACGCCGTTGGCCCGGCACCATGTCCCGAATGCCTTGTAACGGTAAGGCGGTGCGTTGCGCCAAGAGACCTTGAAGCCGAACCGCTCGCTCAAGGCTTTGTACATGAGGTGCATGCTGGCCGCCGCCAAGGCAAGGCAGGCGAAGCCGAACCCGGCCACCGCATAGGCGCATACCTTGGACCAGCCCTGACCGACCAGGAAGAGAATCAACCAGACCGGAGCGGACCAGACGCCGATGGTCGTCATCGGCCCCGTGAGCAAGTGCAGACGCGCGGCCTTCCGCCCGATCCTGGGTGACCACCTCGCGAGGAAGGGGGCTTTGGAGGGCATTCGTCTACTTCCTGAAAGGACCTCGGACCATGACGGCGACGAGGAGACTCTCTGCGAGCCACCGCGCGTCAGTGAAGCACAGCATCATTTTGCCCTGTTGGGCAAGAGCTGTTCCTTGCCCTGCCGGCCGAGAGGCGTCCGCCGTGGCGTTGGCGACCGCCGCCTCGAGCAGGCCAGGGTCGCCCTGCACAGACAACAGCGGGTTATCGACGCAGATCCTTGACGCTAGAGTGAAACCGACGTCATCGGAGACGACCTCGCAGGAGCTGGTTCGAGTCTGCTCCGAAGCGATCGAGCGTCCCGGCGATATCGGTTAGACGCCTTGCCCGACGCGGGCGCCTCGTTCAACTTCGCAGCCGATGGTTACCGAGAAGGAGATCCGACATGGCCATGCCTAGCGACCTCGAGATCGCGCGCCAGGCACATCTCAAGCCGATCGCTGAAATCGCGGAGGGTATGGGAATCGAGCCGAAGCTGCTCGAGCACTACGGCGAGAATGTCGCGAAGATCAAGTTGGACGCCATCGCCGAGCTCGCCGACCGCCCGAAGGCCAAGTACGTGGTGGTCTCCGCGATCACCCCGACACCGCTCGGCGAGGGGAAGACGACGACGATCGTGGGCCTGGGCCAGGCCATGCACTACATCGGCAGGAGCGCGACGATCGCGATCCGCCAGCCGTCGATGGGCCCCACCTTCGGCATCAAAGGCGGGGCGGCTGGAGGCGGCTACAGCCAGGCGGTCCCGATGGAAGCCTTCAACCTCCACCTGACTGGTGACATGCACGCAGTGACAGCGGCGCACAACATGCTGTCGGCCATGGTCGACAACCATCTGCAGAAGGGCAACGAGCTCAAGATCGACCTGCACAACATCACGTGGAGACGGGTGCTCGACGTGAACGATCGAGCGCTTCGCAATATTGTCATCGGGCTGGGTTCCAAGCAGGACGGAGTCCCCCGCCAGACCGGTTTCGACATCACCGCAGCGTCGGAGGTGATGGCCATCCTCGCGCTGTCGAAGTCGCTGCACGACATGCGGGCCCGCTTGGGACGAATTGTCGTGGGTTACACCGACGACGGCGAGCCGGTGACCTCGGAGGACCTGAAGGGCGCTGGGGCGATGACGGTGATCATGCGTGAGGCCATCAAGCCGAACCTGCTCCAGACGATCGAGAACACGCCGGTGCTCGTGCACGCCGGGCCATTCGGCAACATCGCCCACGGCAACTCGTCGATCGTCGCCGACCTGATCGGGATCCACTCGGGCGACTTTCTGATCACCGAGGCGGGCTTCGGCGCCGACATGGGAGCCGAGCGGTTCTTCGACATCAAGTGCCGCACTTCGGGCCTGACGCCTGACGCAGCCGTGGTGGTTGCCACCGTGCGCGCGCTGAAGGTCCATTCCGGCCGGCATCGGGTCGTTGCCGGGCGTCCGTTGCCTCCTGCCATCCTCGAGGAGAACCCGGATGAGGTGCGTCTCGGCGGAGCGAACCTGCGCAAGCAGATCGAGAACATCCAGATCTTCGGCGTGTCGCCTGTGGTCGCCATCAACTCGTTTCCCGGGGACTTCCCCTCTGAGCACGAGGCGATCCGGGAGATCGCGGCCTCGATGGGAGTTCGTGCGGCGGTCTGCACCAATTTCGCCGAAGGTGGCAAGGGAGCCACCGAGCTCGCGGAGGCGGTGGTCGAAGCGGCCAACGAGCCGAGCGACTTCCACGTGCTCTACCCGAGCGAGGCGCCGTTGCGGGAGAAGATCGAGACAGTGGCCACGAAGGTCTACGGCGCCGCCGGCGTCGACTACCTGCCGGCCGCGAGCCGCCAGATCGACGCCTACGAGAAGAACGGCTTCGGGAACCTGCCGGTCATCATCGCCAAGACGCACCTGTCGCTTTCGTCGGACCCGTCGCTGAAGGGTGCACCGACGGGGTGGACGATGCCGGTGCGCGAGGCGCGCGCCTCGGTCGGCGCGGGCTTCGTGTACCTCATCTGCGGCGACATGAGCACGATGCCGGGCTTGTCGACGCACCCAGCGGCTGAGATCATCGACATCGACGAGAACGGCGAGATCGTCGGGCTCAGCTAGCCAACCGGCGCATCTCGGGTTGTCGGTGGAGAGGTTCCTCGAGCTCGTTCCCGCCGCCGAGCCGGCGCCTGCTGGCGGATCGGTTGCAGCCGTTGCGGTCGGGCGCGGCGCAGGATCGAGCCGTGACGACGTCGCAACAAGGCTCGGTCCAACTGGGCCTCACTTGGGGACCCTGACTATTCGGAGCGTGTCGGCAACAGGATCCTGCTCGTAGGGCGATCCGACGATGACAACGACAACATCTCCCGGCGCGGCGAACCCTGCCCCGGCCGCTTTCTCGACGGCACGCCAGATGATCGTGTCGGTGTCCCCCGAATGCTCGGAGATGAGTGTCTCGACCCCCCAGCTCATCGAGAGTTGGCGGAGCGTCCGTTCGTGAGGCGTCACCGCGACGATCGGCATGCTCGGACGGAACCGTGCTATCGCACGGGCTGTCGCCCCCGATTGTGTGCAGGCAATGATTGCGGCGACGTCCTCCTCCAGCGCGGCGTGCCATGCAGCGCCGGTGATTGCTGCTGTGATCCGACGTAACGGGGCATCGCCGGACACCTCCTGCACGCCGAGACCCGCGCCCCAATTGAGGTAGTCGAAGTCACGCTCGGCACGCTCGACGATGCGGGCCATCGTCGAGACGACGTTGGCCGGGTCGACGCCGATCGCAGTTTCTCCCGAGAGCATGACCGCGCTCGTGCCGTCCAGGACGGCGTTGGCGACATCGGTGACCTCGGCGCGGGTCGGCACGGGCGACGCGATCATCGACTCGAGCATCTGGGTCGCGGTGATGACGGGGCGACCGAAGCGCACGGCCGAGAAGATGATCTGTTTTTGATGGAAGGGGACGTCCTCGAGCGGCAGCCGTATGCCGAGATCGCCACGGGCAACCATCACCGCGTCGGCGCTTCGAACGATCGCGTCAAGATTGTCGATCGCCTCAGCAGTCTCGATCTTCGCGACCAGCATGGTGCCAGAGTGCCCAATGGCGTCACGTACCGCATCGATGTCTTTGGACTGTCGGACAAATGAGACGGCGATCGCCTCCACGTCCTCGGCAACGAGTGCCGCGATTCGATCGAGGTCCTCGGCGGTCGGTGTCGCAAGCTCCAGTCTGCTCGAGGGCACCGTCACCCCCGGTCGCCCGATGACTCTGCCCCCGGACTGAACACGGGCGATGAGCTCCTTGCCTCGACGACCGAGGATCGCCAGCGATATGCCACCGTCGCCGACCGCGACGACATCGCCCTCCGCGAGGCTCTCGAGTACCTCGCCGGCGCTGACGCCGATCCGGTTCTCCGAGCTCCTCGGAGTTGTCGAGCCTGGGGCGAGGAGAAGCTCGGCACCGGTCTCCAGCACGACACCACGCTTGGGAAACGGGGAGCTGCGGATTTTTGGGCCCGGGAGGTCCGGCAGGATCCCGATATGCGGCGCGATCTTTCGAATCCGTCGAATCAGCCCGATCGCCTCGGTGATGCTGCCGTGCGCGAACGAGACTCGGGCGACGTCCATACCGGCCCCGACAAGGGCTGCGATCGTGTCTGGACTGCTCGAGGCCGGCCCGATCGTCGCGACTATGCGCGTGCGACGCCGTTCTCGGCGGGGACGGCGAGCACGAGCGACGACGTCGTCGAGAAACGGGAGCGAGACCAAGCTGCGCCGCGATCGAGGGGCCAGTCGGCGGGTTCTGGAGGATTTCACGACATCAGCATGCCTGACGCCGGAATCGACTGCCGACTTGCCCGCATGGCCGGCCAGGGCCGCCACGACCTCGTCCTGACCGGTCGCGGGCGTACGCAGCGAACAGGCGACAGGAGCGGCTCGAGCTCCCGGCGTCTCTTGCCAGCTCGGGCGCTCCACCTGTCCACGACCGGTCTGGCTATCATCCGGCTCTCGTGGAGTGCGAGCTCGGCCGCATCACCTTCAACTACGAGACCGTCGGCGAAGGCCGGCCGATCCTCATGTTGCACGGGTGGCCGCTCGATCACACGCAGATGGTCTTCGAGATGGAGCGCCATTTCGTAGCGCACCGCGGTTGGAGGCGCATCTACGTTGACCTGCCCGGCATGGGAAGGACGCCGGGGCCGGAGTGGGTCACCTGTGAGGACCAGGTCCTGGAGCTCCTGGAGGAGTTCATCGACAGCGTCGTTGCGGGCGAGCGCTTTGCCGTTGCCGGCTCGTCGTACGGGGCCTACCTCGCTCTGGGCCTGGTGCACCGGCGGGCAGCCGGCATCGGAGGTGTGCTGATGAGCGTGCCAGGCTTGCTCCAGGACGAGAACCTGCCGGCTTGCGTCAAGATCCACGAGGACCGCGACATCATGGACGCAGCGCGGTCCGAAGCCATGGGCTGGCTGGAGGCGATGGCCGTCAGCCAGAACGTCTCTCTGCTGGAGTACGCCCGGGTCGTGCAGGCCATGGCCCCCGCCGATGAGCGTTTCCTCGAGAGGCTGTTCACCGGGCGAAAGTTCTCGTTCGATGCCGGCACGCTGCCGGAACCGTTTCCCGCACCCGCGTTGATCCTCACCGGCAGGCAGGACAGCGCGTGCGGCTACAGCGGGGCCTGGAAACTGCTCGAGCAGTTCCCGAGGGCCACCTTCGCCGTCTTGGACGGCGCCGGCCACATGATGTGGGGAGAGCAGCCGGCGGTGTGCTCGGTGCTTGTCTCCGAATGGCTGGACCGCGTCGAACGCTGGAGCTAGCGCGCAGCCGTTGGTCTATTCCTCGGTGGGCTCAGCTGGCGTGAGCCCGCCGTGAGCACCGTGGGGACGGTGCTCCCCCTGGTCAAGTCCCCGACTTCGTACCTCGGGGCGACCGCCTCGACGGTGGTCGCGCGCTGGGACCCGTGCAGGGGCTCGCCGATGAGGGCGGTTCCCACCGCAGTGGCTTGGAGTGCGGTTCGTCATGTATTCGTGCAACGCTTGCGCCCGGTCCAGGTCCTGGCCCGCCGCCGGTCCGCGCACCGTCTCGAGGCAAGGCTGATGGCACGGGACACCCGGCTCCGGGTCGCGATCGCGACGCCCTCCTATCCGCCGGACCTCGGAGGACTGGGGAACCACGTCCACGATCTCGCCGCGGCGCTTGCGGACCTCGGCTGCGCCGTGTCGGTGATGTCCCAGTTCAGCACCCGGGTCAAGGCGCGACCTCCCCTGATCGAGCGGTACTCCGAGAACCTCACCGTGCGGCGGTTCCCGAACCGGTTCGGCGGCCACCGGTTCGGATACGCTCCGTCGCTGCGCCGATATGTGGAGCACAACGACGGCGACTTCGACGTGCTCCACGCCTTCGGCTCCCACGCCCCCGTTGCCCTCGCGATGACCGGAGCAACCGACAAGCCCTTCTTCTTCTCCCCGGTCTTCCACGCAGCGGGCTACTCGCGGCTCGCGGATATCGCACACGTCGCTTATGACCCCGTCGCCAAGCGGATCTTCGAGAAGGCCGAAGTCGTCTTCTGTTCGTCCAACGCGGAGCGCGACGAGATCCTCCGCCTCTACCCGTTCTGTGCGGACTGGGCCAAAGTCGTGGCGATCACCGTCGACAGCTCGATGTACGAAGGAGTCGAGCCGTTCCAGACGGACCGGCCCGTGATCCTGAGCTGTGGGCGACTCGACAGCTACAAGCGGGTGGGCTCGGTCATCGAGGCCATGACGCACGTCGACGGTGGCGCCGAGCTGGTCATCTGCGGATCGGGTCCCGACGAGTCGCGACTGCGCACTTTGATCGACAGGGCGGGTGTGGCCGGCTCGGTCCGAATGCTCGGTCGTGTGAGCGACGAGGACCTGCACCGCTGGCAGCGCACCGCTACCGTCGTGGTCAGCCTCTCGACCCACGAGTCGTTCGGGTTGTCGCTCGCCGAGGGCGCCGTCGCCGGCGCGACGATCGTTGCGTTCGACATTGCGGCGCACCGTCAAATGGCTGACGCGATGGGTGTCAGCGCGGCCTTCGTGCCAACCTCGGCGACCCCGGAGACCGTCGCCGCCGCGCTCAGCGACGCGTTGGATCATCCCCTGACGAGTGTGCACCGCGAGTTGCCACGCGGATGGGGGGACGTGGCCCGCGACACGATGGCGCTGTACGAGCACTCGCTCGCGTCCCCGCGCCAGAGCGCGTGACGCGGCCGCCCGAACCGGACTCTGCAGCGGACGCGTCTGGGGCCAGGCGTCGGTACCGGGTGTGCGTCGTTGGCTCGGGGATGCGGTTTGTCTCGGGGCTCAGCCACTACACGTACTTCCTGTCGCGAAGCCTCACCGGGGAGCACGACGTCTCGGTGATCCTTGAGCGCAATCTCGTGCCCCGCTTCCTCTATCCGGGGAAGTCACGGGTCGGCACCGAGATCAGCTCGCTCGCCACCGCCGAGTTCGCACCCACCTTCGACGGTCTCGACTGGTACGGGATCCCGAGCCTGTGGCAGGCGACCCGGTTCCTGCGCCGCCAGCGCCCCGAGGTCCTCGTCCTCGAATGGTGGTCGGCGGCATGCCTGCCGGGGTACCTGGCCCTGTCGCGGTACGCGAAGAAGCTCGACACCCCGATGGTGCTCGAACTGCACGAGGACCTGTATCCTGCCGAAGCGAAGGTGCCGGTTCTCGGCCCCGCGGGCGCGTGAGGGCTACGTCGGCTCATCGCGTCAGCGTCTCGGTTCGTCGTACACTCGGAGTGGAGTCGTGATCGGTTCTCGGACAAGTACGACATCAAGCCCGATCGGTTCTCCGTGATTCCGCACGGTCCTTAGCCTAGATTTTTCGCGCGATGGCGGCATGAGGCTGCCGGTATCCGCGTAAAAGGCCTCCTCAGCTGGGAGAATGGCTGTGTTGTAAAGCAGTCAACCAACCCAGGAGGAGGCCTCCTTGAAGGTGCATCGTAGCCGCTCGGTCCGTCAGGCCGAGGTCACCACCGACGGCCGCAATCTCGTCTCGCATGCGGGCACCGCGATGCTGTCGGAGCTGGCCGATCGCACTGGGCTGACACACGGGTTGTCGGGGGCGATGGCCGACTGCGGGATCTCGTGGCACATCCACGACCCGGGCGTAGTCCTCACCCATCTCGCCGTCGCCATTGCCGACGGAGCCGACTGCCTCAAAGACATCGACGCGTTTAGGAAACAGTCCGAGCTGTTCGGAGAGGTCGCGTCGGTGACGACCGCCTGGAGAGCGGTGAAGGCCACGACTGCTCCAGAGCTGCGCGCGATCAGAAAGGCCGTGGCAAAGACACGAGAGATCGTCTGGGCCGCAAAGCCACAAGGTGACATCACGATCGACTTCGACGCCAGGCCGTGGGCAGCAGCGCTCAGGCGGGCCTTCTTAAGGCTGCGGACCGCTTTCCCATAACAAGCGGGGTCCCGTCGTCCGACCCGGCAACGGTGAGTCTCCCGAGGGCGTGACATCCGACAAGAGCACGAACCTCTGGGTCGACGCGCCCTGCGACGACCGGGCGCCTTCGTTGTCTCCCTATCGCCAATACTCGGCCGCTCGCCTCAGCTTCTCGAGGCCGGATGAATTTTCGAGGCTGGAGGGAGACGATTATGGTAAAGGAGCTTGGGCGTTCGCAGGACGATGCATTACTGACGGTTGAAGGTGTAGCTGAACGAGCCGTCGTAGATTTCGAATGTGTTGGCGCTCACGAAGGTCACTGCTCCGGCGGCGAACGGTGCTGGTGGAGGGTACGAGGTGCCCGTATTTGTGATCCTTATCCAGAGCGTGTTCGCACCCACGATGGAGAAGGCTCCGCTCATCGAGTATCCGCCGCAATCACCTGTCGCCATCATCATCATGACTTCGCCATTTGCGGTGAACTGCCATTGGCTGTAGCCGGAGCCACATGACTGAGACTGCGCGGGGACGGGTGGACCGAGCCACATGCCGACCAGTTCGGAGGCTACAGGGACGTGAGGCTTGACGGCGTTCGACGCGACCGAAGCCGGACCCCTGCCCTCAGCATTGATGGCTCTCACCTTGAAGGTGTAGGTGATGAGGTTGGTGAGGCCGCGTACAGTGCAGGTCCTCGTCGACGCGGATGGCGTCGAACAAGTCTTGGACCCCGGATTCGAGAAGACCGTGTACTTGAGGATCGCCGATCCTCCATTCGACCTGGGTGCTGTCCATCTCACGGTGGCAAGAGCGTTGCCCGCAGTCGCGACGGGGCGTGTCGGGGCACCTGGGACTTTGGCAAACGGTGTCAGCGAGCGGCTGACGGTGGTCCCGGCTAACGGCGTAGCGAGCGAGGCTGGCGCAGCGATCAGCGCAACCATCCCACAGGCTGCCAACAGCGCACTGACTCTCACAATTGGGCGCTTCATCTCGACCCTTTCTGAGCACCGCTCCCAGGGTGGCAGCAAGCCCGGTTGGCAGACACATGTCAAGATATGCCTCCTTCTTCGTCATCGACGCGTTTAGGAGGAAACTAAAGCGGCTCTTTCGGCTCGCTCTCCGGCCGATGCCCATGGCCTTGTGTCCACTAGCCTGGATTTTTCGGCGCGATAGCGGCGTAAGACTGTCAGTATCCGCGAAATAGCCCTCCTCAACTGGGAGAATGACGGCTGCTCAACCAGTCAGTCAACCCAGGAGGAGGGCTCCTTGAAGGTGCATCGTAGCCGCTCGGTCCGCCGCCCCGAGGTAACCACCGACGGCAGGAACCTCGTCTCTCACGCCGGCACCGCTCTGTTGTCTGAGCTGGCCGATCGGACGGGACTGACACAGGCGATGTCGGAGGCGATGGCCGACTGCGGCATCTCCTGGAACACTCACGACCCGGGCGTGGTGCTCACCCATCTCGCCGTCTCGATCGCCGATGGTGCCGATTGTCTCAGCGACTTCGAAGCGCTGCGGGAACAGTCCGAGCTGTTCGGGGATGTCGCCTCGGTCACCACGGCCTGGAGGGCCGTGAAGGCCACCGCCTCGACAGAGCTGCGTCAGATCCCAAAGGCCGTGGCGGGGGCACGAGAGATCGTCTGGGCGAAAGCGCCGCCCGGTGACATCACGATCGACTTCGACGCCACGCTGGTAAACGTCGCCTCCGAGAAGCAGGACGCTCGGCCTACCTACAAGAACGGGTATGGCTTTTCCCCGATCGGCGCCTGGTGCGACACGACGGGCGAACCGCTCGCGGCGATGCTGCGACCCGGCAACGCCGGCCCGAACGACGCCGATGACCACCTCGAGCTGTTGGACCAGGTGGTCGCCGTCCTGCCGGGCGAGTACCAGCTGGGCCACGAGCCGGGTGACGACCCGGGTCTCGTCCACCACCACATCCTCCTGAGAGCCGACTCGGCCGGGGCGAGCCACGGCTTTGTCCGTGGGCTTACAGAGGCCAACATCGAGTACTCGATCGGCCACCAGGTAAACGACAAGGTGAGAGAAGCCTTGTTGTTGTTCCAGGAAGAGGTCTGGGAGGAAGCCATCGAAGCCGACGGGACCGTGCGTGACGGCGCCTTCGTCGCCGAGCTGACCGGTCTGATGGACCTCACGCCCTGGGGCGAGGGGGCACGGCTCATCTGCCGTCGGGAACGACCGCACCCCGGTGCCCAACTCTCAATGTTCGACATGTCCGAGGGCTGGCGGCACACGTGCTTTATCACCAACGCCGACGCTCTCCAGATCGACGCCGCGGCCCTGGAGCTTCGCCACCGCGGTCATGCGCGCGTCGAGGACCGAGTGCGCAACTGGAAGGACTGCGGGCTACAGAACCTCCCGTTCGCGAGTTTCACCCAGAACCTCGCCTGGGTGGCCGTCAGCCTCGTCGCCGGTGCACTCCTCGCCTGGACGCAGATGACCTGCGTGGACGGTGGGCTGAAAAGGGCGGAACCGAAGACGCTCCGCTACAAGATCCTGCACGTCGCGGCCGTGCTCGTGCGTCGCGGGCGCCGGCTCGTGCTCCGGCTCGACGAGACTTGGCCATGGGCGGCGGCGCTCCACCGTGCGTTCCTCGAGCTGCGCTCGACCTTCCCATAGGACTAAGGGTTCCGGCGCCCGACCCGACAACGGTGAGTCTTCCCCGGGGGCGTGACATCCGATCAGAGCACGGACCCTTGACCCGTCGCGTCCATGCATCAGCCGGAGGTTCCTGATGGCACCACACTGCGAGCAAATGCCCGCCCGGCGTCAGCTTTCGCGGTCGGACGGATTTTTGAGGTTAGGCATCGTCTCGCCACACGAGGTGCCAACGCGCTGGCGAAATGACGCCGATCCGATCACGATTCCAGGACTCCTTACATAGTGCGATCAACCTTGGGGAGCCATCGCTGGCCCTTGGTTGAGTAGACAAGGGTGAGCTTGGTTCCCGGGTAGGTAGTCCGGGTGGCGTTGAGTTCCCGACAAAGACCCTCGATTGCCCGGGTGCGCCGGTGCGATGACATAGCTGCAATCGTGACGTGGAGCTCCTTACCGATCACCTGGAGGTCGGCTGGAGACTTGAAGGCTTCTCGAAGGAGCGTCTTGGACTCGTCCTCTGCTCGGGCGTAATGCGGGGTAAGCAAGCGCGCGAGTGACGACTCCGCGTTGTAGGTGGCCATGCGGATCGCGTCGAAGATGCGCTTGCGCTCTCCGACGAGCCGCTTTGCGTCCAGATGAACCTCGCCGAGTTTGACCTTGGTCGGGATCGCGCTGCGTGAACGTTCGAGTCGTTCGACCTCGGCCTTGGCGTCAGCGAAGGCGTCGAGGATCTCCTTCGATGGGCACTGGCCACTGAGCGAAGCTCTGCCCTCGGTGGCCTCGGCCTCTCGCAGTGACCGGCGGGCTTCGCCCAAGACCCGGTCCGCATCACGTCGGGCAGGGTTCGTCACGGAGCGTTCGGGATCATCGTCGTCAGCTCGGTAGCTGTCGAGAGCGTCGAGCCCGTAATGCGCACGCATGTAACGGAAGAAGTTCTCCTGGCGCCAGCGGCTGAACATCATGTGTGCAATCGCGGCCGGGTCACCGTCGTCTCTTGTGGTGAGGATCTGGGTCTGGTGCCCGGTCGCCTTATCGAGACGGGTGATCTGGCGGCAGGCGAACCGGCGACGCCCACCGTCGTAGCTGATCGAGACCCTCCGGTCCGCGAGCAAGTAGTCGTGAGTGCGTCCTTGTCCGTCGGTGAAGGTGAACGCCTTGAACGCCGCGTGGGGCTCTTTCGGGGCCGGGCCCTTGCGGTAGGTGATGATCTCGAAGCCTTTGAGCCCGAGCTCTTTGAACAGCTTGGGCGACCAGCCACCGCGGTCGAAGCAGATCGTCGGGCGGTCCTTGTCACCCACGAGCTGGCGGACTTTGGCGGTCACGAGGCGCAGCTCGGCAACCAGGCTCGCTCCTGGTGGGGCACTCCACACGAGCACGCCGTCGCCGTTGGCATCAGCGACCCAGGTGTCGAGCTCAGCGGGCATGGCCAGGCGGATGCGGGCCACATGTGCCTTGGGCAGCTCGCGCCCGCCGTGGTAGGCGCGTACGTGCCCGTCGACGTAGAAGATGCCCGCGGCCTTTTCGTGGGCGGCAAGGTGACGCCGGGCGAGATCCTCGATCAAGCGAGCCGAGCGGCCCTTTGCGGCAAGCTCTTCTGTACGCCGCCGAAGCGTACGGACCTCCGGGGCGCGATCGAGGCCCAACAAGCGCCCCAAGTCGAGCGGATCGATTCTCGTAAGTCCCTCGGCTCTCGGCTCGCCGAGCAGGCAGCAGAACACGATCGACAAGATCAACGAGGCGAGCCCGTAGAAGGCTCGACGCCGGGTGCCATAGACACTAGAAGCGGTCTCTATCAGGTCGGTCGCCGCCAGGCCTGGCAGGATCAACAGTGCTCCGGCGAGGGGAAGCGATGAACCCTCGCAGATCACCGGCGGTGCTTCATCGATGAGCCCGAAACGAGCGGCTACGCGCTCTTGGCTCCGATCGGCCGGCAACGCCAGTGGCTCGAGTGCTACCTCTCCGGCGTCGTCGGGTACGTCACTGCCAATGCTTTGCTCATCTCTTGGCTGTGAGCGAAGCGCGCGAGCCACCGAGTTGAACGACACCCCAACGCGCTGTGCGATCTCGCGCACCGACAGATGTGCATTGCGCAACGAGGCGATCTCGGCGCGCTTGGCGTCGGTCAGCTTGGAGGGAGCCTTGGGGCCTGGGGGACCGCTGACGAGCCCAATTGCACCCCCCGTCGCGTACTCGCCGCGCCAGCGCAACACGGTGTTCTCGTTCACCCCGAAGGCCTCGGCTACCTGGCGCTGGGTGGCAGCCCTTGTCTCTACGAGCTGGACCGCTGCCAGTCGCCTTGCCACCTCGTCGTCGCTCTTCCAGCTCCACGCCGCCATTCCCCACACGAACAGAGAACCGCAACCGGTTTCGTCTTCGAAGAACGACACGCCCTCGCTGACGCGCACGGAGCCTCCGGGAGCCAGGGGTAGTGGTGGCATCTCGACCATTGTGCCCGCCTCGATCACCAGCATGCCGACCTCCCGAGAACTCTGATTCCTCTATAGAGATTCTCGCACATCCTGGTCAAACAGTGGTGGATGCTCCCAGGTCATTGGCATGAACGCCTGGCCTATGTAAGGAGTCCTGGATTCCGCACGGTCCTTAGCCTAGATTTTTCGCGCGATGGCGGCATGAGGCTGCCGGTATCCGCGTAAAAGGCCTCCTCAGCTGGGAGAATGGCTGTGTTGTAAAGCAGTCAACCAACCCAGGAGGAGGCCTCCTTGAAGGTGCATCGTAGCCGCTCGGTCCGTCAGGCCGAGGTCACCACCGACGGCCGCAATCTCGTCTCGCATGCGGGCACCGCGATGCTGTCGGAGCTGGCCGATCGCACTGGGCTGACACACGGGTTGTCGGGGGCGATGGCCGACTGCGGGATCTCGTGGCACATCCACGACCCGGGCGTAGTCCTCACCCATCTCGCCGTCGCCATTGCCGACGGAGCCGACTGCCTCAAAGACATCGACGCGTTTAGGAAACAGTCCGAGCTGTTCGGAGAGGTCGCGTCGGTGACGACCGCCTGGAGAGCGGTGAAGGCCACGACTGCTCCAGAGCTGCGCGCGATCAGAAAGGCCGTGGCAAAGACACGAGAGATCGTCTGGGCCGCAAAGCCACAAGGTGACATCACGATCGACTTCGACGCCAGGCCGTGGGCAGCAGCGCTCAGGCGGGCCTTCTTAAGGCTGCGGACCGCTTTCCCATAACAAGCGGGGTCCCGTCGTCCGACCCGGCAACGGTGAGTCTCCCGAGGGCGTGACATCCGACAAGAGCACGAACCTCTGGGTCGACGCGCCCTGCGACGACCGGGCGCCTTCGTTGTCTCCCTATCGCCAATACTCGGCCGCTCGCCTCAGCTTCTCGAGGCCGGATGAATTTTCGAGGCTGGAGGGAGACGATTATGGTAAAGGAGCTTGGGCGTTCGCAGGACGATGCATTACTGACGGTTGAAGGTGTAGCTGAACGAGCCGTCGTAGATTTCGAATGTGTTGGCGCTCACGAAGGTCACTGCTCCGGCGGCGAACGGTGCTGGTGGAGGGTACGAGGTGCCCGTATTTGTGATCCTTATCCAGAGCGTGTTCGCACCCACGATGGAGAAGGCTCCGCTCATCGAGTATCCGCCGCAATCACCTGTCGCCATCATCATCATGACTTCGCCATTTGCGGTGAACTGCCATTGGCTGTAGCCGGAGCCACATGACTGAGACTGCGCGGGGACGGGTGGACCGAGCCACATGCCGACCAGTTCGGAGGCTACAGGGACGTGAGGCTTGACGGCGTTCGACGCGACCGAAGCCGGACCCCTGCCCTCAGCATTGATGGCTCTCACCTTGAAGGTGTAGGTGATGAGGTTGGTGAGGCCGCGTACAGTGCAGGTCCTCGTCGACGCGGATGGCGTCGAACAAGTCTTGGACCCCGGATTCGAGAAGACCGTGTACTTGAGGATCGCCGATCCTCCATTCGACCTGGGTGCTGTCCATCTCACGGTGGCAAGAGCGTTGCCCGCAGTCGCGACGGGGCGTGTCGGGGCACCTGGGACTTTGGCAAACGGTGTCAGCGAGCGGCTGACGGTGGTCCCGGCTAACGGCGTAGCGAGCGAGGCTGGCGCAGCGATCAGCGCAACCATCCCACAGGCTGCCAACAGCGCACTGACTCTCACAATTGGGCGCTTCATCTCGACCCTTTCTGAGCACCGCTCCCAGGGTGGCAGCAAGCCCGGTTGGCAGACACATGTCAAGATATGCCTCCTTCTTCGTCATCGACGCGTTTAGGAGGAAACTAAAGCGGCTCTTTCGGCTCGCTCTCCGGCCGATGCCCATGGCCTTGTGTCCACTAGCCTGGATTTTTCGGCGCGATAGCGGCGTAAGACTGTCAGTATCCGCGAAATAGCCCTCCTCAACTGGGAGAATGACGGCTGCTCAACCAGTCAGTCAACCCAGGAGGAGGGCTCCTTGAAGGTGCATCGTAGCCGCTCGGTCCGCCGCCCCGAGGTAACCACCGACGGCAGGAACCTCGTCTCTCACGCCGGCACCGCTCTGTTGTCTGAGCTGGCCGATCGGACGGGACTGACACAGGCGATGTCGGAGGCGATGGCCGACTGCGGCATCTCCTGGAACACTCACGACCCGGGCGTGGTGCTCACCCATCTCGCCGTCTCGATCGCCGATGGTGCCGATTGTCTCAGCGACTTCGAAGCGCTGCGGGAACAGTCCGAGCTGTTCGGGGATGTCGCCTCGGTCACCACGGCCTGGAGGGCCGTGAAGGCCACCGCCTCGACAGAGCTGCGTCAGATCCCAAAGGCCGTGGCGGGGGCACGAGAGATCGTCTGGGCGAAAGCGCCGCCCGGTGACATCACGATCGACTTCGACGCCACGCTGGTAAACGTCGCCTCCGAGAAGCAGGACGCTCGGCCTACCTACAAGAACGGGTATGGCTTTTCCCCGATCGGCGCCTGGTGCGACACGACGGGCGAACCGCTCGCGGCGATGCTGCGACCCGGCAACGCCGGCCCGAACGACGCCGATGACCACCTCGAGCTGTTGGACCAGGTGGTCGCCGTCCTGCCGGGCGAGTACCAGCTGGGCCACGAGCCGGGTGACGACCCGGGTCTCGTCCACCACCACATCCTCCTGAGAGCCGACTCGGCCGGGGCGAGCCACGGCTTTGTCCGTGGGCTTACAGAGGCCAACATCGAGTACTCGATCGGCCACCAGGTAAACGACAAGGTGAGAGAAGCCTTGTTGTTGTTCCAGGAAGAGGTCTGGGAGGAAGCCATCGAAGCCGACGGGACCGTGCGTGACGGCGCCTTCGTCGCCGAGCTGACCGGTCTGATGGACCTCACGCCCTGGGGCGAGGGGGCACGGCTCATCTGCCGTCGGGAACGACCGCACCCCGGTGCCCAACTCTCAATGTTCGACATGTCCGAGGGCTGGCGGCACACGTGCTTTATCACCAACGCCGACGCTCTCCAGATCGACGCCGCGGCCCTGGAGCTTCGCCACCGCGGTCATGCGCGCGTCGAGGACCGAGTGCGCAACTGGAAGGACTGCGGGCTACAGAACCTCCCGTTCGCGAGTTTCACCCAGAACCTCGCCTGGGTGGCCGTCAGCCTCGTCGCCGGTGCACTCCTCGCCTGGACGCAGATGACCTGCGTGGACGGTGGGCTGAAAAGGGCGGAACCGAAGACGCTCCGCTACAAGATCCTGCACGTCGCGGCCGTGCTCGTGCGTCGCGGGCGCCGGCTCGTGCTCCGGCTCGACGAGACTTGGCCATGGGCGGCGGCGCTCCACCGTGCGTTCCTCGAGCTGCGCTCGACCTTCCCATAGGACTAAGGGTTCCGGCGCCCGACCCGACAACGGTGAGTCTTCCCCGGGGGCGTGACATCCGATCAGAGCACGGACCCTTGACCCGTCGCGTCCATGCATCAGCCGGAGGTTCCTGATGGCACCACACTGCGAGCAAATGCCCGCCCGGCGTCAGCTTTCGCGGTCGGACGGATTTTTGAGGTTAGGCATCGTCTCGCCACACGAGGTGCCAACGCGCTGGCGAAATGACGCCGATCCGATCACGATTCCAGGACTCCTTACATAGTGCGATCAACCTTGGGGAGCCATCGCTGGCCCTTGGTTGAGTAGACAAGGGTGAGCTTGGTTCCCGGGTAGGTAGTCCGGGTGGCGTTGAGTTCCCGACAAAGACCCTCGATTGCCCGGGTGCGCCGGTGCGATGACATAGCTGCAATCGTGACGTGGAGCTCCTTACCGATCACCTGGAGGTCGGCTGGAGACTTGAAGGCTTCTCGAAGGAGCGTCTTGGACTCGTCCTCTGCTCGGGCGTAATGCGGGGTAAGCAAGCGCGCGAGTGACGACTCCGCGTTGTAGGTGGCCATGCGGATCGCGTCGAAGATGCGCTTGCGCTCTCCGACGAGCCGCTTTGCGTCCAGATGAACCTCGCCGAGTTTGACCTTGGTCGGGATCGCGCTGCGTGAACGTTCGAGTCGTTCGACCTCGGCCTTGGCGTCAGCGAAGGCGTCGAGGATCTCCTTCGATGGGCACTGGCCACTGAGCGAAGCTCTGCCCTCGGTGGCCTCGGCCTCTCGCAGTGACCGGCGGGCTTCGCCCAAGACCCGGTCCGCATCACGTCGGGCAGGGTTCGTCACGGAGCGTTCGGGATCATCGTCGTCAGCTCGGTAGCTGTCGAGAGCGTCGAGCCCGTAATGCGCACGCATGTAACGGAAGAAGTTCTCCTGGCGCCAGCGGCTGAACATCATGTGTGCAATCGCGGCCGGGTCACCGTCGTCTCTTGTGGTGAGGATCTGGGTCTGGTGCCCGGTCGCCTTATCGAGACGGGTGATCTGGCGGCAGGCGAACCGGCGACGCCCACCGTCGTAGCTGATCGAGACCCTCCGGTCCGCGAGCAAGTAGTCGTGAGTGCGTCCTTGTCCGTCGGTGAAGGTGAACGCCTTGAACGCCGCGTGGGGCTCTTTCGGGGCCGGGCCCTTGCGGTAGGTGATGATCTCGAAGCCTTTGAGCCCGAGCTCTTTGAACAGCTTGGGCGACCAGCCACCGCGGTCGAAGCAGATCGTCGGGCGGTCCTTGTCACCCACGAGCTGGCGGACTTTGGCGGTCACGAGGCGCAGCTCGGCAACCAGGCTCGCTCCTGGTGGGGCACTCCACACGAGCACGCCGTCGCCGTTGGCATCAGCGACCCAGGTGTCGAGCTCAGCGGGCATGGCCAGGCGGATGCGGGCCACATGTGCCTTGGGCAGCTCGCGCCCGCCGTGGTAGGCGCGTACGTGCCCGTCGACGTAGAAGATGCCCGCGGCCTTTTCGTGGGCGGCAAGGTGACGCCGGGCGAGATCCTCGATCAAGCGAGCCGAGCGGCCCTTTGCGGCAAGCTCTTCTGTACGCCGCCGAAGCGTACGGACCTCCGGGGCGCGATCGAGGCCCAACAAGCGCCCCAAGTCGAGCGGATCGATTCTCGTAAGTCCCTCGGCTCTCGGCTCGCCGAGCAGGCAGCAGAACACGATCGACAAGATCAACGAGGCGAGCCCGTAGAAGGCTCGACGCCGGGTGCCATAGACACTAGAAGCGGTCTCTATCAGGTCGGTCGCCGCCAGGCCTGGCAGGATCAACAGTGCTCCGGCGAGGGGAAGCGATGAACCCTCGCAGATCACCGGCGGTGCTTCATCGATGAGCCCGAAACGAGCGGCTACGCGCTCTTGGCTCCGATCGGCCGGCAACGCCAGTGGCTCGAGTGCTACCTCTCCGGCGTCGTCGGGTACGTCACTGCCAATGCTTTGCTCATCTCTTGGCTGTGAGCGAAGCGCGCGAGCCACCGAGTTGAACGACACCCCAACGCGCTGTGCGATCTCGCGCACCGACAGATGTGCATTGCGCAACGAGGCGATCTCGGCGCGCTTGGCGTCGGTCAGCTTGGAGGGAGCCTTGGGGCCTGGGGGACCGCTGACGAGCCCAATTGCACCCCCCGTCGCGTACTCGCCGCGCCAGCGCAACACGGTGTTCTCGTTCACCCCGAAGGCCTCGGCTACCTGGCGCTGGGTGGCAGCCCTTGTCTCTACGAGCTGGACCGCTGCCAGTCGCCTTGCCACCTCGTCGTCGCTCTTCCAGCTCCACGCCGCCATTCCCCACACGAACAGAGAACCGCAACCGGTTTCGTCTTCGAAGAACGACACGCCCTCGCTGACGCGCACGGAGCCTCCGGGAGCCAGGGGTAGTGGTGGCATCTCGACCATTGTGCCCGCCTCGATCACCAGCATGCCGACCTCCCGAGAACTCTGATTCCTCTATAGAGATTCTCGCACATCCTGGTCAAACAGTGGTGGATGCTCCCAGGTCATTGGCATGAACGCCTGGCCTATGTAAGGAGTCCTGGAATCCTTGATGGGTCACACACCCTTACGGGGTCGGGTCATGTCGCTTGAACATTGCCACAAGCGTCTCGCGACCGCTGCCTCCGAGTAGGAGGAACCCTATGAGGATGCTCGCCGCGCCGGCCACGCCGAGGCCGGAGGCGAGCCGGGCCCAACCGACCCCGAGAACGAGGATCGGCAGCATGGCAGTAGCGGCGACGGCGCCACCGATCCCACCACAGGCGAACCCGTTGCCGGCAATGCGCCACGAGCTCATCGAACCGAACTCCTTCCGGACAAGGATGGGGAGCACAATGACGTTTGTCACGATGATCGTGACCAAGGTCGCCAAAGCCGGTCCGATTGGCCCGATCACCACGGCGAATAAGACCGTGAGCGCGAGGTTGGCGATCGCCTCGGCAGCGACGAGCGGGATGAAGACACCTTGCTTCCCGCGGGCGATCAGCAACAGCATGAGTCCGTGGACCGGGATATTGACGAGCCAAACCCCACAGAAGACCATGAGCACTTCTTCGGCAAGGCTGGACTGGTGTCCTACGATGACGGTAACGACGTCGGCTCTGAGCAGCGCCATCGCACAGAACGACGAACCGGCGACGTAACCGGCGACCCGAGTGAGAAAGAGCGTCGCTGCTTCCTGACCCCTCTCATCCTGGGTGCCCGCCAGGGAGGGGAAGACTGTGTCGTAGCCGTTGAAGATCCACGACACGGCTCGGCTCGGAGCAAGATTCCCGATCTTGTAGAAAGCCACTGCGGCCGCCGTGGCGACGGCGCCCACGACGACAAGGTCGGTGGCGGCGATCACCTGTCCGTACACCGAGATAACGAGGAGCGGTATTGCGAAGCTCCCCACCCGCCGGACCTCGGTCCAGCGCGCCCGGCCCGGGAGGAGATGGAACCAGGGCTCGCGCATCTTGAGCCAGACCGCAGGGAAGGTGGCGCTGACCAGCGCATTCGCGAGCTGGCCGAGCCCCAGCGAGGGCAGCCCCAGCATCCCGAGGGTCGGGACGACCACAGCGACGTTGGCGATGACGCCGAGGATCCCTGCGATGGCTGGGACGTGAAACTGCTGGCGCCCCGTCGGTAGGCCCGTATACGCCGAGGTCGCGAGCGATAACCCGACAGACAGCCCGAGCAGACCCACCGTGATAGGGAGTGCGTAGGTGCCGCCAACGTTCCGTGACTTGACGGCGACGAGCACGGGGATCGAAGCGACGGAGATGAGCAAGGCGATCGCACCTATTACTCCGTAGGCGCTGTGCGCTACCTCGACGTCTCGTCTTGCTTGTGCCGACGCTTGCACGGAGAACGACGGGTTGTCGCGCGCAGTAGCCCGGACCACCGACATGCTGAGTCCGAAATCGACCGTCCCGAGCAAGCCGAGGACTGTAATGACCAGTGCGTACGCTCCGTACGTGCTAGCGCCGAGCTTGCGGAATGCGAAGCCGACCAGGAATAGCCCGCCAGCGGCGGAGACGGCCTGGCATGAATAGCGCCACGCAATACCCCGTCCGATGCCGGAGACTCGCAGGAGGGGAGATTCCTGTCCTGCTTCTGGGGACTGAGACTGGTCAGAAGTCACGCAGCGCCTCGAGTCATCTGCTGCCAGATCCTGCCACAGGCCCTCGTATCAGACCGCGATCTGTGCCTCGTCATGCTCGCCGTGAGGTAGATCTCCGAGCATCGTGAGACGCTGTGACCGATGAGTCTCACTGCACCGGTCTGCTTGGGAACCCGGAACGGCGAGACATATAGCAAGCCGCAGCTCGAGAGCACGGGCTCCCAGACGAACTCGTCGTCGGTGTTTCCGTACAGCTGATGCGTCCGCGCAGGCGTGACACTCGGTCGGGGCGCAACGGGAAGCTCGCTCCTCTCGTCCTCGATAGCTGACTTAGGCTACTTGCGGTCCGGTGATCCAATCGGGAATTGTCTGGGGTCGCCGCTCCGCCGTGAGGGCCCGTACTTGCCGATGATCACCACTTGGCGCTGGCACGACGGGACTAGGGCGCCCACGAGGCCCTGGTCAGACCAGCGGTTCTCCAGGCGTGGGCGTTTCTGAACGCGGGCACGGATCGGTGGGGGATGAGAAGGCGTTTCCCATTGGATGTTGATGCTCTCTGCCGGTTCCCAGAGACCTCCGACCGGGCCGCGCGCAACCAGAACTGCGCTTCCTCAGTCGTCATGGAGCGACGTACGAGAAGGTTTCGACTCTGGCTCTGCAGACCGAATAGCGAGCGTTGAACTGCACGCTATTCGACTCCATTGTTGGTGAGGGCGAATACTTCAGGCCGACTCGATCAGCTCGACGAGCATCAGGTTGGGGCGCATGCAAAATGCCACCCGCCGGCCACCGAAGGCGACGGCTGGCTTTGGCGGAGATGCCAGCCGGGCCCTCGCTTTGTCGAGTTGCTTGATGGTTGCCTCCAGATCTAATACCTCGAAAGCAAGGTGATAGATCGCAAAGCCGCGCTGCAGCCACGGGGCCAGCGCCTCGGACCCCGGGAGGGCTTCGACCAGCTCGATGCGACTCTCTCCGCTGGTCAAGAAACAGCCCCGTATACCCTGGAGGGGGTCGGTGAAGGTCTCGCCCTCAGGCTCGTAACCGAGGGCACCCGTGTACCACAGCTTCTCGTCCTCCAGGCGGCGGCAGGCCACTCCGGTGTGGTGGTAGCGCACGATTCTCTACGCGAGGAGGCCCACGGCCATCGCTCTCACCCGCTTGAGCCTAGCGGCCACTTCGGGCCAATTCGCTCGGTCGACTGACTGCTCGGTAACGCCGTAGGTAACTCCCGCCAGAATGACCTGGCGGCTTTCGTCAGTGACCCTGAGCCCACAAGATCGGTGAAAGGAAACCACCGCCTTGTTGGCCGAGACAGTGCGGCAGTACACCCGGTCGAGGGCTAGGTCCTCGAAGCCGATCGCATAGACCAGCAGGGCGCTCTCGGCAGCGGCGAGCGATCCGCGGCGGAGGATCCAACGTCCCATTTCCGCTGTGCCGGCAGCGTGATCCACGTCGTTGAGACTGATCGCCCCCTCCCGCTCGGCGGTGACCTCGTCGATCACGCAGAAGTAATAGTCGTCTGGACGCTCGTAGTACGTTGCCAGCCACGCCCTCTGCGCTGCAGGATCGGGAGGGGTGGTGTGGATGTACCGGGAAAGCTCCGGATCGGTCCGCAGCCCGTGGATGAAATCGGCGTCCTCGTCGGCTACCGGCCGGAGCCCGAAGCGTTCCCCCTTCCTCCACAGGGCATGCCTACTCATGTTCCAGGGCCTCGACGATCGTCTCAAGCGACGTGAGAGTGTTGAGCTTGTCGGCAGGGAACCGGACCGAGAATTCCTCCTCGAGGGCGAAGAGGACCTCCACCTGTGCAAGGGAGTCCCATTCGGGCACGGTGTCACGTGAGGGGTTGTCGAGCTGGGTGGCGGAAGGGCCTAGGACTTCGCCGAGGACTGCCCGGACTCGGCCGACGACCATCGTGTCTGGGGCCGACATGGATGTGCCCTCCATCTCAGGTGGGTTGCGGTGGTGCGCGTGACCCGGAAGGTAGCCTCGCCCAGTGTAGGGAGAAAGGAGATCCTGTGCAGAAGTCAGCCGGCGAGCCACTGTCCCCTGGCGTTTTGCGCTCGCTCGATGCGCTTTCCTGGCAGAGCACTGTATTCGCCGAAACCTTGCGGCGCCAGGCACTGCGCCGGCTGGAGCCGACCTGGCCCCGCCGCGATGTGCGGCTCCATGTGGTGCGCAATCAGCCTTTCGAGTTCGTCGAAAACGCCCTCGGGGCATTTCTGTCTTTTGCGAGGATTCAGGCCCGGCTTACCTTCGGACCCTACGACGACTCGCTCGTCCAGCCGACGGCGGGCATGGCGGGGGACGTAGACGCCGTCATCGTCTGGCTCCGCTTCGACCACTACGGGGAACTCAGCCTCGAGGGGCTAGCCGATTGGCTGGCCGACCGAGTGGCCGCCGTGCGGGCGGAGACGACAGTGCCAATCCTGGTGGCCAACTGGGCTTCGGGAGAGCGCGCCCGCGACTTCAACGCCTGTCTGACCGAACGCCTCGCGCCCGAACCGGGCGTGCGGATCTGCGACCTCTGCGGGATCAGCCGGCGGCTTGGCGTCGCCTACGAGGACACGCGGATGGAGCAGGTCAGCGGATCACCCCTATCTGATCAGGCAACGTTGGAGGTGGCCCGGATGTTCGGCTTGGTATGGCTGCCAGCCGTCCTGCTGCCCCCCCTGAAGGCGGTGGTGTGCGATCTCGACAACACGCTGTGGTCGGGAATCCTGACCGAAGACGGCCCGGCGGGGATCGTCGTGTCCGAGGGACACCAGCAATTTCAGCGGAGCCTGCTTGCCCTGCGGGACCGGGGGGTGTTCTTGGCTCTCGCTTCCAAGAACGACCGCCCGACGGTCGAGCAGCTTTTCTCCAGTCGCGGCGACCTGTTGGTGAGTCTGGCCGACTTCTCCTCCATCGAGATCGGGTGGGTGTCGAAAGCGGAGTCGGTCGCCGCCATCGCCGACGACCTGCGCATCGGAGCGGACGCTCTGCTCTTGGTGGACGACAATCCGGGCGAGCTGGCCGAAGTGGCGATTTCGGTTCCCGGTGTCCATTTGCTGCTGGCCGGTGATCCCGCCGATACCGAGCGAGGACTCCGCTATTACCCAGGGCTCGACCCGTGGGCGGAATCCCAAACTGCTGCCCAACGCATTGGTGACCTGGCAGCGGCCCGCATCCGCCAGGGGCATCTGGCGGTGACCAGGTCCGGTGCTACGGGAGACGTGGCTGCGTACCTGGCCCAACTCGGCACCGAGTTACGGGTTGGCGTCGACATTCAGGCTGCCGTAAGACGTCTTGCCGACCTATCCGGCCGCGTCAACCAGTTCAACACCGCGTTCCGCCGCCTCGGGGAGGCGGAGGTCGCCGCCTACCTGGCAGACCCCGCTGCGTGCGTTGTGGCGGTCGCCCTACGGGACCGCTTCTCCGACAGCGGTATCGTGGCCGGCGCCTTTGCCCAGCGAGGTGTGGGCGGTGAGCTGGTGATGGACGAGATCGTTGTCAGCTGCCGCGCCCTCGGACGTGACCTCGAAGCGGTGATCCTCGCTGTGCTCCTGCGCGCCGCCCACCAGCGCCTGGGTGGCGAGCAGGTGCGGATCGAATTCATCGCCGGGCCCCGCAACGCGCCGGCCCGGACCAGTCTCGAAGCCTTCGTCGACCGACCGGTCCAAGACGACACGGCAGTGGAATGGGACTGGTCCGAGGAACGCGTTGATGCGCTCCTCACTAGTTTCCCCGTCGAGGTCTTCGCCCTGTAGGGGGTCGTGACGGTAGCCTCACGCCCTGTCACTGAAAGAGGCTCTCCGATTATTGCCGAAGGGTCTCTATCAGGAAGAACAGTGGCTCGCATCGACCATCGCGCGAGCCAGTTCCGGTCACGCTCGCCCTACTTGAAGGGAGTTCAGAGGGCGTGGCCCAATGACCTTCCCCACGTGCGGGTTGGGTCAGTTGAAGTCAACTGTCTCTAGCGAACAAGGAAACGATCGCTGACCGGCCACCACCGGGGCGGTATCGGGCTGCTGACCCGTCGCTGGACGGGCAAGGGGCTCCGGAGTAGCAGCGCCCTCCCGCGTAGCAGCGCCCTTGCTAACAGCACCTGGCCTTTCAGGGAGCGGAGTTCGCCGCGGTACGAAACGAGCGTCTCGGCCACAGCCAGAGGTCCGTCGCGGCCCGTCGCGAGACTGACGACTTCCCGGTCGACACCGGCGGCCATAAACGCCGCCGTGACCGCGGCCGGTCCCTCCACGCGACCCACGGTCCCGAGCTGCTCGTACACCTCCTCAAGCCGTGGCAGCCACCGGTCGGCCGAGTGAGCCTCTCGGGCCTGGGATGCCAGACCAGCACCGACTTCTGCTCTGAACTCGGGCTCGGAGATGAGCTGAAGAAGCAGGCGCCGGTACTCGGTCGGATGTTGCGCGCGAAGGATCGCATCGACGACGAAGGGAGGGTCGCTCACGATGGGCGATTCAGGATCCCTCCCACCGACGTACGCAAGACACGGCGTCCCGAGGGCGGCACTCTCGAGCAGCGACGTAACCGACCCGCTGGGAAATGAGTCGAGATAGATATCCGCCGCGTCACGATACGGCGCGGGATCACGGAGCGCGCCGAGTGGTCGGACACGTCCTGCGGTCAGCTTGTTCGCTTTGTGCCACTGACCGGAGTCGGTCGGTCCCACGGCGAGTAGGGTCGTCGACTTCTGTTGTTCGATAACAGGAAGGACGAGGTCCAAGAAGCTCGGAGGCCTCCGGCTCTCGAACTTGTACTTGGAAGCGACGCTCAGTAGCACGACATGGTCCGGAGCGATGCCGAGCGCCTGCTTGGCATCAGCGATGCTCGTGGTGCGCTGAAGAAGCACGAGTGGAAGCGGCAGATCGACGAGTCGACTCTCTTCGATGCCGCGCCTCGTGCGGGCGATCAGGTGGCCGGAGCGGCGGAGGCAGATGACAAGGTCCGCGACCGACGTGCCGAGCCAGAAGACGTGATCGGCGTGGTTGACGAAAAGAACCCGCGGCCGTGGCCGACGAGACGAGAAGGCGATGGAAGGTGCGACGTCAGACGGGTGGACGTTGAGCAGGACCACGTCATAGTTCTCCGCGAGCGCAGCCAGCCGGCTCGCCGTTGCGAGCGGACCGAGGTCGTCGTGAACCGCCGTCACCGAGCCGCCGGATGCTTCTGCCGCGGCCCGCAGCTCCGCGGGAACGTCCCCCCGCTGGCGTGTCGTAACAACAGAGTGCACTCGGTTCGAGTCGAGCGTCATCCATCGGGTTGCGAGCCGGGTGTGGCCTCCAATTTCGCGAGCCTCTGTAAAGACATGGAGTATGCGTTGGGGCGGCAGGCACCCGAGAAATGGCCCATCCGCGCTCGGAGTCTCGCCGTTGATGACCGTTCCGAGCGCCCGGGTAACCGCCTCCAGCTCCGGGGAGGTGAAACATCCCGGGTGAT
>Ga0224534_1000292_pt1 | contig 33101 bp, 25 predicted proteins | sample 714E12024metaG_FD_172012 | JGI IMG/M metagenome (GOLD analysis project Ga0224534, IMG submission 172012) | Peat soil microbial communities from Stordalen Mire, Sweden - 717 E1 20-24 | ecosystem: Environmental > Terrestrial > Soil > Wetlands > Peat | place: Sweden: Norrbotten County, Stordalen... | reverse complement strand
CGGTCGGTTTATGAAAGAACGACTCCCCCGATTTGGTGGGATGTTTTGCTGTATTATTCGCCTGCGGGCCGGCGGAGCGTCTGTTGGAAAACCTTTTTTTCATCTCATTGCCACGAACAAAGCTTAAAGAAGCGCGCGGGCAGCGTCAATTCACGGCTGGATTCGTATTCGTGAACGGATAATCTTTTGCGGAACGAATGAACTTGAGGCGTTATCTCACGATTTACGGCGCGTTGTGGCGGACTTCCGTCACGCGGGAGATGTCGTTCAAGGGCAATTTTCTGCTCTGGATTCTCGTGGAGCTGCTCTGGTTCGGGCTGCAATTGAGCTTTGTCGGCGTCATTTTTTCCCAGACCAAAACCATCGGCACGTGGACGGTGTGGCAGGTGGTGCTGCTGACGGGCACGAGCAATTTCATCCAGGAAATCTACCAGGCGTTCTTCCTCGTCAACTGCACGAATTTGTCGGAGCTGGTCCGCACGGGCAAGATGGATTTCCTGATGCTGCTGCCGGTCAACACGCGCTTCATCGTCTCAATGCGGCAGGTGGACATCCCGTCGTTTGCCAACGCCGCGTTTGCCGCGTGTGTGATGACGTTCGCGGCGCACAAGCTGGGGCTGCATCCGACAGTGCTGCAATTCGCCGGCTTCGCGGCGCTGTGCGTGGCGGGGCTGCTGGTGCATTACTCGCTGATGTTCATGCTCGCCTCGATCAGTTTTTGGACGGTGCGTGCGCAGGGAATTGTTTTTGGCTACTATAATTTGTTCAACATCGCGCGGATGCCGGACGAGGCGTTCAAGGGGGCGTTCAAGGCGGTGTTCACGTTTGCGCTGCCCGTGCTGCTGGTGAGCAACGTGCCGGTGCGCGTGCTGACGGACAGGCTGGCATCGCCGAAAATGTGGCTGGTATTGATCGGGCTGGGCGTGGTGTGGGCGGCGATTTCGGAATGGTTCTGGCGGAAGTCGCTGCGGCATTACACGAGCGCGAGCACGTGAGGCGGATGACCGGCAAATTCAAACGTCACCCGGCTCATGTCGCCCATCGCCAAATGATTTTGGCGCGCGCAGCCAAATCCAACCGCAGGCAGCCAGTGAAAGCAGCGAGATGATGGCGCCAATTTCAAGATTGGGGTCGCGATAAATCAATTTCAAGTGATGCCTTCCGGCGGGGACTTCCACGGCTTGAAACGCGAGGTTTGCGCGCAGCAGCGGCGCGGATTTTTCATCCACAAACGCGCGCCATAAATGATAGTAACTTTGCGACAGCACAACGAGGCTGGGCGCGGTGGCGGTCAGGTCCGCTTCGACCTTGTTCGGGCTGAAGCTGGCATGAGTCACGGCGCAGAGGGTCTGGTTTGTGATGGTCACGGTGGCCCGTTTCGATTCCGGCAAATAAACGGTGTCCCGCGGATTAAAATCCTCGGCGGTGATGGATTGCAAAGTTTTTTCATCGCCCTCAAAAATTGGTTTTTGTCCGGCGGTGATGACGGGGAGGAAATTTGTCCGCGCCTGCCATTTCGCCGGATTGTCGGGCGATGAAAGCCACGCAACGGACAAAAAATCAACCAGCCCGCGTCCGCAATGTCCGCCCGTCGTGTAGTAAAGGTAGTTTTCCAAAATGTCGAACTGTGCCGGACGCAGCGTGATGGCGCCGTTCACCTTGGGCAAGGAGTCGAGCAGGTTCAAATTATACCATTCCGTGAGCCGCTTGCCGAGGAAGTCGAGCTGCGGGCTGGCGACGCGGCTGAAAAGCATCTGCCGCTCGGCGTCCGGGCTGTCCATGATGCGGCCGGAACCCAGCACCGGCGCCGGTTTGCCTTGGGCCTGCCAGAAACCGGGCGCAAGCACCGAACTCGGCAGTGTCGGCGTGATGCCGGGACTGTGCGTGAGCAGATCGGCCAGCAAAATTCCGAGCGCGGCGAATTGAACCAGCAGCCGCGCACGCGAAGTTTTTATTTTTGCCAGCAGCAACAACGCGGCAATCAGCGCCGCCAGCAAAACCGCGCGGACAATGGCATTCCACGTCATCGCGCTGACGGCATCAAGCGGGAATGGATTTTCCCGCGCAAAAACGACCAGCCCGGCGGCGAGCGCCAGAAAAATTCCGCCGCTGGCCAAAATGCCGCGCCGGGCGCGGGCGTCGGTGCCGGCCTGGATTTTTTGAACCGCCCCGGCCGCGAGCAGCGGGACGAGGAACGAAGTCAAAATGGTGAACTTGACCGGGAACCGCGCGATGCCGATCCACGGAAAAACTTTTTTGGCCAGCGGATAAAGATGTCCGGCTTCGCCCAGCGCCAGCACCCAGCAGACCAGAACCGTTGCGGCGATGACGAGGCTGGCCCGCGTGCGCGCGCACCAGACGCCCGCCGCCGCGAGCGCCAGCACGCCCAGCCCGGGATAATACGACATCAGGAAATCCTGATCGTGTTGAAACCAGTTGCCCTGCGGTGAAAGATAGCCGTGGAACAGCGGCACCACGAGGTTCGCCCAGCCCCAGCCTGGCATGGCCCAGCGCGACTGTTCGTAATTGGCGCCGCGCTGCGAATGCGCCAGCAGGTCGAAGAACGGCAGCATTTGCACCATCGTGACACCTGCCGCGAGCAGGATGACCAGCGCCACGCGGCGTGACGAGAGCCAGAATTGAATTTTGCCGGAGAACAATTCCGCCAGCCACAACGCGGCGAGAAACATCCAGCCCAGCAATGTTAATTCCGGCGTGGCCGTCAGCACTTGCAGCGCGCTGACGACGGCGGCGATGGCGATCCAGCGTCCGCCCTGCCGCCAGGCTTCGGTTGCCGCCAGCACCACCCACGGCAGCCAGCCGAGCGACGCGATGTAATTGCTCCATTGAAAGCACGAGAGCGAGACGCCGCTGAACGCGTAGGCCATTCCCGCAAAGCTCGCGGCAAATCCATCCGCACCCCAGCGCCGGGCGAGCGCGTGGGTTCCCCAGCCGCCGAGCATCAGGTGCGCGAGCATCGAGACATTTGCCGACCACGGCAACGGCAGCAGCAGGAACAGCCAGTTGGGCGGATACCACTGGCCCATTTGCGCCAGATACGGCACGCCGCAATGGCTGTATGGATCCCAGAGCGGCAATTCGCCGTGGAACAGGGATTGTTGAAAGTAAAACGCGCCGGGATAACCCAGCGCGCCAAAATCGCGGAAGAAAAATGTCGTCAGCCCGAGAACGACCTTCGGAAAAACCGCCAGCACCACCGCCGTCAGCACCAGCAAAAATCGGCGCGTGGTCCAGAAACCATCCGCCGCCGGGACTGGCGAGGCCGGGTTCATCAGCCGATGAACGCCGCGTGGACGGCCTTCACCGCCTGCTCGCCCTTCGCGAGGTCAATGACGACGGAAATTTTGATTTCGCTCGTGGAAATCATGTCAATGTTCACGCCTTCCTTCGCAAGCGTTTCAAACAATTTTCCGGCGACCCCGGTCTGCGATTTCATGCCGACGCCAACAATGGACAGCTTGCCGATCTTTTCAGCGGTGATGACTTCGCGGAAACCGATTTCCTTTTTCAAACCGGCAATGACCTTCTGTGCCTTGAGCAAGTCCGGCTTGTCGGTGGTGAAGGAGATGTCCGTCTGCGGCGTGCCGGTGCCGTGGCTGATGTTCTGGATGATCATGTCCACGTTCACGGTCGCGTCGCCGAGCGCCTTGAAAATTTTCGCGGCCACGCCGGGTTTGTCCGGCACGCCGACGAGCGTGACCTTGGCCTGGTTTTTGTCGAGCGCGACACCGCGCACGACGACGCCTTCCATGCTTTTCGTTTCTTCTTTCACAATGGTTCCGGGGTTTTCGTTTAGGCTGGAGCGGACTTCAAAGACCACTCCAAATTTTTTGGCAAATTCCACCGAGCGGCTCTGCATCACCTTCGCGCCGAGGCTGGCGAGTTCGAGCATTTCGTCGTAGGAAATTTCCGGCAGTTTCTTCGCGTTCGGCACGATGCGCGGGTCGGTGGTGTAAACGCCGTCCACATCCGTGTAAATCTGGCAAAGGTCGGCCTTCAACGCGGCGGCCAGCGCAATGGCGGTCAAATCGGAACCGCCGCGGCCGAGCGTGGTGATCTGGCCTTCGCTCGTCTCGCCTTGGAAACCGGCGACGATGACGACGTTTCCCGTCTTGAGTTTTTTGTGAACTTCTTTTGGCGTGATGTTGTGAATCTTCGCCTTGGTATGCACGCCATCAGTCACAATGCCCGCCTGCGCGCCGGTCATCGAGACCGCCGGGATGCCAATCGTGTGCAGCGCAATCGCCGTGAGCGCGATGGTCTGCTGCTCGCCGGTGGCGAGGAGCATGTCCATCTCGCGTTCGCTCGGCAGCGGTGCGATGTCTTTCGCCAGTTTAATCAAGCCGTCGGTCACGCCGCTCATCGCGGAGACGACGACGACAATCTTGTCGCCCTTCGCGTGATACTTCGCCACGCGCGCCGCGACGTTTTTTATGCGGTCGGTGTTGCCCACCGAGGTGCCGCCGTATTTTTGAACAATCAGTGCCATATTCAAAAAGTATCCAGAATTCTCACCTGTTCATTCAAAATTTTCCACGCGCAGCATGACGGGCTTGCCTTTGATGACAGGAAGCCTGCCGATTTTGGCGAGCGCCCCGGTCACCGCGCCGTTGGGGGCGTAGTGCAGCATAAAAATCAGCGGCACGCTTTTGCCCTCGTGGCCTTCGGGCTGGATGACGGACGAAATGCCGATTTTTGAATGCCCGAAAATGACTGCGATTTTTGCCAGCGTGCCCGGCTTGTCCACGACGTTGAGGCGGACAAAATATTGAGAGACGACCTCGGCAATCGGCGCGACCGCCCCGCTGCATTCGTGCGGCACAAACGGCGGCACGCGATGCTTCACGCCGGATTTCAGATCCAGCGCGGCGTCCGCCACGTCGCTCAACACGGCGCTGGCGGTGGCGTCCTTGCCCGCGCCGCGCCCGTAAAAGAGCGTGTCGCCGACAACGTCGCCGCGCACGAACACCGCGTTGAAAACGTGATTCACGCTGGCGAGAACGTGCGCGTTCGGAATGAGCGTCGGATAAACGGACACCTGCACACGGCACCCGCCCTCCAGTTTTTTCACCATGCCGAGCAGTTTGATGGTGTAACCCAATTCGCCGGCGAACTTGATGTCGAGCGCCGAAACCTGGCGGATGCCTTCGACGTGGATTTTTTCCGGATTCACCCAGAAGCCGTGCGCAAGCGAGGCGAGGATGCCAATCTTGTGTTGCGCGTCGTGACCGTCAATATCCAAGTCCGGCGGCGTTTCGGCGTAGCCCAGCTTTTGGGCGTCGGCGAGCACGGCGTCGAAATCCGCGCCCTCCAGTTTCATCCGGGTGAGGATGTAATTGCAGGTGCCGTTGACGATGCCGTAAAGCGCGTTGATGCGGTTGCCGACAAAACCCTCGCGCAACGATTTGATGATGGGAATGCCGCCGCAGACGCTTGCCTCGTAATGAAGGTTTGCGCCGTATTTTTTCGCCGCGGCAAAAAGCTCCTCGCCGTGCGCGGACAGCAACGCCTTGTTCGCCGTGATGACCGGCTTGCCAAGTTTGAGCGCGGCCAGAATCATCGTCCGGGCGATGCCGGTGCCGCCGACCAGTTCGATGACGACGTGGACTTCGGAGTCGTTGACAACCTCCTGCCAGTCGGTCGTCATGAGCGAACGAGGGATGGGATACGGGCGCGGTTCGTCGAATGCCTTCACCGCGATTTTGCGGATCACAAGCTTCACGCCGAGGCGCGCGGCCATGAGGTCGCCGTTCTTTTGCCAGGCGTGGAAGACACCGCTGCCAACAGTGCCGCCGCCAATCATGCCGAGGTTCACTTGCTGCATAAGGCGAACAGTCTGCCGCGAAAACGGGCAGGGGACAATTCAATTTTGATTGCGGATGCGCGACGGCTTCATGAAAAATCACACATCGCAGATTTCCACCGCCTGCCGCAGCGAGGCGATGGCGTCGGGACGTTTCGGGACAAATTCCTGCGCGACGTAGCCCTTGAACCCGGTTGCGACAATCGCCTGCATGATGCGCGGGTAGTTCAACTCCTGCGTCCCGTCAATCTCCGCGCGGCCCGGCACGCCGCCGGTGTGGTAGTGGTCGAAGTATTTATGGTTTTCACGGATGGTGTCGCACACGTCGCCGTCCATGATTTGCATGTGATAAATGTCGTAGAGCAGCTTGAGCCGTTCGGAACCGATGCGCTTCACCAGTTCGACGCCCCACGCGACATGGTCGCACTGGTAATCCAGGTGGTCGCGCTTGCTGTTCAGCAATTCCATGCACAGCGTCACCTTTAATTTTTCCGCCAGCGGCAGGATGCGTTTCAAACCGGCGGCGCAATTTTCCAGACCCTGGGCATCGTCGAGGCCGGCGCGGTTGCCGGAGAAACAAATCAAACGTTCGTAGCCTGCGTCCGCCGTTTCCTTGAGCCGCTGTGTGTAGGCTTGCACCAGCTTGTCGTGATGCTCCACGCGGTTCCACGCCTTGGTGATGCCGCCGAGACCGTCAATTGTCGGGAAACTCACCATCGAGCAGGTCAAGCCGTGCTTCCTGGCGGTTGCAAAGTTCGGCGGGTCGAGCAAGTCAATCGCGACGAGGCCCATTTCCTTGCTGGCGGCGCAAAGGTCGTCCAGTTTGATTTTGTCGTAGCACCAGCGGCAGACGCTGTGGTGGATGTTGCCCTTGAGCTTGGCGGACTTGATGGATTTGCGGCGCGTCATGGTGAAAACTTTGACATGGCCTGTGTGGAAATCATGCCAGCTTCATCGCAATTTCCTCTTCCAAAATTTCGCGCACGGTCAAGGCTTGAATGACTTTGCCAGTGCGTTTGAAAAATTTGCTGATCTCCGTCAGCGCGTCACTGGAAAAATCAAAGCCGACGAAGAATCCCTTGTCGCAATCTTCGCGCATCATCATGGCTTCAAAGGCATCAATGTCCGGGCGGCCAACTTTATCGCTCCGCTTCACTTGGATTGGATACCAGCGTTCCTTCAAAGCGAGTTCGCCTTCCTGTCGCTTGCGCGGCGCGGCGCTGGACGAGACGGGATAAATGCGGCCATCAATGCCCATGTCGCCGACTTGAACCTTATTTGGAATGCCGCCGAGCGCGACAACCGCCCAGTTTTCAAATTCAAAATGCGGATATTTCCGCAATTCTTTTTCCGTTTTCGGCAAGTCGCGCACAATGAAGCCGCGCTGCGATTTCCAGAGCGTTTCATTTTCCGGCAAGCCGCAAACGTCGCGCAACCGTTTTGCCATGACGCGGCAGGCCGTCGGCGAAATATCAATTCCAATCCATTGCCGTTTTAACCGGTGCGCGGCGACGAGTGCCGTGCCGCAACCGCAAAACGCATCCAGCACAATGTCATTTTCTTTGCTGCTCGCGCGGATGATGCGGTCCAGCAACGCCAGCGGTTTTTGCGTGGGATAACCAAGCCGTTCCTTGGCTTGGGAATTGATGGGCGGGATGTCCGTCCAAACTGAATCAATCGGGCGGCCTTCTTGCTCGTCAAGATAACGCTTCATTTGAGGCACAGCACCGGGCTTTGTCTGAACAACGATTCCATTCTCGTAAGCTTCTTCCATCCGGTCTTTCGTCCAACGCCAAACGCGCGTCACGCCCAGAAATTCGTAAGTCAAATTCGGTCTGTCAGGATTCGGATTGATGAGATTGTCGAGGCGGTAAACTCGTCCATCGGAATCACGGTGACAGTATTTTCCAGCGGTTTTCTCATCGAGATTGTCCGGGTCGTATGGATTGTAAGGCCGATTGAAAGTGATTTCGCCACCACCGCCGTAATAAAAAAGTGTGTCGTGATTGTTTGGAAAGCCGGTGAAGGCGAGGCCTTTTGCCAGCGTCCGATGCCAGATAATTTCGCATTGGAAATTGTTCTCGTTGAAAATCTGGTCGAGCATCACCTTGACATAATGCGAAGCGTGCCAGTCGCAGTGGTAATAAAAACTGCCGGTCTTCTTGAGAACGCGGGCGAGTTCCGCGCAACGCGGCCTCATGTAATCAATGTAAACTCTCGTGGATTCGTGACGGTCATCGAAACGCCGCCGCTCGCTCGTTTCCGGCCAAAAGACTTCGTAATTGCGATTCGAGTTGAACGGCGGGTCAATATAAATCAGGTCAACACAAGCATTCGGCAATTTTTTGAGTTGATCCAGATTGTCGCCGCAATAAATCAGCCGCGTGTCGAGAAGCGCGGAAGATTTCAACCGTGAAGAAGTGACGGTTGGTTTTGCGGCGGATTTCTTTGCCATGCACGGAAGGTTAAAAGATATTTCTTCTTTGGTCAATTCACAGCCGCATTTCACTTTGCGCCTTCGTGTTTAATTTTTCTTCCGGTAAATAAACCACCAGAACCAGATTGTTCCCAGCACGCCGCAGATGGCCGCGCCGATGAAATTCGCCTGCGGGCTGATATACCACAGCCACGCGCCGAGAAAGGAGCCGCTCGTCACCGTGCAGTCGCGGATGAGATAATACGCGCCGTATGTCCGCGCGCGCAGTTCCGGCGCCGCCTCGCCGATGATGAGCGCCTTGCGCGCCGGCTCGCCGAATTCCTTCAGCCCGCGCACGACGAACGCCAGCGCCAGCCACGCGAAATTGTGTGCCCACAGCAGTGTCACCGGAAACAGCGTGAAGAAAACAAACGTGATCAGCACGAACGGGCGGCGTCCGTATTTGTCCGCCAGATGCGCGACGGGAATGTAGCAGAGCATCGCCGTGACCATTTCAAATGCGACGAGATAGCCGAACTGCTGCGCCGTGACGCCGCCGGAATCCATCGCCCACAAAATGATGAACGCATACGGAATGCGTTCGCAGAAGCGGATGAGAATGTCGCTCACGAGCAATTCCTTTAATCCGGGCGTGAAGGATTTGACGACGGTGAAAAAAGTCGGCTGGTAGGGCGCGGCAGTCCTCTGCGCGCCGCTCTTCCCAACATCATGCCCCGGCGCGCACGGAGTGACGCGCCCTACCTCTGATTCGAACATGAACCATTGGAACGCCGCGGTGAGCAGGCTCATGGTGATGCACAGCAGCAATGCGTAGCGCACGCCGTCCGTCCAGCCAAAGCGCGTGAGCAGCCAGCCGCCGAGGAGCGGGCCGAGCATCATCGGCACGCGGCGGATCATGGATTGCACGCCGACGCCCATCGTGTGCCGGTTTTTTTCGAGCGACGTGGCGACGATGGAAAATGTCGCCGGCAAGGACATCGCGCTCCACGCCAGAAACAGAAATGAGCCGAGCAACAGCGCGAGCCAATGGTGCCAGACCAAAACCAAAACGTAACCGGCCACGGAAATGGCGCTGAACAGCAGCAGCGAGCGGCGTTGTCCCCAGCGGTCGGTGAGCCAGCCGCCGGGATAGGCGTAAATCGCGCCGAGAAACGTTTGCAGCGCGTCGAACAGCCCGATGATTAAAATGCTGCCGCCGAGCGTTTCGATATACTTGGGCGCGAAACCGAGCCAGAGTTTTTCGCCGGTGCCGGCGAGCAAAAGCGCGACGAGCAGCAGCGAAGTGTTGCGCCGCAGGGCAAGGAATTCAGATATGTTTCGCAACCGGTTCACAATGACCCGCCTGTTTCCCGCGCGACAATTGTGCGATTACTGCGGCGCGGTTTGCAGCAGAATTTCCGCGACCACGTCGGCGACCTTGACGTCGCGAAATTTTTCCTCCCGCCGGACAATGAGCCGGTGCGCCAGGACTTTCTGCACAATCGCCTGCACCTGCGCGGCGGAGACGGAGTCGTTTCCTTGAATGGCCGCGACCGCCTGCGCGGCGCGAAACAGCCCGAGCGAACCGCGCGGGCTTGAGCCGAGCAGCAGCGACGGATGCCCGCGCGTGGCGCGGACAATTTTCAGGATGCAATCACAGACTTCCGGCGGCACGTTCACTGTGCGCACGGCTTCCTGGCATTTCAAAATGCGGTCGGGCGTCGCCACCGGCTGGAGCGTGTCAATGGGATGGCCCAGTTGAAAGCGCTCGACCATTTGCTTCTCGTCGGCGAGCGACGGGTAGCCAAGATTCATCCGCATCAGGAAGCGGTCCTTTTGCGCTTCGGGCAGGAGAAACGTCCCTTCCTGCTCGATGGGATTTTGCGTGGCCACGACCATGAACGGTTTTTGCAGGCGGTATGTGACGTTGCCCGCCGTGACCATCGCTTCGCCCATCGCTTCGAGCAGAGCCGACTGCGTGCGCGGACTGGCACGGTTGATTTCGTCCACAAGAACGAATTGCGAAAAGAGCGGGCCGAAACGAAATTCCGTCCGTCCACCCTGCGAGTCAACGCAAGCCTCGCCCAAAACGTCCGACGGCTGCAAATCCGGCGTGCATTGGATCCGTTTGAACGTGCAACCGGCGCTTTGGGCCATCGCGCGCGCGAGCATGGTTTTCGCGACGCCCGGAACGTCCTCAATCAGCAAATGTCCCTCCGCGAGCCAGACTGCCATCGCCAGCTCGACCTGTTCGTGTTTGCCGACGATGACTTTTTCGACATTGGCGATGAGTTGCCGGGCGATGGCCGAAACTTCCGCCGTGGAAAGGCCCCTCGATTCGACAACCGGCGACAGGATTGGTTTCGGCTTTTTTTCAAAAGGCGATGGCGGAAGGGGAATGGTCATGCGATTAATCTTGCAGAAAGTCGCCGATGACGCGACCCATTTTCTTCAACGCGCGGGTTTTCTCCGGCGTGAGCATCTCCTGAAAAATAATTTCACACAACCGGCCGGTTTTCAGCAGCGACAAAATTTGATTTCGCAGTTCGTTCACTGTTTGACAATCAACACGCTGCAATGCGCGTGGTCGCTGATGCGGTCGGCGGTGTCGCCCAGCAGCCGTCCCCAAAGCTCCGAATGATCACTGTGGCCGATGACGATGAGGTCATAGCCGCCATCCTTGGCAAAATTAACGATGACTTTAGCGGCATGGCCGGAACGGCTTTCGCACGCGATTTCAATGCCCTGTTGTTTCGCCAGTTCCGCCACCTCGCGTTTGCGCTCCTCGAAATAATCGGCGGCGGCTTCGGTCTCGCCCTCGGACTCGCCGGGCAGATCGGCGTGGCGCGGCAACGGCTGCCGCACCCAAAGCGCGGTCAGTTGGGCATTGTAATGCTTGGCGGCGACGGCGGCGCGTTCGAGCGCGGCCTTTCCGCCTTTCGAGCCGTCGTAACCCACCAGAATTTTTGTGAACATGTTGACCTCACTTTCCAGTTTGCGCCGGCTGGCGCGGTTTCTTGTTGTTGGTTCGTTCGCTGTAAATCTTGCCCCATTCGACCATTGTTTCAATCGTCGGCTGGAAAAACTTTTGCGCGATGAGCGTCGGCACAAACGCGCTTAAAATCACGACCGTCACCAGCACGGTGTATTGATTTTGATCAATGATTTTATTTTGATAACCGAACAGCGCGGAAATTGTGCCGAATGTCAGGCCGGTGGCCATCAGCAATGTCGTGTAATTCGCCTCGCGGTTGCGCATGTAAAAAACCTTTGTGAATGGCCAGACGCCGATGTATTTCGTCACCATTTTTATCAGCAACAAAACGGCAATGAGTCCCAGTGACGCCCATAATGCGGGCAGTGAAACAAAAAGCCCGGCCTTGATGAAGTAAAATGGCGTGAAAATGGTGAACGCGATGCTGCGCATCCGGCGCACGAGCGTTTTGTCGCGCAAAAAGACGCCGGCGAGGGCAAGGCCAAGCAAATAGGCTGGCAACACCGCCTCGCTTTTGGCGGTGGTCGCGAGGCCGCCGAGGAAAAACAACACGAGAAAAATGAATTTCACCTCCGGCTCGCTCACGCGCGTCGCGCCGAGTTTGGTGATGATGAACTGGGTCCACCGGGGCATGAGCCACAGCATGGCCGCCGTCACGATGACGAACACGAGCAGCCAGATGTCGAAATCGGCAAACAGCGTGCCGAGCGCCAAAACCGTTCCAAAATCGGTGATGAAGCACGCGGCCAGAATCGTTTTTCCCATCGGCGTTTCGCCAAAACCGCCTTCGATCATCACGGCATAAACCACGGCGACCGAAGTGGTCGAAAGCGCGATGCCCGCGATCTGCGCCTGATGCAGCGGCCAGCCCAAAACAAATTGCGCGAACAGCCAGACGCAGGCAAACGGCAGCGCAAAAGACAGGATGCCAATGGTCATGCTGGCGCGAAGATTGGCGCGCAGCGAAACAGGGTCAATTTCCGCGCCGGCAAGAAACGTCAGCACGCCGCTGCCGAGCATCGCCAGGAAATTTGTCCAGTCCGTGGTTTGTAAAATGTGCTGGCCGCCGGCGAAGTGAATGTTGCCCGCCGCGACGCCGACCACGATTTCGATGAGCGCGACGGAAATGCCGACGCGGATGGAAATCAGACTGGCCAGAAACGCCAGCCCCATCCAGATGGCCGCGACGAACCAGATATTTTCGTGCATAAAACGCCTGCGAACTTTTATTCGTAGGAGTCATCAGCGCTGAAATCGTCAGGCGGTTTTCCCATGCGGGCCGGCAAACTCCATTGCCGTGAAGAATGTATTTTATCCGGCGCTATTTGGCAATCGAAAATCCGGGCGCTCACGATTTCTTGCGCACTTCCACCTTCATCCGGCTCAATTTTTTGTAGAGCCGGCCGAGCCGGCGCAGCGGCCACCAGTCGTAGAGGTAAATCTGCATGGGCCGCCACATGGCCACCCAGCCGGCGATGGTCAGGCTTTCACGCGCGATGCCGCGGAACGTTCCCGACTCATCACCGCCGATGGCGTGGCTCGCCGTCAGGCAGACCGCAAGTAAAACGATTCCGATGAGCAGGCTTTGCCGGCCATCCTTGAGCAGCCGCCGGAACTCCAGCCGGTTCAGCCGCGCGCGATACGCAAAATAATGATGCACGCCCTGCTCGATGATCGAATGCGGATTTTGATCAGCGGGGAATTCATTCAAATGGACGACGAGCACGACCGGCTCGTCCAGTGGAAATTCCCGCACCCAGCTCAAGATGAACTCCTCCGCGTCGCCGTCCAGGTCCTTCTCCGGGAACGGCGCGGGATCCATCGTGTTGAAAAGCTGTCCGATTTCCCGCAGGTTCAACTCAATCCGATGCGGCGTGCGCTCTGGCTTTGGCATGGCTTGACAAACCACGGAACCGGACGGAACTCCAGCAAAGTCCGGCGGTGACGAATGAAGTTTGATTGCAGCGGCGCTCACAAAACACCACCACAACGGAAACCTTGAAACAAGGCCGCCTCCAAACTACCGCGATCCAATCCCAATCCGGCTCGTGCGGCGCGGGATTACTTGTTCTTCTCGGCGCGGACTTTCGCCCAGCGCGCGCGTGCGGCGGCGGCGATCTTCGCCCGTGCGGCCGCGCTCATGGTGCGCTTTTTCTTGGCCGGTTTGCCTGCGGCGTGGACTTTCGCCCAGCGCGCCCGCGCGGCGGCGGCGATCTTTGCCCGTCCGGCCGCGCTCATGGTCCATTTCTTTTTTGCCGGTCTTCCGACTGGGGCCGCCGAGCCGCCGGCGAGGGATTCTAGTTTGGCCGAGAGCTTCTCGATTTGTTGCTTCAAGGCAACAATGCGTTTCAGCTTGGCAGTGGATAGATTCAATAATCCTGTCATAGGGTTCAAGACTATGACAGACTACTCCATAAGTCTAGTCTTAAAATGCGCCAATTATAACGCCCCCGGCGGCGGCTGTAATCCCGTCACCGGCGGGGCGGGGGACGCGGGCGGGAACACATCATAGCTCGGTCCGAACTGTCGCAGGAAGTAGAGCGGATACGACCGTTTGAACACCAGCACCGGCAGCAAGAGCACCGTGCCGATGTAGGGAATCACCATCAGGCAGCCCGCAATGCAGCAGGTGATGAGCACCGCGACGAGAACAATGATGCCAATCGCCATGCCCAGCACGATTTGAAAAAGAATGTAGAGCGTGAACAAGCCGGCGTTGTCCGCCAGCAACCCCCGGAATTCCTTCCAGGCCGCGAGGCATTTCCCCCCGCGCAGGAACTGGATGGGCACGACAAAATCCTCCGTGAACTTGTGGATGAGCGCGAAGACAATCACCAGCAGGAAAAACGTCAGACCAAGTCCCGCCGCCGCCATGATGCCGCCGATGTCCGGTTCGCCGCGCAAAACCATCCGCACAATCAACCCGGCGATGACGGCCAGCAGCGGCAGCATCACGACCATCCCGATCAATCCCAGCACGAGGCGGAACCAGAACAGGCTGTTCGCCTCGCGCTCAAACTTGTTCCACGGTTCGGCCACCTCCGCCTTGTCCAGCGCCACGCAATGCAGGAACATGAACCGGCCCCGGCTGCTCAACCACAAAATCACCAGCCACAGCACCAGCAGCAGAATCATCGCCGTCGCCGCCACCGGAACAATCCAGTCCAGGTTGTTCAGCACGTATTCCCGCGCCTGATGGTAGGTGTGCCGGAGACTTTCCCCCGCCGGGCCGCTGTTGTTGGCGTTGAAATTGTTGGTGAAGGCGTTATTGAATCCGCCGCCGCCGCCCCCGCTCTCGCCGAGAAACGCCAGCCACGCGCAAAAGCCGATGGTGAACCATTTGCCGAGGTCGAACGGTTTGAAGAGCATCGTCTTCACCCGCTCCAGCGCCGGGCTGACCGGCTCGGTGACGCTGATTTCCCGGTGCGAATTGGTGACGGGTTCGATGGTCATAAACTGGATGGCTCATGCTGCTAAATTGCCGCGCGCGGCACAACTGAAAATCCACACGGACAAACCAATGCCCTCCACAATGGCGCCCGTCCGGAAGGACTCAAGAATTGAACTGCAACCGGGTAATCAGATCGCCCAACACATTTGCAACCTTCCGCCTCAAGAATTGCCCCGCAAGGCGTCAACGGCATCCTGCAAATCCGTGATGGCCAACTGCTGGTCGTGGAGCTGCGATTGCTGCGTGTCAATCAATGCCTTGAGGCCGGTCAACTGGTTTCGACATCAGGAGACGATTGTCTCGGTCAACGAATCGGTTGGTTCGGTCAGCGAAACGATTGGTTCGCTGGTCAAAAATAGCCAATTTGGAGCCTAACAGAGGGTGTTCCGAAAGTTGATTTAACAAAGTGTGAAATCGTTGGTGAATTTTGAAATTATCATTTTATGGCGCACGAATCGCATTCGCCTCCCAAACCAGGCAAATGCAGATTTCAGACAATGTTGGTGCAGCTTTCGCAACGCTTGCACCGCTAACTTGCTCAATCTTTGCTGCCCGGTCATCAAATATGGCGACCAACTTTCAAACACAGTCACTTACGAAAACTTTCGGAACACCCTCTAAAAAGGCCTGTTCTTCGGGCTTCAGCCTGTTTTCCTCCACCGTCCTGCTATTTTCCACGGTCATCCGGCTATGTTCCACGAGCGTCCGGCTATCCGCTTCGGCCTTCCGGCTATCCGGCGTGACGGTTGGATTATTCCGCGGCAGCGCTTCGGCAGAACGCCGCACAATTCCCCAATCACTTTCGATCACCGGCTTTCTGCCGAAAGCCGCCACGATGCAAGTTTCGGCTCGCGAGGACGCTCGCCCCACCGTTGCAGCTTATTTTTCTTCGATGGCGGAATCTTCCTTGTCCTCGCCGATGACCGAGGCGATGGCCTGCAATTTGTCGCCGGATTCCAGCTCAATCAGCTTCACGCCCTGCGTGTTGCGGCCGGCTTCGCGGATGTCCTTGACGCTGGTGCGCACCATCTGGCCCTTGACGGTGATAAGCATGATTTCATCCGCGTCGCGGACGGTCAACGCGCCGACGACCGCACCGGTCTTCTCGTTGGTCTTCATGGTGATGATGCCCTTGCCGCCGCGCGATTGGGCGCGGTATTCCTCGAAGTTGGTGCGTTTGCCGATGCCGTTTTCGCCGGCGACCAGCAGTTTGGCGTCTGGCACGACGATGGCCAGCGCGACGACTTCGTCGCCTTTCGACAGATTGATGCCGCGCACGCCGGCGGCCGACCGGCCCATGGAACGGACATCCGACTCGTTGAAATGGATGCTCATGCCATCCCGGGTAATCAGCACAACGCCGTCACCGGGATCTTTGACCTCTTCTTTTTCAATGATGCTCCCGCGGGTGAGTTTTACGTCAATCAACGTGTCGCCCGGTTCGATGGTAATGGCGATGATGCCGCCTTTGCGCACGTTGGTAAATTCGTTGAGCGACGTTTTCTTCACCGTGCCCTGTTTCGTGGCAAAAAACAGTTCGCCGGGTTGTTCCCAAGTCACGTCCTCCTTGTTCGCGTTGGTCTTGGAAAGAACGCGGATGAGCGCGGCGATGGTCTCGCCCGCTTTCAATTCGAGCAAATTGGCGATGCTCCGGCCCTTGGCGGCGCGGCCCATGTCCGGAACTTCATGCACGCGCTCGACATACACGCGGCCGGTGTTCGTGAAAAACATGAGGTAATCATGCGTGCTGGCGGTGAACAAATGCTCGATGAAATCATTGTCCTCATCCGTCACGCCCTCCTTGGTCGTCATGCCGATGACGCCCTTGCCGCCGCGGCGCTGGGCGCGATAGGAACTGACGTTCGTGCGCTTGAGCAGGCCGTTGTGGGTGAGCGTGATGATGACGCCTTCGTTGGCGATGAGGTCCTCGATGTTGATTTCGCCTTCGTCGGGCTTGAGGTCGGTCAGGCGCGGCGTGGCGTATTTTTCCTTGATGACCTTCAACTCGGCCTTGATGATCGAAAGCACGCGTGCTTCCTTCGCAAGAATGTCCATCAAATCCTTGATGCGTTCGAGCAGTTCCTTGTATTCGCCGTCCACCTTGTCAATTTCCAGGCCGGTCAGTTGATACAACCGCAGTTCCAGAATCGCGTCCACCTGCCGCTCGGTCAGCGCGTAACGTCCCTTGGTCAGGCGCGACTCGTTGCGGACCAAAATGCCCCAGCGCTCGATCTGCTTTTGCGTCCACTCGAACGCGAGCAGCTTGATGCGGGCTTCGTCGCGGTTCTTGCTGCCGCGGATGATGCGGATGAATTCATCGAGGTTCGCCAGCGCGCAGAGGTAACCTTCCAGGATTTCCGCGCGTTCCTCGGCCTTCTTCAACTGGAACCGCGTGCGGCGCAAAATGACTTCGCGCCGGTGCTCGATGTAGCAATTGATGAGTTCCTTCAGACCGAGCGTTTTGGGCCGGCCATGATCAATCGCCAGCATGTTGACCGCAAAACTCGTCTCCAGCGCGGTCTGCTTGTAAAGATTGTTGATGACCACCTTGGCGATGGCGTCGCGCTTGAGTTCGACGACCACGCGGGTGTTTTCATCCGATTCATCGCGAATGGCGGTGATGTCGGTGAAGCCCGCCGTTTTTTCATTTACCAGTTCGGCGACGCGCTCGACGAGCACCGCGCGATTCACGTTATACGGAATTTCAGTGATGACGATTTGCTCGCGCCCGCCCTTGAGCTGTTCCACGCCGACCTTGCCGCGCACCTTGATGCTGCCGCGCCCGGTTGTGAAATATTCCTTGATGACCTCCAGACCGCACACCATGCAACCGGTCGGGAAGTCCGGGCCTTTGACGAATTTCATCAGGCCCTTGACCGTGATGTTCGGGTCGTCAATCTGCGCGCAAATGCCGTCAACAATTTCGCCGAGGTTGTGCGGCGCGATGTTCGTGGCCATGCCGACGGCGATGCCCGTGCCGCCGTTGACAAGCAGATTCGGAAACGCGGCAGGGAAAACCGTGGGTTCGGTGCGGGTCTCGTCGTAGTTCGGGACGAAATCCACCGTGTCCTGGTCCATGTCCTCCATCAGCGCCGCGCCGAGGTGCGTCATGCGCGCCTCGGTGTAACGCATGGCGGCGGGCGGGTCGCCTTCCACGGAGCCGAAATTGCCCTGGCCGTCCACGAGCCGTTCGCGCATGGCCCACGGCTGCGCCATGTGGACGAGCGTCGGATAAATCACCGCTTCGCCGTGCGGATGGTAGTTGCCGCTGGTGTCGCCGCAAATTTTGGCGCACTTACGGTGCTGGCGGTTTGGAAACAGCGAGAGGTCGTGCATTGCCAGCAGGATGCGGCGTTGCGAAGGCTTGAGGCCGTCGCGGGCATCCGGCAGCGCGCGGGAGATGATCACGGACATCGAGTAATCAAGGAATGAGTTCTTGATCTCCTCGGCGACATTGACCTTGGCGATTTTCTCCCCGCTGGCGAACAGCGGCGTGTTGGTCACCGGCAAATCATTCGATGGGTTGGATTTCTTTTCGTCGGGCATTTTATTAAAATGTTAATCAGTTCTTGGCTGTGGCGCGAGCACGAGGCCGATGAAATCAGACGCCTTTTGGACACGCTTGTCACTGCTGCACATTTCCTCACCGCCGCATAGCTCCGCTGTCGCAACGTGGATGGCATCCATTGTCCGCAACGCCACTTTTGGATGACATTGGTCAATCACCGCGCCGGCGCGTTCGATGACGTGGCGGTTCAACGGCAGCAAGACAAATTCCTCATTCCGCACTTTTTCCTGAAACAATCGCCAGCCGGTCTGCCGCGCATGAACAGAAATCCGCCCGACTCGCTCTTTTGTGAGCAGGGCGGATCGAACCTCGGCCACGGCTAATTCCGACGTCACAACCGGCTTGCCCGCAACAATGCCGTGATACACCGCGCTGTCCGGCTCGTAACTGACCAGTTTGACGATGATGCAGGAGTCCAAATACATGTCATTACCAACCGCGGCCATCGCGGTCTGCGCGGATGATTTCATCGGCGAACGGCCCTTTGGTTTGCATGGGCATTTTTTTCAAATGCTCCCATGTGCCGGTGAACACCTTGCGCGGCTTGGCTGCTGTGACCAATTTGGCTTTCGGTTTGCCATCGCTCGTAATGGTGACCTCTTGTCCACTCGCCACCATTTCCAGCAACGCCGAGAGCTTAGCCTTGGCCGCGCGCACCGAAATTGACAAACCGATGCCGGGCAACGCCACCGCTTCGCGCAGAGCCATTGGCCCCGGTGTTTCCAGCCTCATTTTCAATTTTGACTTGCGTTGCCTGTATAGCGGCAATGGCATCTTTGCTTTCATTTTTATTAATGTAGTCACGTGTGACTACATTTGCAAGCTTTTCTTCCTAAATATCCAAGTTCCGGACGTTCAGCGCGTTGTCCTCGATGAACTGACGGCGCGGCTCGACTTCCTCACCCATCAGCTTCGTGAACATCTCCTCAGCCTCGACCGCGTCGGTGAGGTCAACGCGCAGCAGCTTGCGTTTGGTTGGGTCCATCGTCGTATCGAAAAGCTCCCGCGCATTCATTTCGCCAAGTCCCTTGAAGCGCTTGATGGACAGGCCGCGGCGGCCGACTTCCTTCACTCCTGCCAGGATTTCCGGTATGGAGAACAGCGGCTTGACGGTTTCCCGTTCGCCTTCACCCTCGCGAAGTTCGAACAACGGCTCGTCCTGCCCGGCATAGTGCTCGATGCTGAAACCTTTCTTGTCGAGCTTGGAGAGCAATTCAACGATCGCCTTACTTTCATGCAACTCGATGTGCCGCGCGCGGCGCGTCGAGCCGTTTTTCTTCTCAACGGTCGTTGTGTCGCCTTCCTCTTCGCCGCCGAACAATTTGAGATCGGCATTCTTCGCGCCGAATTGCGCCAGCTCGTCCTCGGTGTGAAAATAATGAACCGTTTCGTCATTGCCTTCGCGCACCTTGACGAGGTGTCTCGGCAACTCGCCGGTCTTCTTCTGGCGGCGTTCGACGTATTCCGCAAAATCGCCGCCGTGACGTTTCAAGGCACTGGCGTATTTGTCGAGCGATTCGAGCAATTCCAGAATTTCCGCGAGCTGTTTCTGCGACAGCTCCTTTTTGTCGGAAAGATTCCGCAAACGCACTTCCTCCGTGCCGAGTTCGATCAAAATCTTGTTGAGCTTGGCGTCGTCTTCGACGTAATCCACGCGCTTTTTGCGCGCGATTTGGTAAAGCGGCGGCTGCGCGATGTAGATGAAACCGTTTTTCACCAGCGATGGCATTTGCCGGTAGAAAAACGTCAGCAACAGCGTGCGGATGTGCGAACCATCCACGTCGGCATCAGTCATGATGATGACCTTGTGGTAGCGGAGCTTTTCGAGATTGAACGCGCCCTCGCCCTCGCCGTCGCCGATGCCGGTGCCGACGGCGGTGATCATCGTGCGGATTTCGTTGTTCTGAAGCACCTTGTCCAGCCGCGCCTTCTCCACGTTGATCAATTTGCCGCGAATGGGCAGGATCGCCTGGAATTTCCGGTCGCGTCCCTGTTTGGCCGAACCGCCGGCGGAGTCACCCTCGACGATGAATAATTCGGTGTTCGCCGGATCGCGGTCGGAACAATCGGCGAGTTTGCCGGGTAAACCGCCGCCGGTGAGCGCGCCTTTGCGGACCGTCTCGCGCGCCTTGCGGGCGGCCTCGCGCGCCCGTGCCGCGAGCAGACCTTTTTCAATGATTTTCTTGGCCACGCCGGGATTCGCGTCGAAGTGCGTCATCAACCCGTCGTAAATGACGGACGCAACAATGCCGTCAATCTCCGTGTTCACCAGCTTCACCTTCGTCTGCGACTCGAAGCGCGGATTTGGCAGTTTCACGCTCAACACGCAGACCAGACCTTCGCGAACATCGTCGCCAGAAATCGTTGGGTCCTTTTCCTTCAGCAAATTGTTTTGCTTGGCGTATTGGTTGATGGCACGGGTCAGAGCGGAGCGAAACCCGGTGAGATGTGTGCCGCCGTCGGTGTTGGGAATGGAGTTGGCAAAGCAGAGAATCTGGTCGCTGTAGCTGTCGGTGTATTGCATCACGCAATCCACAAACACGTCCTCGTCCTTGCCCTCAATTTTGCTGGGCCGTTTGCCCGAGATTGCGATGGGCTTGGGATGCAACGGCTGTTTGCTCCGGCCCAGCTGGCGGACGAACTGCTCGATGCCGTCTCGGTAAAAAAACGTCTCTGTCTTCTCGTCGCGTTCGTCCTTGAGCACGATTTCGATGCCCGGATTCAAAAACGCGAGCTCGCGCAGGCGGTTCGCCAGGATGTCGAATTTGAATTCAGTGGTGATGGTGAAAATCGTCGGATCGGGTTTGAACGTGATCAGCGTCCCCGTTTTTTTTGATTTACCGATGACTTCAAGTTTTTGGGTGGTTTTGCCGCGCTCAAATTCCATCGAATAAACTTTTTCATCGCGCGACACCTCGACCCTGAACCAGTCGGAAAGCGCGTTGACGCATTTCGCACCGACGCCATGCAGGCCGCCGGAATATTTGTAGGCGCCCTGGCCGAATTTTCCGCCCGCGTGCAAATTCGTCAGCACCAGTTCGACGGCGGGCATCTTCCACTTCGGATGCATGTCCACCGGAATGCCGCGTCCGTCGTCGCGGATGGACACCGAGCCGTCCACGTGAATCGTTACTTCGATTTTGTTGCAATAACCCGCGAGATGTTCGTCAATCGAGTTGTCAAGCACCTCGAACACGCTGTGGTGCAAACCGCGTTCGTCCGGGTCGCCGATATACATGCCGGGCCGCTTGCGGACCGCTTCCAGACCTTCGAGTTTGTCAATTTTGGAAGCGTCGTATTTCTCAACCGCGCTTGTCGCCGGCTGGTTTTCCACCGCGGCCAAATCAGATTTTTTGGACATAAAAAATTACAGAAAGCTCGCTCGCGAGCGCCAAATTCCAGGCAAAGAAATTGTATAAAAACCGCCATTTCCATACAATGTTTATTTGAAGATTTTTTGCCCCAAAAACACCATTAGTTGTGGCTTGACTTGTATTACGGCCAAACCTATTGTGTTCCCTGGCTTTGTCTCTCAACACGGTTTTTTGCCCAAATTACGTCCTTGCTTTGCCGCCGCCGAACCTTAATTTTCACGCATGGCTTTAATTGATAATCCGACCGACCATTCCCATCAATTTGTCCGCCGCCACATCGGCCCAAACGAAAGCGATGCGGCCGAAATGCTCGCGCAAATCGGCTTCAACAACATTGACGGAATGATTGACGCGGCGGTTCCCAAAAGAATCCGCCTCGGCAAAGAACTGAATCTTCCCGCCGCGCGCAGCGAATTTGACGCGCTCGCCGAGCTGAAAAAAATCGCATCGCAGAACCGGGTTTTCCGTTCCTTCATCGGCATGGGTTACTATGATTGCATCACGCCGGCGGTGATTCAGCGCAACGTCCTCGAAAATCCGGGCTGGTATACACAATACACGCCTTACCAAGCCGAGATTTCGCAGGGCCGGCTCGAAGCGCTCCTGAATTTTCAGACGATGGTCAGTGACCTCACCGCGCTCGACATCGCCAACGCCTCGCTGCTCGACGAAGCCACCGCCTGCGCGGAGGCCATGACGATGTCGCACCGGCTCAAGGATGATCGGAATGTCTTTTTCGTCTCCGAAACCTGCCATCCGCAGAACATCGAAGTCGTCCAGACCCGCGCGAAGGCGCTCGGCATCGAAGTCGTCGTCGGGAGCCATGAAAATTTCCTGTTCACCGGCAAGATTTTCGGCGCGCTGATGCAATATCCCGATACCTTCGGCGAGATTCACGATTACTCCGGCTTCGCGGAAAAGGCGCACAGTGCCGGCGCCATGCTCACCGTCGCCACGGATTTGCTGGCGCTTATGCTTATCAAGCCGCCGGGCGAATTCGGCGCGGACATCGCGGTCGGCAGCGCGCAACGCTTTGGTGTGCCGCTCGGCTACGGTGGGCCGCACGCGGCATTCTTTGCCACGCGCGCCGAATTCAAACGCCAGATGCCCGGACGCATCGTAGGCGTCTCCAAAGATTCGCGCGGCAAACCCGCGTTGCGTCTCGCGCTCGGCACGCGCGAGCAACACATCCGCCGCGAGAAAGCCACGAGCAACATCTGCACCGCACAGGCCTTGCTCGCGAACATGGCTTCGCTCTACGCCTGCTATCACGGGCCGGAGGGTCTGAAGAAAATTGCGGAACGGATTCACAAGCTGACACAGATTCTCGCAAGTGGGCTGGACAAGCTCGGCTTTAACGTCGGGCAGGCGAGACGCCTGCCCTACTTTGACACGCTCACCATCGTGCTCGGCGACAAGCGCGCCGCCGACATTTTGAAGATTGCCGAAGCGCACCGGATGAATTTCCGCGTGATCAGCGAAAGTGCGATCGGTATATCGCTCGACGAAACGGCCGACGCGAAAGACATTGCCGAAATCCTGCAAATCTTTAATGGCGACAAAGCGGTTGCTTTCAAGATGACCGAATTTGCGCCAGCTAATTCACAATTCGCACTTCGCACTTCGCCATTCCTCCGGCATTCCGTCTTCAACCGCTACCACAGCGAGACCGAAATGCTCCGCTACGTCAAGCGGCTCGAATCGCGCGACCTTTCGCTCACGGCCTCGATGATTCCGCTTGGCTCCTGCACGATGAAGCTGAACGCGGCGGCGGAAATGATTCCAATTTCGTGGCCGGAGTTTGCGAAGATTCATCCGTTCGCACCGCTGGCGCAGGCGCGCGGCTACCAGATTCTATTTCAAAATCTCGAAGACTGGCTGGCGGAAATCACCGGCTTCGCGGGGATTTCATTGCAACCCAATGCCGGTTCGCAGGGCGAATATGCCGGACAGCTTGTCATCCGCGCATATCACGAATCGCGCGGCGACGCGCATCGCGACGTCTGCCTCATTCCGACTTCCGCGCACGGCACGAATCCCGCCAGTGCCGTTATGGCCGGCATGAAAGTTGTTGCCGTCGCGTGCGATACGAATGGCAACATTGATGTGGCCGATCTCCGCTCGAAAGCCGAGGCGCATAAGGCAGACCTCTCTTGCTTGATGGTCACTTATCCCAGCACGCACGGGGTGTTCGAGGAAACCATCCGCGAGATTTGCGACATCATCCACGCAAATGGCGGGCAGGTCTATATGGACGGCGCGAACATGAACGCGCAGGTCGGTTTGACGAGTCCGGGCTTCATCGGCGCGGATGTCTGCCATTTGAATCTGCACAAGACGTTTTGCATTCCGCACGGCGGCGGCGGCCCCGGCGTCGGGCCGATCGGCGTGGCGAAACATCTCGTGCCGTTCCTGCCGAGCCATCCGTTTGTAAATCGGAAATCGGAAATCGGAAATCGGAAATCCGCAATTGGCCCCGTTTCGGCCGCTCCGTGGGGCAGCGCGGGCATCCTGCCGATTTCGTGGATGTATATCGCCATGATGGGTGCCGACGGCCTGACCGAAGCGACGAAGTTCGCCATACTCAACGCGAATTACATTTCCAAGCGGCTGGAAAATTATTTCCCGACGCTCTACCGAAGCAACGGCCTGGTCGCGCATGAGTGCATTCTGGATTTGCGCGCGTTCCACGCCACCACCGCCGAGGATGTGGCCAAGCGGCTGATGGATTACGGCTTTCACGCACCAACGTTGAGCTGGCCGGTCGCCGGCACGCTTATGGTCGAGCCGACCGAAAGTGAGTCGAAATACGAGCTGGACCGTTTCTGCGACGCAATGATTTCCATTCACGCCGAAATGACCGCCGTGGAATCCGGCGTGGCGGACGCGAAAAATAATCTGCTCAAGAATGCGCCGCACACGGCGGACCAGATCGCCAGCGACAATTGGAATCGTCCTTACTCGCGCGAACAGGCGGCGTTTCCGGCGAAGAGCCTGCTGGAATACAAATTCTGGCCGCACGTCAGCCGCGTGGACAACGTCTTCGGCGACCGCAACCCGGTCTGCTCCTGCGATGGAATGGAGAATTATCCGGGTTGAATCCGCAGTCAAGGGCGTCACGAGCGGTTGAAAATTATCTTCGCTGTGTTAGCATGGGTTCATGCCCCGTAATGGCACGGGCCAAATTTATCATGTTCAAGCCGCATTTCTTTGGCAGAGCCTTGGGTTTTGCCGCGCTGTTTTTCCTGGTGCAAACCGCATCCGTTTTTTCGGCGACCTGGTATGTGGCCACCAACGGGGTTGATTCAAATGCCGGCACGAGCAACAGCCCGCTCGCGACCATTATGCGGGCGCAAACGGTGGCGTCTTCGGGCGACACGGTTTATCTGCGCGGCGGGACCTATTATCTGAACAATTCCAATCTGACGTTGACGAACAGCGCGTGGGCCATCGTCAACAACATCACCAAGAGCGGCATCAGTTACATCGCCTATCCAGGCGAGCTGCCGGTCTTTGATTTTTCAGCGGTTCAACCATCGGGATGGCGTGTGACGGCGTTTTTGGTGGGGGCGAGCAGTTGCGTGTTCAAGGGCTTTGACGTGGTGGGCGTGCAGGTGACGATTGCGGGGACGCACACACAATCGGAAAATTTTCGCGTTGCCAGCACCAGCGCAAATTTCAACCGTTTCGAGCAATTGCGGATGCACGACGGCATGGGCAATGGCTGGTATCTGACGGACGGAGCAAGCAATCTCGTTTTGAATTGCGACGCGTATGACAATCGCGGTCTGGACAGCGGCTCGCTGGGCAACACGGATGGCTTTGGCTGTCATCCGGCTCATACCACGGGCACGGGAAACATTCTTCGGGGTTGCCGCTCATGGTTCAACAGCGATGACGGCTACGATTGCATCAACGCATTCGCCATGGTGACATTTGATCACTGCTGGTCGTTCTACAACGGTTATTTCACAAATTTTACGAGTTCAACCGGCGACGGGAATGGTATCAAAGGCGGCGGCTACGGCGATTCGGGCGGTTCGTTTCCGACTCCCATTCCACATCACGTCATCGAGTTTTGTCTCACGGTGAGAAACCGGGCAAGCGGCTTTTACGCGAACCATCATCTGGACGGCCAGGTCTGGTTGAACAACACGGCGTATCGGAACGCCACGGATTACAATATGCTTTGCAGCACCAATAACAGCAGTTCGGCGGGTGACGTGCCCGGCTACAATCAGGTAATGAAAAATAATCTGGGCTATAAAGGCTCGACCGAAGTTGCCAATCTCAATCAAAGCGCCAGCGACGTCAGCTACAATTATTTCACGCTGTCCGTGACCGTCGCATCGAATGATTTTATGACGCTCGACGAAAGTTTGTTGACCGCTCCGCGCCAGACCAACGGTGACCTGCCTTACATCGCCTTCGCGCGGCTGACCAACACGAGCGATTGCATTGACAAGGGCACGAACCTGGGCTTCGCGTTCTACGGCGCCGCGCCGGACCTGGGCGCGTTTGAATTCGGCCCGACAAATGCGCCGTCGCCGACAATCGCCAGGCTCGGAACGAATCTGACTTTCACCGCCCGCGGCTGGGCGAACCAGACGAATGTTCTCATCGCCTCGACCGATCCCGCTTTGCCGCCGTCGCAATGGACGACCATCGCGACGAACTTTTCCGACCTCTCCGGCAATAGCAGGTTCACCAATGCCATCCCCGCCGGTGTGCCGGCACGGTTTTACCGCATCAGCCTTCCGTGATGACGGAGCTTGAAATGCGCGGTTGGCAAAGGCCAAGAAACATCTGGCGCAAATGGCGGCAACAGGTTATTTGTTATTTGCTAGGGAGCATTGTTGCACCATGAAAATAACACAAGTCCTGATGACGGAACACGCGGTGTTCCACAATTTGTTTGACCACATCGAGGCTGCCGTGCCGCGGCTGAAAACGCCGGGCGAGGTGAAGTTGCTCGCGACGCTGGTGGACAAGGTCATGGCCCCGCACTCAAAAACCGAGGACGACCTGTTCATCGAACCGCTGGAGCACTGCTTTGAGCAGATCGGCCAGAATGAAACTTTCCACGCGGAGCACCGGCGGATCGAGGAAACGCTCGCCAAAGTCCAGAAGGCGCGGACGCTCAAGGACGCAAAGAGCATCCTGCTCAAAGCGATCGCCGCCTCGCGTGAACATTTCGACAAGGAAGAGCGCATCGTTTTTCCCATGGCCGAGCGCGTGCTGAAGGCGCAGACGCTCACCGAGCTTGGCCGGCAATGGATGAAGAAACGCGAGGCGGCGCTGAAGGGTTGACCTCAAATCTTTTCAACCGGTTCCCCGGCATTTTTTCCGGCTTCGGTTTTGATTTTCCGCTTCTCTGTCCGTTCCCGTTTCGTTAGCGTTCCGGCAGCACCAACATTTACACCGCCATGAAAAACCAGAATTCTCATCGCCTCGCGCGGCTCGCCCTGCTTGGATTCATTGCCGCCGGCTTCGTTCTCCATTCGTCCGCCCAGACGGTCACGGGCATCGTGCCGGACGGCAGGCCTCACAAGTTCGAGGCGCGGGATCATCAATTCTTCATTGACGGCCAGCCCACGATGCTGGTCGCGGGCGAAATGCACTTCGGTCGCGTCCAGCCGGAGGATTGGGAGACGCGCATCAAGCAGGCCAGGGCGATGGGCTTGAACACCATCAGCTTCTACCTTTTCTGGAATCAGGTGGAAACGAAGGAGGGGAAATTTAATTTCACCGGCATGACGGATGTGCGGCGGGTGCTCAAGCTCTGCCAGGAAAACGGAATGTGGGCGGTTCTTCGTCCCGGCCCGTATTGCTGCGCGGAGATCGAGTATGGCGGCATTCCGTGGTGGACGTTGAAATACCCGGACGTAAAGATTCGCACAACTGATCCCATGTGGCTTGGTTGGTGCAGCAATTATCTGGCGCAGGTTGACAAACAGGTCGGCGATTTGCAGGTGAGCAAGGGCGGGCCGTTGCTGATGGTGCAGGTGGAAAATGAATTTGGCATCACCGACCCCACGAATAACGATTACATGGCGGCGCTGACGAAGGTTTTCAAGGAGGTTGGTTTCGACGGGCAGCTTTTCACCTGCGAACCGGGCACTCGCATCTGGAGCGACACCGGCCTGCGCGTTCCCGGCCTGATGTATGGGCGCAACGGCCTCGACAGCGACAAGAAATTTCAGCAGAGCGCCGAGGGCATCGGCGATTTTCCGGTCTATGCGCCGGAAATTTACACGGCGTGGTTCAGCGGCTGGGGCGAGCCGATTGCCACGAAGAATTCCACCATCCCGCAAATCACCAATTGGGTGACGTATCTGCTGGACCACGGCGATTCATTTTGCCTTTACGTTTTCTTTGGCGGGTCGAACTACGGTTTTGACAACGGCTGCAACGAATATCTGCCGGTGCAGACAAGTTACGATTACAACGCGCCGATTGACGAAGCCGGACGGACGACGGAGAAATACCGCGCGTTGCGAACGCTGCTGACCGAGCGCCTGAAAATCAATCCGCCCGCCATTCCCGCCGACCCACCGGTCATCGAAATTCCGCCCGTCAAGCTGGACCAGACGGAGCCATTGCTTCAAACCCTGCCGCGCAGGCCGACGCTGATTTCCGAAAAGACTGTTTCCATGGAGGATCTCAACCAGGATTATGGCTTCGTTCTTTATCGCAAAACTTTCCCCAACGGTTTGAAAGGCAAACTCGAACTCAAAAAGGCGATGGACTACACCGTCGTCATGGTCAACGGCAAGACCGTCGGCAAATCGTTCGTCGGCGACGGACTGGACAGCAACAAAATCGAGCTGCCCGAAACCGCCGGCCCGGCGACGCTGGATTTGCTTGTCTATAATCTTGGCCGCATCAGCGTGATCGTGAGCGACAAATCCCAGCATCTCGCGCGCAAGGGATTGATTGACGGCGCAACGCTCGACGGGCAGGACTTGACCGGCTGGCAGATTTATTCGCTGCCATTCAACAGCGTGGACAATTTCAAGGCATCCGACGCGGCGCACACCGGTCCGACATTCTATCGCGGCACATTCACGGTGGACAAACCGGGCGGCACGTTTCTCGACATGAGGAATTGGAGCATGGGCGCCGTGTGGGTCAACGATCACAACCTCGGCCGGTTCTGGGATCGCGGCGGCCTCCGCTCGCTGTTTTTGCCGCGCCAGTGGCTCAAGCCGGGGCGCAACGAAATCATCGTCCTCGAATTGCACGAGGCGCCAAAAGTGGCCGAGGTGAGCGGCGGCACCAAAATCATCGAAGAACCGGCGGTTCCATTTGCCGTGCGGCTGGATCGCGCTGATTTGACTGCGCCAGTTGCGGCTCACTGACGCTCCAGCGCCGCGTTGACTCCAGACACCAAGGCATCCACGCGCGTTTGCAGCGGAAAATCAGATGGTGCTTCAAGCGTGTAACCCTGCCGTGATTTGTGGGTGATGAGATAAAACGCCTCCGGCCAATCGGGGCGTTCCTGCGGCAAAATATTTGGCCGCACGATTCCGCCTTTTGCCACGCGGCCCTCAATTTTTTCGGACAAATCAATCGGACAAACCATCCGAATTGCCCCGATCATTTTTTCCGCGAGCGACGGCTTGGAATCCGGGTTTTGTTCGTAGAGATAAAATCCGTGCGACTCCCAGTCCTCGTGCAGGCAGAGATACAAATCAAACTTCGGCTGCCGTTCCAGCCACGCGATGTGCGCGCGGACTTCGGCGGTTTTCGGATTCCGGTAATCGCGGTTCAAATCAATGCCGTCGGCGTTCTCGCGCCGGTTCAAGATGAAGCCGGTGGGATTCAAGCACGGCAGCAGAAAAGTCTCCGCGTTTTCCGGCCAGCGATTTTCCTGAATCAATTTCAGCGCGGCGAGCGGCCCGGCGGGTTCGTCGCCGTGGATGCCGGCGCTGATGCAAGTGCGAAGTGAGAAGTCCGAAGTGCGAACCGGCTTGCGATGCAGCGCGAGCCATTTGAACCCGGCCTGCTCGTGGAAAATTCCCGAAGTCCAGCCGCGCGATTGCGCCGCGATTTCGATTTCGCGCAGGACGGCGCGGATTTCAATCGTCTCGCCGTGGTAGCCGCCGTGATTTTTGCCGAGCTTTTGCACGCGGAGAATTTCACGCAAAGACGCCAGGACGCAAAGAAGTTTTTGCCACGAATTGCACGATTTCGGATTTTGAGACAGACTTTTCAGAATTCTTTCGAATTGGAAAACTAGTTGTAACTCCGCGATTCCCCTGCCGTCTAACGGGCCAGTCATGCGAATGCTTTTCAGGATTCTGCTGGCGTCAGTTCTTTTGGTTCTGAACGCGACGATAGCGGTTGCGAAAGTTCCCGGCGGCGGCGCGACGGGGCCGGATGTGACGTTGACCGAATCCAACAACGCGGTGGTGCTCGCCAACGGAATCATTTCGGCCACGATTTTCAAACCGAGCGCCTCGATTACTTCGCTCAATTTCAGGGGTTATGAAATGTTGCGGGCGGGTTATTACAGCATGGACGGTCCGCCGAGATACCGGATTCCGGGGCACTGCATTTATTCGGTCAAGTCGCAGTCGCCGGACCTGATTGACATCGGCATGAAGAGCGCGTGGCGCAACGAGGCGCAGGCGTTTGACATCGAAATTCATTACGTGCTCAAGCGCGGGGCTTCGGGGCTGTATTCGTATGCCATCCTGGATCACCCGGCAAATTATCCGGCAACGGGCGTGGGCGAATGGCGGATGGTCTGGAAGCTGTCGCCCGATTTGATGGAGAAAATCTACGTGGACAACCAGCGCCGCTGGACGATGCCCGGCTCGGAGGATTTCCAGCACGCCACGCGGACGCCCATCAAGGAGATCACCAAAATCAACACCGGCCCCCGCGCGGGAACCTATGATTGCAAATACGATTTCAACGCGAACTATTGGGACCTCGGCTGCTGGGGTCACGCGAGCGACGAGCGGAAAATCGGCGCGTGGATGGTGCTCGGCGGCCATGAGTTTTTCAACGACGGCCCGACGAAGCAGGATTTGACGTCGTCGTCGGGCGGCACACTTATTCATTTCGGGCTGGATCATTACAACGGGCCGGGCGTCAAGGTGGCGGCGGGCGAAAGCTGGCAGAAGATTTACGGCCCATTTCTACTTTACTGCAATTACGAGGACGGTGGCGCCGACGCCTGCTGGGCGGACGCGCAGGCGCAGGCGAACGCGGAACATTTGGCGTGGCCTTACGCGTGGTTGACGGATAATCCGGCTTATCCGCTGGCAGCCGAACGCAGCAGCGTCTCGGGTCATCTTGCCGTCCACGACACGTTGAAAACAAATCTCACGGGCGCGAACGCCTGGGTGGGCCTGGCGCAACCGGAAACAAACGGGTGGCAGTTTGAATCCAAGCATTACGAGTATTGGGCGAAGGCGGGCATCCACGGAAATTTCAAGCTGTATAACGTCCGGCCGGGAACTTACACGCTTTACGCGTTCACCGACGGCGCGGTCGGGGAATTCTCCAAGCAGGATGTCACGGTGACGACCGGGAAAAATAAATTGGGAGATTTAATCTGGAACGTTCCCCACCACGGCTCGCGCATCGCGTGGGAGATTGGCGTGCCGGACCGCACGGCGAAGGAGTTCGTGCATGGCGACAATTATTTTCACGGCTACGTCTGGACGAATTTCGCGAACGAGTTTCCCAATCCGCTCGATTATTTCGTCGGCAAAAGCGACTGGAAAACGGACTGGAATTACGCACAGACCCGTTACGCCGGACCCGGCGGCGCCAATGCCGTGCCGTGGAAGTGGCGGATACATTTTAATCTGGACAGCGTTCCCGCCGGCGAGGCGACTTTGACGTTGGCCATCGCCAGCGCGCAGCGGGCGGGGATTGATGTCTGCGTCAATGACGACAGCAAGGTGCTGGCCTCGGTCTCGCCTTCAATCCAGGGCGGCAACGCGCTCCTGCGCGAGGGAGTCCACGCCAAGTATTGCGTCGAGTATGTCAGCATCCCGGCGGAGAATTTGAAAGCCGGGGAGAACGTCATCACATTGAGCCTTCCGAGAGCCAGATCAGCCGACGCACACGTCATGTATGACTACTTGAATCTGGAATTGCCGTGATGATGCACCAGCAAGAAAGACACGCTGAATCGTTCGACAGAATTAACAGAAGAATGCAAAATTTAATTCCGTTCATCCTGTAAATTTTGTCCCCATCGGCTATGATTGTTGACGCATCCATGAACGACAAAACATCCAATCCAGTTTCATCATCCCGGCGGCGCGCGCGCCGGCTCCGGACGATTGGCGTCATCGTGCTGGCGCTGGGCATCGGCGGCGCGGGCGTTCTTTTTTGGCTGCGAACCCGTTCTCCCGATTTGTCGGACGACCTTTCCATGCTGGGATTCAACCGGGCCGAGAAGCGGCAGATGGGACAGCTTTACGGCAATCAGGGTTTGTTGATTGAGCAATGGTCTGAAGACTTGAAGCAACCCGGCACGCAGGCCGTCATCATCGTGGTGTTTTCAACGCTCATCACCGCCGGCTGTTTTTACTTCGCGCGATTGCTGGACTGCGACGACGAAACTGGTTGATGAAATCATGTCGCCGGCCGTTTTCGGCTTTTCTTCAATCACCAGCCGGTGCAACATCATGTCATCATGAAACGACTTCTTGTCCTGACCGCCCTGGCTTCAATCGTTGTTGCCGCGCGGGCGGATCTGGTCATGCAGCAACAGGCCGATTTTGGAAGTCCGAGCAACCTCATCACCATTACGATAAAAATCCACGGTGACAAAATCCGCCAGGACCTTGCCGGCGCGGAGTCGGGCGACATGAGCCTGATCAAGGATTCGGGCACGGGCGACTCCATCGTCTTGTTGCATCGGCAGAAAATGTTCACAAAGCCCGGCGCGAAGGCAAAGAGCGTCCAAAGCCCCGAGGCCGCGCTGTCAAAGCCGCTGGACACGGGCAAATCCGACAGGGTGGGCGGTTATGATGCCGAAATTTTCGCCTGGGCCGCCGACCGGAAACTCTGGAACGACACCAACGGCATGATTGAGACGCTGTGGGTGGCCAGGAATTTTCCAAACTGCGAAAATATCAAGGCTGACCTCGCCAAGCTGGACCGGGCAAACGTCTCCTTTCCGGGCAAAGGCATGCAGCCGGCGATCAGCTCGCTGCCGGGCATGGTGGTGAAATCCAGATTGATTGTGAAAATGGGCGAGGTTGTGCAGACCATCAACATCACACTGGTTTCGGCAAAGGAGGAACCGGTGGATCCGTCAATCTTTGAAGTGCCGGGCGACTACAAGGAATGGACTCCGCCACAGTCTTCAAAATCGGGAATTGGAAATTGATCAGAACCTCGCTGTCTTGTCTGCCTTCCTTTTCCCTGCCAAAGCCGCCGCTTTGTCCTCCAATTATTCGAGCCGGGCCACCGTAATTGGTCGTGCCGTATCTATTACCAT
>Ga0224534_1000282_pt1 | contig 33611 bp, 46 predicted proteins | sample 714E12024metaG_FD_172012 | JGI IMG/M metagenome (GOLD analysis project Ga0224534, IMG submission 172012) | Peat soil microbial communities from Stordalen Mire, Sweden - 717 E1 20-24 | ecosystem: Environmental > Terrestrial > Soil > Wetlands > Peat | place: Sweden: Norrbotten County, Stordalen... | reverse complement strand
GTGCCTTTCTTAAGGGGCATGGGTTGGTGTTGTGACCCCCATTTTCCCTTACAGGAAGGCACTTTTCGCGGATGCTAGGCCGGTCCTGACCCCTAAGAGCCCTATTTTTCGGTGGATCAGGGCTTAGCTACCGTGCGGCCCGCCAGCTCGCCGCCACGCTGCCGACCTAGTCGCCTTGCTCGGCACTGCAGTACGGCTCAAGCCCACCCTGCCTCACCGTCGCCCTCGGGAAGCCGGGCCCGTTGACCGGCTAGGGGCCAGCTTGGAGGGGTCGGGCGATGAGACGGCCGTACCCAACCCGGTTCCTGTCACGTCGCCACGCCGCAGCAGCACCGCGGTAATCTTGTTCTGGTAGTTCCCCTTGGGAGAGTCGCTTCGCTTGGGCAGGACGGTCGTTCAGGACCACCCATAATCGCCCCGTGCAGGTTCGACGCCTCGACCGAGCAACATCGAGGAGTCCCGTGCGCGTCCCAAGTCCACCCATTCCGCCGTTTGGCGGAGGGCGCTTTCGCACCCCGTCTTTCGGGATACTCAGCACCTACCCCCCGACCGCGTGCGGGATGGCGACCTTCAGCGCCGCTCTTGCCGACGGCCTGATTGCAAACGGCGCCGAAGTGAGCATCGTGCGGGTGGCGGACGGATCGCCCGCCTCCAGCAAGCGGGTCATCGGAGAGCTCGTGAATCGCTCCCCCCGGTCAGTGGCAGCCAGCTCGGAACTGCTCAACCGCTGCGACGTGGCGATCGTGCAGCACGAGTACGGCCTCTATGGTGGCGCCGACGGCGACGAGGTGCTGGACGTCCTCGCCGGCCTCCAGATCCCGTCCATCGTGATCGCCCACACGATTCTCAGTGACCCCACTCCGCACCAGCGATCCACTCTTGTCGCGGTCGCTGCGATGGCTGACCATGTGATCGTCATGTCGGACTCGGCCCGGGAGCGGCTATGCAACAGGTTCGACGTCGACCCGGCGATCATTGTGACCATCCCGCACGGGGCGGCGATCCCTACGGGCCGAGCCCCGCACGAGCCCGCGGCTCGGCCGACGATCTTGACCTGGGGCCTGATCGGACCGGGCAAAGGCATCGAGCGGGTGATCGACGCGATGCGGTCATTGCATCGCCTTCCGGCGCGACCTCGCTACCTCGTGGCGGGCCAGACCCATCCGAAGGTGCTCGCCGTCAACGGCGAGGCTTACCGTCACGCCCGTGTCGAACAGGCCTTACGCAACGGAGTTGGAACATCGGTCTTCTTCGACGCCGCCTACCGGGATGTGGCCTCCCTCACAGCACTGATCCAGTCGTGCGCTGTAGTCGTACTGCCCTACGACTCCACGGACCAGGTGACCTCCGGCGTGCTCGTCGAGGCCATCGCGGCGGGCAGGCCGGTGGTTGCCACGGCCTTTCCCCACGCCGTCGAGTTGTTGGCGAGTGGGGCGGGCATGATCGTCGACCGGGACGACCCGGCAGCTCTGGTGTCAGCCCTGCGCCGGGTGCTCGTTGAACCGGGACTCGCCGACCGCATGGCGGCGGAAGCGTCACGACTGGCGCCGAGCATGGGCTGGTCGGTGGTCGCTGGAGCGTACGTGGCCCTGGCGAATCGTCTTCTCAGCAAATACCCGGCACCGGTGTGACCAGCACGGTGGAGCCCAAGTTCGAACACCTCTTCCGAATGACGGACGACCGGGGCACCTTCGAGCACGCCCGATACGGCGAGCCCAGGCGAGCGCACGGCTACTGCACCGACGACTTGGCCCGAGTCCTCGTCGTCGCCGCACGAGAACCCCTCCCCGCGCCGGCGGTACCCGGCCTCGCCAGGACCAGCCTTCGGTTCCTGATCGACGCGCAGGGCGACGGCGGCGGTTACCGGAACCGATCGAGCCGGCGGGGTCGCTGGGAGGACCGCCCGACATTAGGGGACTGCTGGGGCAGGAGCATCTGGGGCCTCGGCACCGCGGCGTCGCACAGCGAGGACGGTTGGCTACGGGAAGTGGTCACTGCAGAGTTCGAGCGCGCAGTACGGCAGCGCTCACCCTACCCGCGTGCGATGGCGTTCGCTGCGCTGGGAGCAGCCAAGTTACTTGCTGTGGAACCCCACCATCGTGGGGCACACGCACTTTTGACTGATGCTGCGGACGGTATGGTACCACCCCACGCCAATACCGCCTGGCCATGGCCGGAGGCTCGACTCCGCTACGCCAACGCCGTCCTGCCGGAGGCGATGGTCGCCGCTGGCGCCGCGCTGGACCGACCGATGCTGCTGCAACACGGCCTTGATCTGTTGGCGTGGCTACTTGACCACAAGACGGTGGACAGCCATCTGTCCGTCACGCCCGCGGGCGGCGCAGGACCCGGTGACATCCGGCCCGTGTTCGACCAGCAGCCGATTGAGGTGGCCGTGCTCGCCGACGCCTGTGCTCGCCGACGCCTGTGCTCGCGCGGCGAGCGTCGACGGCGACCGGCGTTGGATCGACGGTCTCGGCGCCGCAAAGGCCTGGTTCCTCGGAGACAACGACGGTCAGCACGTCATGTGGGACCCGGACACGGCGGGTGGCTTCGGCGGCTTCACACCCCTGGCGGGGCCAACCTCAACCAGGGCACCGAGTCGACGCTGGCTCTGCTTTCGACATTGCAACACTCGCGTCGGCTCGTGATGGTGTCGCGGTGAGACCGGCGATCACCGACCGCGTCCGGCGCAGCCCCCAGCGCTTGGTCACGGACCGATCCCGGGTCGTCACGATGCTGTTCGTGCCTGGGCAAGAGGGATTCGACCGAGAGGAACCGCGCACCTCAGCTGTGGTGGCTCGCATCCTGGCGTTGGACGACGACGAGGTGGAGCAAGCATTAGATGACATCGCTGCTCGGTTCGAACACCGTCACCGCGACCTCATCGATACGTTCCGGCGGCACGCCGACGAGCTCGCCGAACGCCTCGATCCTCGGTTCGAGCTCTCCGAGACGCGTCGGCTGCTGCTTGGTGCCACGTTCACCAACGAGTATGCAATCGAAGGCGCGGCACTCTGCAACCCCAGCATGGTGGCCCATCCTGACCAGACCGGCGTACCCGCGGGCAGCTTGCGCTTTGTGATGAGCGTCCGGGCGATCGGGGAGGGACATCGGTCCTCCATCGAGTTCCGGATAGGAATGGTCGACGACCGCGGCGAAGTCAGAATCGAGGTCGCACCACCATTCGCGACGAGAGGAGCGAATGAAGCCGTCCCGTTCGACGCCGCCGTCTTCCGGAGTGAGCTTCGTCGACTCCGCAGCGATGGGGAGAGCGCCGACTACATCCTCGATGCGCTCGGTGAGCAGTTCACCGCGGCTGAGCTCGAGGAGCGGCTAGGCCGACTTCAGGGCCAGTTGGCGACCCGCAGACAGGACGGGTCGATCATCTTGCTCATGCGCAGGATCGCCGAGCGAACCTACGGCGTCCGTTTCCCAGCCGGCACGTCGCTGGCCGAGCGAGTCCTCCTGCCGGCCATGGGTGCCGAACGCAACGGCATGGAAGACGCCCGCTTCGTGCGGTTCGAGCACCAGGACCGAACCGTTTCCTACTTCGCCACTTACACGGCCTATAGCGGCATCGACATCACTCAACAGCTCCTGGAGACGACGGATTTTCGCGCCTTCACCTCGTCGCCGATCGTCGGCCTCGCGGCCAACAAGGGCCTCGCGCTGTTCCCTCGCCGAATCGGCGGCCGCTTGGCGGCCCTATCCAGGTCCGACCGCGAGACGAACACGGTCGTCTTTTCGGAGAACCTGCGCCTGTGGGAAGACGCGCTTAGGTACCAGGTGCCCACCCGAACCTGGGATGTGCTCCAGCTCGGCAACTGCGGCTCGCCGATCGAGACTGACGCTGGCTGGCTTGTGATCACCCACGGCGTCGGCCCGATGCGCACCTACAACATCGGCGCCATACTTCTCGATCTCGAAGACCCGACCCGGATCATTGGCCAGCTCCGCGAGCCACTGCTCAGCCCGACGCCCGACGAGCAGGACGGTTATGTGCCGAACGTCGTCTACTCCTGCGGCTCCCTCGTACACGCCGACACCCTGGTCCTCCCCTATGGCATCGGCGACTCCGCCATCGGCGTGGCCACGCTGTCGTTGCCCATGCTGCTTGACGATCTCACTGCCAGCTAAAAACCTTTGCCGAATACGCTGCAACCTCTGTGCTTGCGGGAGATCAGCCACCGGGCGATGTCGAGACCTCTCCCAGCCCCGTAGCCACCCGGTAGCACTTCAACCGCCACCCTGACCAGCCACCCGGCCGTTTCGCCGCCACGCGGGCGAACGTAGGGGCCTGTGTGCCTACCCCGAAGCCTTCCGCCCTTGCTGCTCGCTCGGCTCTCGTCCCTCTCCGCCCGTCCCCCCTTCCCGCCCCGCTCCCCGCGCCCTCCGGCTGGGCTGGCTGGGCCGGGCGCTTGGGGCGCCGGCCCGAGAGCCGGTCCCAGCGTATGCAGCCCTAACTGGGAACGGTCGAGGAACACTTCGAGTTCCGACTCGTCGAGGTCGGCACGCTCGCGGCGCACGGTGACACTCACGGTCGCCACCAAGCTGGACCAAACAAATATCGTTCACGTGCAGTACTCCCCCAGTAATGCTTGGCGGGTAAGAGCGTCGGTGCGGGGGCGCCCCCGTCCCGACGGAGGCGGGGCTCTTACTCTTCTTCCACGAACGGCGCGCCAACGGCTCGTACACGATCAACCCGGCGCTGTTGGACCAGGCCACCGGTCGGCTGCACAGCCACTTCCCCCAGCCACTCCTCGAGCCGGAGCTCGACTGGGAGTGCTGGGGCGACGTGAACAACGTCGTGTTCGTCCAGGGAGCACACTGCGACGGTGACGACGTGTGCCTCACCTATAGTGCCGCCGACCGCTGTGTCGGCGTGGCCACCGCGCACGTTGGTCGCCTGCTCGACGCCCTGCGCGCCGCCACCTGAAACCCGCAACGCGAAGGGACTGTCGGAAATGACCGGGTGCGACCGCATCCGCCGACGGCGAGCGCGAGAGACGTGCGAAGTCTGACGAGCCACCAAGAATGACCCGGAGGCGTCGCTTCGCGGAACGGTGCCCGGTCATCCCCACCCCAAGTCTTCAAGCCGCTTGTCATCGATACCGAAGTGATGCCCGACCTCGTGGATCACCACCCGACGAACTACCTCGACAACTTCCTGCGCTGTCCGGCATGTTGCGCAGATCGCGGCCATGTAGATCGTGATGCGGTCCGGAGTGGTTGCCGAGTAGTGGGCCCCTCGGCTCGTCAGCGGGACACCTTGGTAGAGACCGAGCAGTCGTCCGGGCGGGCTGTGATCGTCCACCATGACGGCGACGTTTTCCATTGCCGCACCAAGCTCGGCAGGGATTCCATCGAGAGCGTCAGCCACCAACTCCTCGAACTGCTCAAGCGAGATGGCGACCATGCCCAAGATCATGCCAACACATCGGCCATCTGCCGGCGCAGACGACGACCTTGGGATCGGCAACTGGTGCCTACTCAGTTGGATTGGATCGGGCCGGACGTCTTGTCGTCGCCGTGGTCCTGATTGCCCTCCTCCACGCCCTTCTTGAACTCGTGGGACGCGCTGCCGAGCCCGCGAGCGAGCTTGGGAAGCTGTGACCCCCCAAAGAGGAGCACGACGACGACCACTACAATCACGATCAATCCGTCGGGACCAACGATATTGGCAAGCATCCCGATGATCACCTGCCTTCCTTTTCGAGGATCGCAATCAGGTTAGAGACATCCTGGCGACTCCATGCAGCCGGGGGGCTCCCAATCTCCTACGCACCTGGTCGGCGACACAAACGAACGGCCACCGGATCCGGCGCAAGGCCGGGCGCGGCGCAGGCGGCTGACGGTTCAGCCGGCCACGAAATCGGAAACCGACGGCACGACAGCGCCTGATGACAACACCGGGCAATCGAACGACGACTTTCAATGGTAGGCACTCCGGTGTTAGATACTGCAGTATCTAACGACTCGGGCCACGCCGGGAGGGAAGCAGGTAGCCACTATGTCAACGGCGGCAGGCAGGCGATCGATGCCGACACACTTCGCCGCGTTCGGTGGGGTAAACGGGAAAGCGCACGGGCCACATAACAAGCACGCCCAGCAGGTGCTCGCTCGACGAGCGGCGATCGAACGTAAGCGAGAACGAGCAAGGCACGCTTGGGTTCGTGGCAGGCCGAGCAAGGCGGAGCCGAGTAGCGCAGCCAATAGCTAACGGGGCTCCGCCCCAGCTTGCTGCTTGACGCGGCTGTGCTTGTAGCAGAAGTCCATCTTCACTTCGGTCCCAGGGCTGAAGATCCCTGGTCGCGAGGGGCTGAGCGGTGGTGCGGCCACCGCGTTCGTACCCAGGGGTGCCACGGGTAGCTGAGCGTCCTCCCCCTGGCGCCGCCAATGGAACGCCCGACTCGGAACCTGGGCGGTTCAGCCGGGCGGCTGGAAGGGTGCGTCTAAGCGCGGTCAGGCGACGCGACAGAACGCGCGCACGTCAGCTGAGAACCCGCTTGGTTCTGGGCACACAGCCGTTATGCGCTGGGTAGGCGGTCACCGCCGCCCGCAACTACAACGGGACTTGGGTGATGACGAGGTAGTGGGCCCTCGGGAGCGTCCCAAGGAGGGAACGACACCTGTGGTCAAAAGACCTGCCAGCGTGGCCGGATCTCACCCTCAACCCCGGCTCTTCGGTGTGGGTTTACCCCCGAGGGCCCACCCACACGTTACGCGCCTGGTTGTTCAGCTGAAAGTGGGTTGTCCAACACCGTCCTGATGTGGGTCTCGTCAGCCCCAGCAGTCTCGACTCCCGCGCCTACGCCGTCCCACGGTCGGACGCCCCTGGTCCCCCGTGCACCGAGCAGTTCGGCTGAGGCAACAAGCGCCGACGGTCGCGGGTCGTAGCCATCCAGGGTCCAATGTTGCACCCCTCAAGCTCGGCACGTTGAACAGTCGGCAGAAGCGTCTGCGGGCGAAAGGTGCGGGACCGCGCTGACCAGACACGCCTCGCAGTGGCACCATTCGGTACATGGCAGTCGTTGGTGATCGCGTGCAAGTCTCTTCGAGGAAAGTCGGCGAGGCTCCCCGTGATGGAGTCGTGACCGGCGTGACCGGGTCGCTCTTGCGGGTGCGGTGGTCGACGGGGGAAGAGTCCACTGTCGTGCCCTCGATGGGTTCACTCGCGGTCGTCGGCAAGCAGTCGGGCAGTGGCAGCCGCAAACGGCAGGCAATGAGTGCTTCCACGGCGGATGGCCGAGTGAGTCGGTGACGCGAGCCAAGAGCTGCGACGAGGATGCCGAGGAGCGCCCGTACTTCCTGATCAAGCCCGACCCGTGTTGTCCCGAGTGCGCCACGATCATGGTCTGGCGGTCCACCCACCGCGGGATCGCCATCACCAACGGGGCGGAGATAAGGCTCTCGGACTACGGGTGGGGAGGTCGCCACCTTCACATGCGGGACGCGCGGGTCGCTCACCGCAAGAACCGCGTGCGCCAACCCAAGGAATGGGAGAGGAAAGAACGTTTCCACCCGATGGCGTAGCCGGTCGTGCTCGTCGCCAAGTCCGTCGCTCCGGCACCCATCCCGCCGGTAGGCCTCCTGGCTCGGCGCCGGCAACACCGGTACCGGTTGGGTGAGCGACTACAGGCCGACCACGTCGATACCCGAAGAGCCGCGCCTTTCGAGCGGAGCCGAGACGAGCCGGTGGAAGTAGCACAGCCAGCAGGTACCGTTGAACACGAAGAGGCCGCACAATGGCCACGCCCGTGTTTCCGTCCGACAGGTACCACCCCCGCTCTCACCTTCACCGAGAGGACCCCGAGTGGCAAGCCGGCTACCGAGCAGGGCGTCACGAGAGATGGCTGCTCACGGGTGCCGGCGGAGGGCTAATCGGCCTCCTGATCGGCCACCGCCATCACCTGATCGTGTGGGTCCTGGCTCTCCAACGGCGACATGTCGACCTTCTCCACGGGACGATCAACATCGAGCAGGCATGGGTCGTCCCGATGAGCGGCAAGCCGATGATCGGGCCCCCGAAGACGAAGGCCGGCGTTCGGGTGCTCGCCATCCCGCCCAACGTCGTGCCGGCCGTCGTCGACCATCTTGAGCGATTCGTCAGCTCGGAGCCGACCGCGTGGCTGTTCGGCACCTCGAGCGGGACCGCCCTCTCCCCGCGCAACTTCAACCGAGCATGGGACAAGGCTCGCCGTGTCGCTGGTCGGCCGGATCTCCACCTCCACGACCTGCGGATAGCGGGCTCACGTGGGCAGCGGCCAGCGGTGCAAGCGTTGCCGAGGTCATGTGCCGCGGCGGTCACGCCAACCCTCTAGCTGCGCTCCGCTACCAGCACGCGACCGAGGACCGGGACCGGGCGATCGCCGAGGCACTCGGGCAGCTCGCGCAGGGAGCCGAAATCGTGCCAATCGCGAGTGTGCCCGAGAGCGTTTCGCGCACGTAGCACGCACGCCGGGACCAGTTCGCTCCCTAAAGCAAGAAGGCACCCTCCGAAAATGGCGTCTCTACTGGACTTTCTTTGGAGCGGACGACGGGATTCGAACCCGCGACCCTCACCTTGGCAAGGTGTTGGAATCCGTGCATCCAGTGTTGCTCCGTCCGCCTACGTGGGCTCCGTCCGTCTCTTCGTCCGGGAAGTGCTGCCAAATCCGCCCCGTAGTAACACGCGTTACTACGAGCAGATTTGCTCCGGGCCAAGTAGACGCCGAGTAGCCACAGTCGATTAGCGGAGCACTTGGCTACGCGACCACCGTCGCCCGGCTTCTGCGGGTGTTTGCATGGATGGCTCGACGCCTTGCGGATGACCTCGACGTCGGCGCGGGGGGAGCGCGTTAAGCGGACTAAACGAGGGTCATCGGATTGTCCCTTCTCAGTCCCAGCTCTCGTGCGGCAACCCTGCCCGGGCATTGCGCTCGAGTAGCCCGCGACTCGTTGGCGATCCTTTCCTCCACCGTCACCTTAGTAAAGGAAGATGTACTATCCTTTACCAAGGAAGAGATCTAGTAAAGGATCGGCTTTGTTCGGAACGTTCACCAGACAGACCTGGCTGCATGATCCCACCGCGTACGCACCTGCGCAGTACCGCCGAGCGTGCGCCTACGACGCCTTCATCCCAGATCTGCTCACCGGCCTCGAGCTCTCCCTCTCCGGTTCAGTCGCCGGTGTGATCGCCGAAGCGGATACTGCAATCCAGGCGCTGAACAAGCACGCGTACCCAGGGCTCACTCCTCTCGCGCGCCTGTTGCTGCGCACCGAGTCGATCGCCTCCTCCAAGGTCGAAGGTATGCAGGTCGACGCTCTCGCCCTCGCCCGAGCCGAGGTGGCCAACGACACCGGGCAAGGAGCATCGAAGACCGCACTCGAAATCCTCGCCAACATCAACGCGATGCAGGCGGCGATCGAGAGCGCGACCGAGCAGGAGAGGATCGCAGTACCGCAGATCGTCGAGATCCACCGCATCCTCATGGCGGCGTCGGACCGGCCCGAGATCGCTGGCCAGATCAGGACGCAGCAGAACTGGATCGGCGGCAACAACTACAACCCCTGCGGCGCGGACTTCGTGCCGCCCCCGCCCGAGGAAGTGAACACCCTCCTCGAGGATCTCTGCGCCTTCTGCAACGACGAGACACTGCCGCCTCTCGTCCAAGCGGCGCTCGCGCATGCGCAGTTCGAGACGATTCACCCGCACAAAGACGGGAACGGGAGAACAGGCCGTGCCCTGGTCCAGATCGTCCTCAAGCGCCGGAACGTCGCGCCACACTTCGTCCCCCCGATCAGCGTGGTGCTCGCGCAGAACAAGGAGCAGTACATCGACGGCCTCGTCGCGTACCGGGAGGGGAACTTCGAGCGATGGCTCGAGGTCTTCTCAGTAGCCACGGCGCGGGCCGCGCAGCTCGCGCGCTACTACCTTGCCGAGGTCCGCGAACTCCAAGACGTGTGGCGCGCTCGGCTCTCCGCCCACGGACAGGTACGACAGGATGCCGCGGCCTGGCAACTCATCGACATCCTGCCGGGACATCCCGTGATCACAGTTCCAGTAGGTGTAGCCCGCGTGAATCGAACCAAACCAGCAGTGAACGGGGCGATCAACCAACTCGTGGAAGCCGGGGTGCTGATTCCGCTGTCGACGAACAGGCGTAACCGAGCCTGGGAGGCCGCCGGCCTCCTGGGGCTCCTCGCTCGCCTCGAATCGGGCGAGTACAACGAAGAAGAGCCAGGACCGATCGCGGCCCCAAGAGCGCGACCGGCCAGTGGTGGCGAGCAGGCGGCCGCGCTTCTTCCCTGGAACGACGGGGTTCTGGTACGCCTGGGACCCGCCTCGTGGCTCACCCCCCCGACCGACACCCCGGAGGTAACGCTCCGCGTCGCGGTCGCGATCCCGAACGTCATCCCGGGAATCGGCGGGAATCCCGCGGAACGCACCACGTTGCTCCGAGGCCAGAAACGGGAGGAGCGCCTGTGCGATCTTCTCGAAAACTCGCCGATCACCGAGCAGCTCAGAGGTCTCGAGCACGTTTGGGGCGGGACGGCTGGCGCGAAGTGGGAAGCAGCAGGTACCGGATCTGCCGAGTTCTCCGAGCTCTGGTTCGCCCCCTACGGCATCGACGTGCAGCGACCCCCACTCGTGGCGCGTTGCGGCTTCTCTACCGGATGGGTCGACGACGGCAACGCGACTCAGGTTCCAACGATTCAGGCAGCGCTGGACCTCATGATCAACCTCACCGAGCTGAACAGGTCGCGCAGGCCCGACGACCATGACCACCGGACCGACGATCCCCCTGCACCGGCGGCGCTCTCGCTCGAGGAGCTGGCCGAGATTCTCCACTGGATGCTCGACTTCCCGGCCGTTGTCGTCTCCGCTGCGCGATCACTCCTCCCAGACCCTCGGCTCGAGACGGTCAAGGTCGCGGAGTGGGTGACGTTCTCCGGCCATGCCGCAGACCGCCTGGTCGACCTGCGTCGCCTCCATCGGCTCGCGCGCAGCTCGGGGCTCGGCCAGATGATCGCCGGCGTTGTAATGGAGCCGTACCGAGTTGGCGGCAGTTGGCCAGGATCGTGGGCCTTTGTCGCGGACCTGCTGTACGACGGCCTGGAACGAGGCGGGTATCGTGACATCGACGCCTCAGTCGACGCAATCCAAAAGCGGAATTGACGCCGCGCCGAGTCCAACTACGAACCGACAACTTGGTCAAACGCATCAAACGAATCGGCTTCGGGTTCTGCAATTTCGAGAACTGCCGGACTCAGGCCCTGCTCTACGCCGGCAGGCCGAACTGGCGTCTCTTTGGAGCGGACGACGGGATTCGAACCCGCGACCCTCACCTTGGCAAGGTGTTGGAATCCGTGCATCCAGTGTTGCTCCGTCCGTCGACGTGGGCCCCGTCCGTCCCTTTGTCCGGGAAGTGCTGTCAAGTCCGCCCCGTAGTAACACGCGTTACTACGGGTAGATGGGCACGGACCCCAGGTGGAGCCGTACCAGTCAGCCAACAGTTCTCACTGTTTGTGAGCGCCCTGGATCGAGAGCTCACGATGCGCTGTGCGCGCGTCGATACAGGCGTGGTGTATCATTGGTGTATGTCACGCACCAACATCGACGTAGACGAGGAGGCATGCCGCTCTGTCATGGAGCGCTACCACCTTTTGACCAAGCGCGACGCAGTGAATTTTGCGCTGCGGATCGTCGCTGCTGAACCGCTCGACCTTGAAGCTTCGCGTGCCTTGCGAGGCTCGGGTTGGGAAGGCGATCTCGAGGAAATGCGAGCTGGGCGCGCCAGGTGATAATGATCGACATCTCGGCGTGGATTGAATTTCTGCGAGATACCGGGAGCCCAGTCTGCATCCGCGTCGACCAACTGCTCGGAGACGACATCGCCACGTGCGATCCGATCCGGATGGAGGTCCTCGCAGGAGCCCGCGACGAGCGCCACCTCGTCGATCTCCGCAGGTTGTTGGCGCGAGCATCGGTTATCCCGACTCAGCCGACCGACTACGAGGAGGCCGCTGCGCTGTATCGAATCTGCCGCCGCAACGGGGAAACGGTAAGAAAGCTCATCGACTGCCTCATCGCGAGCATCACCATTCGCGCGGGCCTATCGATCTTGCATGCGGACGCTGATTTCGAGGTGCTTGCCCGCCATACCGATCTGCGATCTGAAGAGCCGTAGTCGCGGGAACACGCTCATCACAGTCCACTGAATGAGGTCAAGCTTCTTGGAGCGGACGACGGGATTCGAACCCGCGACCCTCACCTTGGCACACAATAGGGACCCGACCATCCTACCTGGCTAAACATAAATGAATGCAGCATATTGGCCGTTTTCTACTGTCAATGATTAACCGTAACTGACCGTGTTTGTCAATGGCTTGTGGTATTTCCGTGGTGCAGATACCACGGCGATCCTGTACCACGTGCACCACAGCCAGACGGGATTTCGGCATCTCTGCCTGCGCTTTTAGCGCGCTAATCGCCATTCGACGCTACCCGCGAGGGCAGGCCCCGCCGCCCGCTCTCCGACGGCCCGCGGCTGCCCTCTGCCCGATCGCGTGTGCTCATTGCCCGCCATTCTGTCCATCTCGGTGACGGTGTGCTCGAGCACTCATGGGTAGGTTGAACGGGCGCCTTCTGCGAAGTTCATAGCGCTCTACCGGCTGTTCCGTTATGTCTCTCCTCCGCGTCACCGTCTCAACCAGCCGTTTCGCGGACATCGGTCCGGCTACGCCGGCGTCAGCCCTCACCTTGGAGAGGTGATGCCAGGGGACAAAAGAGGCTCTTCGCGTTGAAGTGGGGATCACCCTCGTCGAGTTGCCGATCATCCACCAACTGTCAGCTCACGCGAAACTGATCGTGCTCACTGTCGGGAGAAGCCGACCACCGTGAGCATTGCCGAACTCATCAAGGCCTGTCGACTCAGGCACACGAGGGGCCGCGAGCCAGGGCCGAAACAGGGTGGCGGCAGGAGACTGCGGGTCAGCGTTGCGACTATCCGACGCGCCAGGGGACCTCTGGCTGTGACCTCCACGCCTAGGGACGGCGCGTAGTAGTCGCCCTTCGGGCCGAGGTAGACCGGCACGCCGTTGATCGTGGTGGGCTTCTCACCGGCGTAGGCCGGGGGAACCTGGCGCATGGGGAGCAGGCACAAGACTGTTCCGCCAAAAGGTCCCATACAGGTTCCACCGAAGGCGGCGACGTGGTTTGGAAGATCACCCTCGTGATGCCCCCCGGCCCTGTGCCGATGGCCACGACTGACGGAGGAACCGACACCTGAGCACCGCGGTAGCTAACCGAGTACCACCCGACCGGTGTCACCCTCGGACTGGTCGATCCGCCGAGTCCAAAGCCGTTCGTCGCCAGGAAGGCGACAACCACGACAACGACGAGAGCCGCACTGCCGGACAGCACCAAGACAAAACGCGACCTGTGCAACGAGCGGACCCGCTCAGCGAATGCCGAACCAAGCAGTTCCAGCACCAAGCGCAGTCGTGTGACCTCACCGGCTACCAGGAGTTCTGCGGAGAGGTCACCTATCTCCTCGCTGTAGCGCTCACGCCAGGGTCTTGGGTACAGCATCACAAGCAAGCGAAAAAGCCGACTCCTCATGACATCGCTCCCGCAACTCTGCCCAGCCCGATCTCTGCGATGCGCGCGGACTCGGCGAGCCGCTCTCTCACTGCTTGCAGCCCTGATGCGGTGATGCGATAGGGATGACGACGGTCCTCTGCGGGCAGAGCTTCAACGAGTCCAGCCTGTTCCAGCTTGGCGAGGCATCCGTACAGCGTCCCCGGACCGAGCTTCACGCCTGCAAAGCCTTCGATGTCTTTGATGAGGGCATAGCCATGCTTTGGACCACCGGCCAGGCTGGTGAGAACAAGGACGCTGCGATCTGACGACCCGCGAATCCCTTCGACCGTCATGTGGACCTGCCCTTCGACGTGGCTCTCCAATCACGATATATCGGAGAGTGGAGCATTGCAACCAACAGCTCAGACAGAGGTTTCCCCTCCGGCCGTGCGCAGACTCACTGTCACAGTCATGGCCACCATCGCGACCACCACGAGCTTGCGCACTGGGATCATGACGCACATCGAGGGTCCAGCGGGAAGATCGCCACACCGGAACCGCCGTAAGTACCGACCCTGGCCAACGTGGCGAGGTATCCATCTCCGAGGGCGAGAAGTGGTGGAGGGCTTGTAGGCGCGCCGAGGGAAGCAGCATCACTCGGCAGTTGCAACCTGGCCACCGTCGACACGCTCGGACCGGCGATGCAATCGAGCCGCCAATACCCAGTACCGCTGTCGGGACTATGGGCTTCCTCGAAGGCGAGGATTCCGTCTTCGACAAGGGCGACGACATTCCCGTTGAAGCCCGACAGCGTGCAGGTCTGAGTGCGCGCGCAGGCCAGCGGGACCAGGGAGGTGGCGGAGAACGGGGCGAAGTGCGACATGTTGCCGGGACCCTCATTGACCCACAGAATGTCCCCGGCAACACCGAACAGGTTGTAGAGCCAACCCGGTGGCGGCAGGACGACCAGGAACGAACCGGTGATGGGGTCGAAGCGCTCGGTCGCTTGGGAATGAGCGACGTTCTGGTTGATGACTGAGATGTAGAGCAAGCCCGACTTTGGGTCAGATGCGAACCCGACGACCTGCGAGTCGGGGACCATCTCGGGCAGAACAACCGTGCTGAAGCGCCCGGTGTGGGGGTTGAGACGCGCAAGTCGCGCAGAGTTTGTGCTGGAGAACCAGAGCGCTCCGTCATCCGCTACCAGATACGCGCTGAAGGGCCGGGGAATCGGCGTCCTCATGGTCACGGCGAGCGTCTCTTGGCTGAGTCGGATGATCTGGTGCTGGCAGAGACCCGTCCCGGCCACAACCCAGATCGAGCCGAACGCCGCGACCGGAGGCGAGCGGTAGCCGAGGAACCACTGTGACCGAGCGACAACACCAGTCTTCGGATCGATGCGTTCCACCCGAAAGCCACTCTCCGGTCCCGTTGGCGCGTAAGAGACGTAGAGGTCACCGCCCGCGAATATCGCGGCCTGCGGATTGTCCAGATGTAGTACCCGAATGGGATGGAATCGCTGGTGCGTTCCGACATCGACCACCACGAGTCCGCTCGCAGGTATGTGTGCCGCCGGGAGGCTTACCGGGGGTGCCGGGCACGGCCCTAAGTACGGGATCGTCGGGACCGGGGTTGTCATCAGTTGCGCGATCCGAACGACACCTGCCGTCTGGGTCGCGGGACGGGCCGATGCCGAAGTCGTGCAACCAGCCAGCATCAGAGTCATGGTCACTGTCGCGACTACCACGAGCTTGCGCACCGTGCGCATCATGACACCGCCGATGGTTGCCGGGGGGTCGCCGAATGACGCGTCGAACGACGACTTGACGCTGGACTGCGTGAGCGTATAGTCACAGTGTGAGTAGTACTAACCCTAGGGTAGAAATCGACCCCACCAGCCCTGTGCCCCTGCACGAACAGGTCGCTGCCGCCATCCGCCGGGCCATCGCAGACGGGGAGGCGAAACCGGGTGAACGGCTCCCTCCGGCGCGGGACCTGGCCGCGGTACTCGGTGTGAACTCGAACACGGTGTTCCGGTCGCTGCACACCCTTCGCTGACGAGGGCATCTTGGAGTTCTCCCGTGGCCGTGGCGTGTCGGTCACCGGCATCGCCCCCCAGCGCAGCCTCGTGGTGGATAAGGCGCGGGAACTGGTCAAGCTGGCGCGCAAGTTCGGCTATCGCCCTGACGAGCTGGTTCGGATAATCGAGCAGGTGTCGTAGGAGGCGTCGTGAAGGTCATCGAGGAACCCCGGCAGGCTACGACAGACGTTCCTGACGCCGAAGCGCTTATCAAAGAGGCGCGTAGTCACCAACGAAAGCGGTGGCTGATTGTCATGGTCGTAGTGCTCGCCATCGCATTGGGCATCGGACTCGCGGTGAACGCTTCAAGCAGCGGGACGGGAAGCAAGCCCACAACCAAGCCGACCGCGTCGCGACCGCCCTTGTCGCCTACGGGGATTCTGCGCCTCGACGAGAAAGGAATGAGCGGCAACTTCGAGGCGACCTACAAGCTCTCCGGCAACCTCGCTATGTTCGCGCAGGTGTGGACCGTGGTCGTCGCCCACCGAGGACCCAACGTTGTGACGAAAGTCTGGACGCTAGGCAAGTGGTCGTATCTGCTGAAAGCAGGTGCCCACGAGCTGCAATGGATAGAGCACGCGAACCGCTACGAGGCATGTTGGCGGCAAGGCGGGTCCAAGAAGTGGAGCTGTGGGACGGGCACGGCCCCCAATGCATCGGGTGACTTCCTACTGTTCCTCTTGCCCTACGTTCCCGACGGTGTAGAGGGTGGCATCTATACAGCGGTGACGCGCATCTATCCCACGGGGCACGGTGAACACCAGCGTCTCACCGTCGCGACGAAACCCAGCGCCAAGTTCCGCAAACTCGGCTGCCTCACGACCACGACGTGGTTTACCTCGAGGCGAACGGGTACGGCGCGGACCGACATCTCGGCGGTGACCTGGTGCCTGACCGCGCAAGGCTTGCCCGCAAGCGAGTACCGGCGAGGGAATCCGCAAGTGGTACCACCCTGGCTCAATTTGACCCTTGTCAGTGCGCGCCGAGGCGCACCGAAGTCCGACTTCCAGCCGATGTCATCTATCGTGGTGCGCAACGGTTTACCGGGACTGGGGTAGGCCCTGGACCATCCCCATTACGCGCTCCATCGGTGCGCTGGAGCTCTGTAGAGGTGGTCCGACCGCCCCAGGCGACAGCATCGCCGTCTCGCCAGTCGAGGCAACGCTCGGCGCAACCTTGCCTGGCCACCAACGCTCATGATTGTCCTCGAACCCCGACAAACAACGACAGTCCTCCCAGACGCCGAGGCGCTCATCAAAGAGGCACGCCAGCGACAGCGGAAACGTCGCATCTTCGTGGGCATCGTGGTACTTGTCGTCGCGCTGGCATCGGGAATCTGGGTCGCTTCGAGACGGAGGTCCAACGCATTCACAACTGTCGTCTTGCGGGCGCAGAATCCCTGCCCATGATCGTGCGATAGTGTCTGAGCCGAGGCGATCAGGGGGAACTTCGGTCTAGCGCTCTCGCCTATACCCTTTGTCTGAAGTGCGTCGTGAACTTCCGGGCGGCAGGCAGATCTGCGTTGAGTGCAGTCGAGAGCGTCGGCGACGGCATGCAGAGCTCGAGCGGGTCCGGATGGTCCGCTTCAGCGACGCGAACGGCGACGAACGTCAGGTCGTGACCCGGCCGAACCCCTTCCAGGCTGAGTTTGTCTCCCATTCGGCCGATGTCGTGCCCGCGATCGCCCGCTCTGGTCACCGAGCTGGACGACGAGATGCCCCGGCTGATCGAGCTGGCCGATGTGAAACCCAAGTAGGAATAGACACTTAGTGAGAGACAGGTAGTGGACAATTTTGTGGGAACACGAGGAGAAAGGAAGCCGGCCATGCGTGCTGCCAAGCCGATCGTGCCAGTCGCCTCTGCCTCGCGGACTTGGCCGTTTAGTGCGCACGATGCGGCTCTCATAGTAGAAGGAGCGCCGGTCGACGAGTGCCTCCTCGATCACGCTCCGAGTGATCGACCGGTCGGCCGATTCGTGATAGCGGGACGCGGAAGTGAGGATCTTTCTTGCGTCACAGCAGTCGCACACCGAGACTCATGGATACCCTACGCAGTCCACTGATCCTGCTCTGCCATCTGCCCCGCGACTTCGGCGAAGGCTTCCAAGCCTGACAGCAGCGCCTTGCGTGCGCCGGGCCTCATCCCATGCAGCACGTCGGCCAGCGCGTCGCGACGGTCGTGCTCGACCGTCTCGAGCAGCCGCTGTCCCTCCGCCCGCAAGGTGAGGACCACTTCACGTCGGTTCTGCTCGCTGACCTTCCGGTCGAGAAGGCCAGCTGCGACGAGACGGTCACACAGCCGACTCGCAGAGGAGGGGATCACCCCCAGCTCGTCGGCCAGCTGATTCAGATTGAGGCTGCCGTGGTGTCCCACGACCACGAGGGCTCGCAGCTGAGGGGGCGAGGCCTGTGCCTGGGCGATTGCGTCAGCTCGGCCCCACACCATTACCAGTGGACGAGCGGCGACGACCACTGCGATCACAAGGTCGGCGGGAAGATTGGCAGGATGTCGCACGATTGGCATAATGCCTATCGTGACATGGCACGAGGACGCGTTGCTCACGATGGAGTCCGTCGGGGCTGCGGAGGTGCTCGCGGCATGGAAGGACGTCATGCACAAGCACTTCGACACCCGCAAGATCGAACTGTTGATGGTCGACTACCGGCTCTCAATGCTCCAGCGGGTGACCGACCCGTTCAGTGGCCGAGATGAGAGGACCGCCCTGGTCCCCGTGGACGGCAGCGCCGCCGGCCGGACCTTCGCCTCCCAGCAGACCTCGATCGGTCCTCCCGACGACACGGGCGTCCCCGTGCGCTTGCCAGTCACGGTCCGCGGCGACCGGCTCGGGGTGCTCGAGGTGTGGCTGACTGCCCCGCCCAACGACACCGACCAGCACGAGCTACGTCGGTTTGCCACCGCTCTCGGCTACGCCCTTATTGTGGCCAGCCGAGACACCGACCTGTTCGAGCTCGCTTCGCGTACTCAACGGCTCAGCCTGGCCGCCGAGATGCAGTGGCAGCTGCTGCCCAGCCGGGGTTGTGCAGGAGAGCATTTCATTCTCGCCGGTCAGCTGGAACCCGCCTACCACGTCGCCGGGGACAACTTCGACTGGTGTGCCGCGTCTGATCATCTCCTCGTGAGCGTCTCGGAGGGGATGGGACGAGGGACGTCGGCTTCCCTGCTTACCAGCCTGGCCGTCAACGCTCTGCGCAACGCCCGGCGTGGGGGGCTGGACCTGGCTGGCCAAGCTCGACTGGCCAATGAGGCCCTCCAAGCCGCGTACGGCGGCGAGCAGTTCGTCGGCACCTTGCTGCTACGTCTCGACTACCTGAGCGGGGGAGCCACCGCCGTCGACGCTGGCTCCCCCTTGGTCATCCGACAACGCGGCACCGAAGTGGAGGTTGTCCAGCTGGACAAACAGCTACCCCTTGGCATGTTCGAGGGCACCAACTACGAAGAACAGGAGCTCGACGTCGCCTCGGGGGACCGGCTCATCATTGTCAGCGATGGGGTCCACGCCGCGCGCTCACCTCGCAATGAGGAGTTCAAGGAGGCCAAACTGGAGCGGTCGGTCCGTGCCACTCGAGGGCTGCCTGCCGGGGAGGTCGTCCGACAGTTCATCCGGGAGCTCCATGCTCACCTTGAGGCTCAAGAGCTAAGCGACGACGCGGTCGTCGTCTGCCTCGACTGGACGGGCACTCCCTCTCCGTAGCCCCCTGTCCTGCTGCGGCTGAATACCCGGTCGGTGCTGAGCGTTCACACCACAATCAACATGCCTCGGCTTATGGCCCGCGGCCTCTCGGCGGCTGGGGCCTGTTGGGGCGCCAGTGCAACTTCTCTTCGGCAGTTGCCGGCCTCGCCGAAGCAAGATAACATTTGCTCCTGTGCAACAGTTAGGACGTTACAGAGGCGAGGACCATTCCCAAGGGAAAGTCAACTCCCGCTAGTTCGGGGGCGGTCGGGTGAGAGCCAACTTGGAGGTGAGACGACAGACGATCAGTCTTACGGCCACGTCGCCGTGGCCTTCGCCGAGATCGCCCGTACCTCTTCTCCGCGAGAACGGTCGGGGAAACGTTGCAACAGATCGTCGATTTCGCAGTCCTCACCGTCGAGGGTTGCGACGCGGCCGGTATCTCTCTTTTGGCCGGGTCACGGGTCACCACGCCGGTGTACTCCCACCCCCTCGCCCTCGAGATCGATTCGGTCCAATACGACGGGGAGGCTTGGGACATCATAAGGAGACCCTTCTGGATGAGTCTCTCGAGGGGGACGGCAAGCAAACGTCACCGCGAAGAGAAAACGGGGGAACCCGTGTGAAGTCCGCCAACAGATGGCTCTTCCCTCTTCTCACATCCCAAAACAAGGAGCACAGTCATGGCAACAACCGACAAGGCAAAGAACACCGCCCAACAGACGAAGGGAAAGCTGAAGGAGACCGCTGGCAAGGTCAGCGGCAACGACAAGCTGCGCGCCGAGGGTAAGGCCGACCAAGTGAAGGGCAACCTCAAGCAGGCCGGCGAGAAGCTCAAGGACGCGGTCAAGAAGTGACGCGACTCAGCGAATCGACGTCAACGCGCCGGATGTCGCCGCTCCGAGACGAAGACAGAGACTCGTTGGACAATCAACTACTCCTCGTCGGCGAGAAGAAGGCTAGGAAATGATCATCCTTTTGGTACTGCTACTTGTTCTGCTCTTTTTCGGACTGGGATTCACCGCGCACTTATTGTGGATCGTCGCGGCGATCGTCTTCTTCGTGTGGATCATCGGGCTCGCACTCGGACGCGGGAGCTCCGGGAGGCACCACTTCTACGGGTGGTGAGCTGAGTGGACGCCGCCGTCCGGTCGGTGGCGGCAAACGCACCTATGACCGTCAAGCCACCGACGCACAGGGTCAGTCGACCGAAGTGCGCGAAGAGGTGCACAGCTAGCCGAACCGCGGGCAACAAGGCGGACTAGACCACGTAGCACTCGACCACAGGGGTTCTCAAATGGTTCGTAGACTGACTGGCCTGGCTGTGCTGTGCCTGGTCGTTGTCGTCATCCTCGTACTACTGAAGGTCGTCTGATCACGCTCGTGCCAGGTGGGGGCCGGACACTTATTTAGTGGCGCGCGACCATCTGAGACCGCCGGCCGCGATCTGGCTTGCCATTGGTCGTCGAACAATGCCGTAGTCGTGAGGCTTCTTTTCCATCTTTTGAAGCTCGAGACGCTTGATCGAATCGGGCTTTGCCCTTGCTTTGCGGTCCGCAATACCAGCTTGAAACAGCCCAAGGAGGCATAAATGGGGACGAGAGGCAAGGTATCCAACCAAGCCCAGAACCTCATAGGAAAGGTCGAGGAGACGGTCGGAACGGCGATCGGTGACGACCACATGAGAGCCAAGGGCAAGATGGACCAAAGAAAGGCCGCCCAAAAGGGCGTCGGCGAGAAGGTCAAGGACGCAGCTTCCAAGCTCAAATGGAAACCGCGCATGGGAAGACCGCAGGTCGTCGAACTTGGGGTCGTGGAGTCGGTTACCTGATGGCGACCACCTCTGAGGAAGAAGCCGGGCCGTCATCGACCACTGATGGTTCGGCACATTCACCGGCGAGGCCGTCGGAACTCGATCTCACAAAGGCGAGCACCGGACCCGTCTGGCGTCAGTACCTGCGGGCCATGGGACCGGGGCTGGTCACCGGGGCGTCCGACGACGACCCCTCTGGGATCGCGACCTACTCCCAGGCCGGGGCCCAGTACGGCCTTTCGTTCTTGTGGGCCGCCCTTTTGACGTTGCCGTTGATGGCCGCGGTGCAAGAGATCTGTGACCGTACGGCCCTTGCGACCGGTACAGGACTCGGTGAGCTTGCAGTCAGGAGATTCCACCGGGCCGGTCGGGTGATCCTCGCCCTGCTTCTTGTCGCCCTCATCGTGGCCAACGGCCTCAACATTGCCGCCGATCTCGTTGCCATCGGCTCTGGTATGCAACTCCTCCACGCCGGACCGACCTGGATCTGGGCACTGCTGGCGGGCGGCCTCATAACCACGCTGCTCGTGCTGGGTTCCTTTTCCCGCATCGCGCTCGTCTTCAAGGTCCTCTGCGCCGCGCTCTTGGCCTATCTCGTCGTGGCAGTCCTCGTCACCCATCAGTGGGGAAGTGTCCTCAGCCACACCGTTGTTCCCCACGTCGAGCTGAGCAGGGCCTATCTGGCGCTCCTCGTCGCCGTCTTGGGCACGACCATCTCGCCGTACCTGTTCTTCTGGCAGAGCGCCCACAGGCTCGAAGAGATGCGCGACGCACCCGAGGGCGGACCAAGAGCGTTACCTCTGAAGCGCCAGAGCCCAGCACGAGCCCAGCGCAAGCAGCGCACGAGCAGGCTCGACGTCTTCGCAGGCATGACCTTTTCCAACCTCGTGATGTTCGCCATCATCGTGGCGACGGCCCAGACGCTGCATACCCACAACGAGACCAATATCCAAAGCGCCGCTCAGGCGGCCGCAGCACTCAAGCCCTTTGCTGGGCACTTCGCCAGCGCCCTGTTCGCCCTCGGCTTCATCGGTAGCGGCCTCTTGGCAATCCCTGTGCTTGCCGCCTCCGGCTCGGTCGGCATGGCCGGCCTGCTCGGCCACGAGTGGGGGTTCTCACGCTCGGTTCGCAAAGCCCCCGTCTTCTACGGCCTCGTTGCCTTGGGGACCCTTGGGGGCACGGTCCTCAGTCTGCTCAATGTCAACCCGATCCACCTGCTCGTCCTTGTGGCGGTTATCAACGGTGTCGCGGCAGCACCCTTCCTTGTAGTGGTCATGTGGGTATCGAGCAGCCAGCGCCTAATGGGCGACTACGTGAACGGCAAGGCGGCCAAGATTCTCGGCTGGCTCACGGCCGCGATCATGGCCGTCGCAGCCGTCGCCATGTTCGCCACGGGCGGCATCAGCTTCTGACCGATGCACCGTTGCGCACTGCCACTTGCGAGCACCACGCCTGCTACTTCCGCTGCGGGCAATCCATGGGATGGCGAAGGAGAGTCTGTAATACGGTGTCCTAAGATGCGTCTCGACGACTGGTTCTTGCTACCCGAAGAACGAGGCAACCCGGCGACCGAGATCGACTCGGGTCGGCCAGGGGGCGTCGCGTGGACCGAAGGCAACCATGTCGAGTTCCTGGTGGAGGGTGCCACGTATTTCCCTCGCCTGGCCGCAGTCATCTCGAGTCTCGGGCCCGATGAGGAGGTGCGCTTCACCGACTGGAGAGGAGACGGAGACGAGTGCGTAGCCGATGACGGGCCGGCGATCGCCACACTCATGGCGGGTCTGTGCCGACGTGGCGCTGACGTCCGAGGACTACTCTGGCACTCCCACAGCGATCGGCTCGCGTTCAGTGCGAAGGACAATCGGCGTTTCGCCGTCGAGGTCACTGAGGCAGGCGGGGAAGTATTGCTCGATGAGCGAGTGCGGCGAGGCGGCTCGCACCACCAGAAGCTCGTTGTCATCCGCCACCCTGCCTCCCCCGAGCGTGATGTCGCATTCGTCGGGGGGATCGACCTCAGCCATGGACGCGGAGATGACAGCCGTCACCAGGGAGATCGCCAAGCCATCAAGCTCGACCGTCGGTACGGCCCACATCCCCCTTGGCACGATGCACAACTGGAAGTCCACGGACCAGCAGTCGCTGATCTCGATATCACGTTCCGGGAGCGATGGGAGGATCCGACTCCTCTCAACCATGCCGGTCGCCCGAGATCATGGATCTCGCGCGTGATGTCGCAAGATCGTCTCGCCCGTCCGCTCCCCGCCCGTCTGGCCGATCCCCCGGCACTGGGCGACCATGCCGTCCAGGTACTTCGGACCTATCCATCGAGGCGCCCGAAGTATCCGTTTGCGCCCGAGGGCGAGCGAAGCATCGCCCGGGCGTTTTCGAAGGCGATCGACCGAGCACGCACGCTGATCTACCTCGAGGACCAGTACTTCTGGTCCGCCGAGATTGCGGGACTCCTCGCAAACTCCTTACGCCGGAATCGAGGATTGCAACTGATCGGTGTCGTACCTCGCTACCCCGACAAAGACGGCCGACTGTCAGGGCCCCCGAGTCGACTCGCTCAGGCGCGGGCAATGGCAACGGTTCAGGCGGCCGGCGGCAGTCGAGTCGGAATCTACGACCTCGAGAACGAAGTCGGGACACCTGTTTACGTCCATGCCAAGGTCTGCGTCATCGATGACGTCTGGGCGACTGTTGGATCCGACAACCTGAATCGCCGCTCATGGACTCATGACTCGGAGTTGTCCTGCTCGGTGATAGACAGCGATCTCGACGACCGAGCTCCGCTTGATCCAGGTGGGCTAGGTGACGGAAGCCGCCGGTTCGCACGCGCGCTCCGGTTGTCGCTCTGGGCCGAGCACCTCGGACGGTCACCGGAGGATCCGGAACTGTTGAATCTTGCGAACTGTCTCGCTCTTTGGGAAGAGACCGCTGGGGAGCTGGCGAGCTGGAAGACGCACCCGGGCCGCCGGGCGCGGCCCCCGAGTCGAGTCCGATCACACGAGATCCCGGCGGTGCCGCCTGGCAGTCAACGATGGGCAGAGGTTGCCTACCGCTTGATCTTCGATCCCGACGGCCGCCCGTACAGGCTGCGCCGGAGACATACCTTCTGAACTTGCTCGGGATCTCGCGCCAGGGCGTCGACTACCTGGCGAAGAATGACCCGACCTTCCCTGCTCCTTTAGCGGTGCTCAGCATCGGCCGCGTGCGGGAGCGCCAGGACGTCGAGAAGTGGGCCCGAGAGACAGGGCGGATCAGTGACCGGAAAGAAGAGTTACAAGGACAGAGCGAAGCTTGTAGGTGGTGGATAACAATTCCGGAGCGGGGCGCGCCAGAACGACACCGTGGACAGCCGGGGCAGACGCGCCGGAACGGCGATATGGGCGGCCGGAACACACCAGCTCATTTGGCCGATGGACCACTACGACGCCGCTGAAGTACGAGCCTTCTCGGACCGGCGGCGGCCAAGCAGAGCCCGAGGCTTACGAGTTCGTCTGATCCCGGTGGTTGTCGCATTCTTGACAGGTCCACTCGGTGATCGACACCGCTCTCGAGGAACTACGGGCCAAGCTCATCGGCCTGAAAGAACGCGAACGGATTACCAAAGCGGCTCGTATGCGCAGCAACAACACGTCCACGCCCCTCGGTGCAGCCAAGCTCGCTCTCGCCAGCCTGGCTCGCCGCTGGCTCTCGCTCACCGAGGAGATCACCCAGCTCGACACTCACCTCGCCGTGCTCGTCGAGAGCGCTGCGCCATCGCTCCTCGACATCAAAGGCGTTGGGGTCGCGACAGCCGCGACGCTCCTCGCCGCCACGGGCGACAATCCGACGAGGCTCCGCTCAGACCGCTCCTTCGCCGCATTGTGTGGCTCGTCACCTGTCGACGCCTCATCAGGGAGGCAACTTCGACATCGTCTCAATCGGGGTGGTGACCGACAAGCCAACTGCTACCTGATCGTCTTGAACCGGCTCTCGTGGGATCAGCGCTCGAAGGACTACGTGGTTCGTCGGACCGCGGAAGGCAAGACGAAGAAGGAGATCATCCGCTGCCTGAAGCGCTACGTCGCTCGAGAGGTCTACCAAGCGATCATGGGTGACATGGCTGATCAGGTCGCACCAATCACCACGCTCAAAGCGTTCCAACGAGCTGCTTGACAGCTATAGGAGCATCGGATATTTCGCCAACATCCGCGGGCTACGTGAAGCGCCGCAGCCTGAGCTCGAGCTCCAGCAGTTTCCGTGGCTGGTTCCGGCCGATGTTCCACTCCCCCAAGGCGTCCTGGGCCGTCCTGACGGGTGCTGCTGAGCAGGAAGCCTGTTGGATCGCGGCAGGTGGCACATTTGAACAGTTGGAGGACTCGGAAGAGAGGTCCCTCCGAATGGCTTTGGTTCGCCATCTCGTGCAATGGGTTCAGTTCCGGGCAGTTGTCATGGTCGTGGTAGACGTTTTTGTCTCGCGGGTACCGCTTAAGACGTTCGGCGTGGTAGGTCTTGGCCACGAACCAAGGCGAGTGCTGACGCGAACTAACCCGGGGAAACACAACCCCAGGTCAGTTCGGACACCAACTGTCTAGCAATTAACGGTACTTGGTATAGCAACCCAGTTGGTGGATATCCCCACGGTGTGACAGCAAATCCCCCAGTTGTCCGCCGGACGAGTCTGCTTAGCTCCTCGAATCCACGTCGGGTGGAGGACGTGGAGAGTAAAGCCGACACCGCCCCAGCAAACGGCCCAAATCAGGTTGGCCGTCGAGCCGAGTGGCCAGGGATCGAGCAAGAGAAAGGCGATGAAGAACACGAAGCCAGTCGCGAACGGGCTCCGCCAGAACTTGCTGGCCCCGGTCGTGATCGGGCCGTAGCTCGTGACGGTGGTGCTGCCGTCCTCGTTCTCGTGGGCATAAACGCGGCGGTACTTCACTTGAGCCTCCCGACTTCTCGCATCCACGCTTCCACGTCCGACTTCTCCCAGACCCTCCCGCCGGTCAATGCAGCTACGGGCGCCGGGAACCCCGCTTGGCGCGCTAGTTGGTCGGCGCGCTGCTTGGACACCTTGAGCATTCCGGCGACTTCAGCGATGCCGACGAGCTCCATGTCGACAAGCGTAGAGGTTGGGACCATGCCTTGATGGGAGCCCTTGGTGATACCCCTTGTATATGTTCTAGGACAAGCGTTGCCCTAGGGCAAGCGTTGGTGCTAGGGTTTGACTCTGCCTTCGACATTAGGAGTCTTTATGATGGGAACACCTGGTAGCGGCACAGAGCCTTGGCAGTACCCGAGTGACCGCTATTACTACGGTTGGTACAACCAGCCGCCACAATCCAAGCCGACCGACGGGGATATCAAGTCCGAGGTCGTCGACCGCCTACGGGTGAACCCGCACACCAAGGATCACGACCTGCAGGTCGACGTCAAGCAGAGCGTGGTCATCCTGACCGGCAAGGTGTCCTCCGCCGTGGCGAAGCGGGCGGCAGGAGACGACTGCTGGGACACCGCCGGGGTCGTCGATGTCAGTAACCAGCTAATCGTCGCCGCCCGTTCCTGACGGTCGGTCGCTTACCTGGTAGCCAGCTCCATTGGCAGCCAATCCTGGCAGCCACTAGGTGGGTGGGTCCGAACTGGAAAGCGGACCTGTCCCAAAGCTCGATGAAGCGAGATGGCAGTGTGCTGCCGGCAGTTGCAGCCTCGCGTTGGATCAACTCCATCGGTACCGATGCGTCGTCGCTGGCGTGAATGAATGCGTGGTCGTGCCGCGCACGGCGGTCCTCCACGAGTAGCTCCTTGAATGGACGCGCGAACAACGCTACCCCGAGACCGGAGCCACGAGATTCGATGAGGCAACGGTCCTTGTGCCGCTGCGCCAGTGGGATATTCGGGTGGATATGACAGGCAGGATCAAGTAATGCCACGGCGCCGTAGCCTCACCAGCACGCTCTATCGAGACGCACGTGACCGAGGCAACGTCAACACCGCCGAGCGAGGCCCAACGTCCCACGGCAGGCGAGTCGTGCGGCGCCGCGTGCTGCGCACAAGTAACGGCGTAGTACAGCGGGGGCTTCGTCGGTTCGGCCTCTGGCGCTGAGCGCCAAGGTAGTTGGTCGCTGACACGAACACGGTCGTCCCGACCGAACTTGGAGACAGATGGATATGGACGTAACAGCGGCTGACGATCATGGCCACGCACGCGTCGCTGACCACGGTGCCAGTCGCGCTGATGCGGAGGGCCCTCGGTCCCTTATAGCGACCTCTGCATGGCAACGTCAGGGCGGGACGAGCGGCGACGCGCCTGCGGCGCTGGCGTCGCCCAAGTATCCCGGCCCGAGTACGCCATTGGTGGCCACCATGATGACGCCTGCGCCAACAGTGGCGTTGGTGAGCACCTACCCGCCGACCGTGTGCGGACTGGCCACTTTCACGAGCAACCTGTCGGCGGCGATCGCCGCTCCCGAGTCTGGTTGGAGCGCGGTAGTCGTGCGGATAACGGACCGCGCCGAGGCCGACGTACACGAGGAGGTCGTCGCCCAATGGATCGCCAACGACCGCGCCTCTCTTTCTCGGGCGGTCGAGGCCACCGAGTCGTCAGATGCGGTGGTACTCCAGCACGAGTACGGACTGTTCGGTGGACCTGACGGGCAGGACGTGCTCGAGTTGATCGAGGCCGTGCAGGTGCCTCTCGTCGCGGTGCTGCACACGGTGCTGTGTGACCCTACCCCCCATCAGCGTCACATCCTCGATCAGGTGATGTCGTCAGCGTCGCTGACCGTCGTCCAGAGCGAGGCCGCCCGTCGCCGTCTGATCGCGGTCCACGGCGCGGACGCCGAACAGGTCGTGGTCGTGCCGCACGGCGCAGCTGCCAACTTCGTAGGACCGGTGTTGTCCGACATCGAACGACCGACTGTCCTGACGTGGGGCCTCCTGGGACCGGGCAAAGGGATCGAGCACGGGATCTCTGCGCTCTCTCTCCTGCAAGAACGTTCGCCCGCGCCGGTGTACATCGTTGCCGGGCAGACTCACCCCAAAGTCCTTGCCGCACAAGGCGAGCACTACCGCCACCAGTTGCAAGACCAGAGCCGCGGCCTTGGCATAGCCGACCGGGTGCACTTTGACAGCAGCTACCGGGACTGGGAGTCCCTACGCGCTTTGGTCCGCAGCGTCGATGTCGTGCTATTGCCCTACGACTCACGCGACCAGGTCAGCTCGGGTGTCTTGGTCGAAGCCATCGCGTCTGGCAAGCCGGTTGTGGCGACGCGATTCCCGCACGCCGAAGAGCTACTTTCCCAGGGCGCCGGGCTGACGGTGCCCCAGGGTGACTTCCAGGCCATGGCAGACGCTCTCGACCGGGTGCTGTACGAACCCGGCCTGGCGGCGAGGATGGCCATTGCGTCACGGCGGGAGGGGGCCACCCTGCTCTGGCCGGTGGTCGGCGCGACCTATCGTTCGCTCATTGCGGAGGTCTTGCCAGCGAGGGCGGTGGCGTGATCGAGACGGTGGCGCCACTGCCGTCCCTCCGTCACCTGGCCCGACTGCCCGATGCGGTGGGGATCTTCAAACATGCCAAGCTGGACTGTCCACGGCTGGAATGCGGCTACTGCACCGACGACGCCGGCCGACTGCTCGCCATCGCATCCCGGCTTGCTAGGGATTCCAAAGCGCCCCTCCTGGCCGAGGTCGCCCTGTTTCCTCTAACGGGCTCATCTTGGCCGGGGGCCGGTTCCGTTTGCCGCAGGGTGTTGATGGCACTTGGACGAACGATCAGCTCTCCTGGTGCCGGCACCCGCAGTCCTCGCCGAAGCTTGCTCCAGCGTTGGATGTTCGAAGCGGAAGTCCGCGGCCTCGCCGAGGGGCATGAGGGCTCGATCGCGCAGGTCCGGCCACGGTGCCGCTGCCGCCGCCGCCGTTCCGAGACCGAGCAGAGCCCGGCCGGTAGCGTCGTCGCTGGGGAACGGCCTTTTGATCGCTTTCGGCGCGGCACCAACCAGGCTGGCGGTCACGGGCTCGGTCTCTCGATAGCCGTTCCACCAGCGGAATGCCGGGGTCGGTGTTTTCGACTGCGAGAACGACCGGTGGACCGATCCGACTTACTTCGATGCCGGCGAGCCATCCTCGCCCGCGTACTTGCAAGCATTGTCCACGAGTTCGGCCGCGAGACGGTCGATTCACTCCGCAGGTGCCGTGATGATCGCGGGAGCGCTTCCAACCCGTTCCAACTGCAGGTCTAGTGATCTCGTGCTGGCAAGAGCTTGAAACCGCCCTCCACCGAGGTTTCCTGGCCCGGGTAGAGCACCCTCATCGAGAACCGGCTGGCGCTAAGGGCAAACTGGCGGACACCATCGCTCGCATTGCTCGAACGTCCCGTCATGTAGAGGCAGCGCACGACCGGGATGTTGACATTCCGCTGCTATCTGCTCTTCGCGTTCGCTCTCGTCATCGTCAAGGTCGTCGAGGTAGCGATCGGCAGGTGGGTGTTGACGCCAGTGAACCGGCCATCCGAGCCACGTCCACCAGTGCCCGTCTTGTGCGCTGGACGATCCGGGGCACGGGGGCGCATGGCCCGTACGAATTCCGGCGCGCTGTCGGCCGTTCACACCTGTCATCTGTCCATCTGCATGACTACTCCTGCCAAATCGTGGATAACATCGATTGCCACAACAAGCAGGAGGAATGATGGTTACACGCCCTGTTCGGACAAACCGGGAGACTGCAGTTGACAGCGGGCGTTCCCCGAGTGACTACGTCGTTCCCGTGGTCCACGTCCACTTGCCTGAGCCTGTCGTGAAGGCTGGCTTCTACGGTGGGTTGGCTACGGCGGCGGTAGTGGGCGCGCTCGACTGGCCCTTAGTTCTGCTCACCGGCGTCGGCGTGGCGATCGTCCGCCACCGGCGTGCTTGACGGGCCTTTTTTTCGTGATCCCCCGGCCACTGCGTTGCCCATAGGTTGCCGTACGGGCAGCCTTCACCCAGCATTCGCCCCAGTGTCGGCTGGACGCCGGCTGGCGTTCATTTCACTTCCTTACCATCAACCTCACCAGTCACGCGGAGTCGGGACAGGAGGGGTCGGGTGGAAGTCATTCTGGAGCGGTTGCTCGTGGAAGTCCTGGCTATCGCTGTGCAGCTTGCGCTTTGGCGCCTACTGGAGTGGGTCGGCTTCGGCACTCGTGCCAAGCCCGTCACGTCTTCGACGACCGTCTGACCACCTCTACAGGGCGGCCGGCCCAGCGCATACCGGCCGGTGAACCCAATCAGGCTGTTGCGCGAGGGCGCGGCTGTACCCGGCGCGGTCATCGGTGGCGCACTGGACCGGCTGAGCCCGGGTCGGCCAAGACGCCGGTCGTGGGTCGGTGACGGCAAAGCTCACATTGAGGTACGCGGAGTCAACGACCCGAAGCGCAAGCGTCTGGCTCGCGACGTGGAACGGGCGCTGCACGCCGTCGAGGGGGTGCAGTGGGCGCAGGTAAACGCCGTCGCCGGACGCGTCGTCGTGGCCTTCGACCCCGGTGGCCCCTCGCCCGAGGACCTGATCGAGGTCATCGAGGGCGTGGAGGAGGTGCACGAGGTCCACAAGGAACGCTTCTCCCACGAGCAACCCGAACATCCCGGCGATATCGAGCCGATACGACGGCAGGCCATAGTAATCGGCGCCGACCTTGTCGCCCTTGGCAGCGGCCTGTTCGGCCAGCTGCTGCGGATCACGCCGATCCCGGCCGAGCTCGGTTCGTTCGTTGCTCTCGCGGAGAACGAGCCTCGGGTCCGGCACTTCCTGGAGCAGCATTTGGGAGTAGCTCTTACCGATCTCGGCCTCGGGATCACAAGCGCCTTTGTTCAGTCGCTGTCCCAGGGGCCTCTCACCTTGGCGACCGACATCACCCACCGCGCCAACCGCTTAGGCGAGCTGCAGGCGATGCGTCGCACGTGGGAGCGCCGCGAGGCAGACCTCTGCAGCACACCACACGACGACCCGATCGACGCAGTGAGCTTGCCGATGCGCGAAGCGCCCCTCGGCAGAGGTCCCGTGGAGGGGTTCGCGGATATCTCGAGCGCGCTCAGCGTGGCCGGAGCCGCGGCCACTCTCGCCCTGACGGGCAGCCCAAGACGCGCCGGAGGCATTGTGACAGCCGCCGTGCCGAAAGCGGCGCGTCACGGGCGCGATGCGTTTGCCGCTCGGCTCGGGCGCGAGCTCGCCGCACGCGACGTCATTGTGCTCGACAGCGAGGTCCTACTCCGGCTCGACCGCGTCGACGTAGTCGTGCTCGACGCTGCAGTGCTGACCACGGGGCGGGTCGCGCTAGGCGCGGTGGAGCCGGTAGGCGATCTCGAGGCAGCTGCAGTCGGCCTCAAGGCGCTCGAGCTCTTCGACCCGACGCGGCCTTTCCGTTTGGCGCGCCGTGGTGCCTGGAGGGTGGCGCCGATGGCGTCGATCGACGCGGAGCTACCGGTCGGGACTGCCGCGCGGGTGCGGGCCCTCGGGCGCGGTCGGCCCGGCGTGCTCGGTGTCACCCGAGCCGGGACTCTCGTAGGTCTCATAGCCCTCGAATTGGAGCTGGACCCCCTGGCCGATCCTCTTGCCCACTCCGTGCGCCGGGGGGGCCACCAGCTTCTGGTCGCGGGGTTGCGCAGCGGACTACGAGAGCGGCTCGGCGCCGACGGCCTGGTCGCCGGCGGTACTCGTCTTGCGGCCTCGGTGCGCTCGTTACAGAAAGCCGGTCACGGCGTGCTCCTCGTATCGGGCAGTCCGGCACACGCAGCGCTGCGCGCGGCCGACGTCGGGGTCGGCGTCGACGGTCACGGTCGCCATCCACCCTGGGGTGCCGCGTTGCTGACACGTCCCGGTCTCGCCGAGGCACACCTCGTGGTCGAATCTTTGCCCGTGGCGCGCTCGGTCAGCACCCGTAGCGTCGCCCTCTCCGCAGCGGGCTCCGCCGTGGGCGCGGCGTGGTCTTTCCTAGGTCCTGCTTCGAGCGCGTCCCGGCGAGCGGCCGTGCCGGTGAACGTGGCCGCGCTCGCCGCCCAAGCGGCAGGGACTCTGGCCGGATCATCCCTGGGTCGGCGTCCCGCGCCCGCGCCGCTCAGGGAGATCGCCTGGCACGCCATGACACCTGACGCCGTGCTCCGTGCACTCGGCTCGTCACGTCGAGGGCTCTCGGTCGCCGAAGCGGCACGTCGCCACGCGGAGCTGCCTGCCGAAGGATCATTCCGTATCTCCTTCGCCCGGGCGGTGGCGGGCGAACTGGCGAACCCGCTCACCCCGGTGCTGGCCGTGGGTGCCGGGCTCGCCGCTGCGATCGGTTCGGTCACAGACGCAGGGCTTGTCGCCGGGGTGACTGCTGCGAATGCCCTTATGGGCGGGGTGCAACGAGTCCGCGCCGACGCGTCGATCGACAAGTTGATGTACGCAATGACGACACATGTCGACGTGCGCCGAAGCGGTCGCGTCAAGGAAATGGAACGGATCGGTCTGGTGCGCGGTGATGTGCTCGAGCTGAAGGCGGGCGACATGGTCCCCGCCGACTGTCGCATTCTCGAGACCCTCGGGTGCGAGGTCGACGAATCCGCCCTCACTGGTGAGTCCTTCCCGGTGCTAAAGCATGCCCTGCCCGTCACCGGAACGACACTCGCCGAGCGCACCTGCATGCTCTACGAGGGCTCAGTGGTGGCTACCGGCACGGTTCTCGCTGCAGTGGTTGCCGTTCGGGACCAGACCGAGGTCGGTCGTAGCCTTGCCGACGCGCCCGAGCCCCCAGCGAGCGGGGTGGAGGCCAGGCTGTCCGCGCTCACGAAGCTGACCGTGCCCGCGACCGTGGCGAGCGGAGCCGCAGTCACGGGCATGAGCCTTCTGCGGGGCCGTTCACCACGTGCTGCGGTGAGCTCCGGGGTCAGCCTGATGGTCGCCGCGGTGCCCGAGGGGCTGCCTTTGCTCGCCACTGTCGCTCAGCTCGCGGCCGCGCACCGGCTCGCAGAACGCGGGGCACTTGTCCGCAACCCGCGGACGATAGAGGCGCTCGGGCGTGTCGACGTCTTGTGCTTCGACAAGACCGGCACGCTGACGGCCGGGCATATCGCTTTGCAGCGGGTGTCCGATGGCTCCACCGAAGAGCCGGTGGGTGATCTGTCGCCCCGGTCCATGGAGGTACTGGCTGCAGCGCTGCGGGCAAGCCCCGCCGACGATGGCGACGACCTTCCCCATGCGACCGACCGGGCGGTGCTCGAGGGCGCTGACGCTGCGGGAGTGGAGGCGAGCGACGGGCTCGGGGGTTGGGAGCTCTTGAGTGAGCTCGCTTTCGAACCGGCACGTGGGTACCACGCCGTCGTCGGCGACAGCCCGAGTGGCTCGCGAGTGTCCGTCAAGGGCGCACCAGAGATCGTATTGCCGCGCTGTACCACCTGGCGGGCACCTGAGGGCGTGACCGTCATAGACCGCCGAACCCGACTGCGGCTCGACGCCGAGGTGGAGCGCCTGGCGA